>MDTG01019379.1_pt1 | contig 33880 bp, 31 predicted proteins | sample 811421 | NCBI WGS metagenome assembly MDTG01 (sample SAMN05326645, study PRJNA326480) | marine metagenome | isolation source: seawater | place: Pacific Ocean: South East | collected 2011
AAGTTATTTCTAAAAGACTTATTTCAATAATTGAAAACAAATAAAATGACAGAAGACAATTTTGTCGATTATGTGAGTTTAAATATTAGGTCAGGTAATGGTGGAAGAGGGTCTTCACATTTAAGAAGAGAAAAATTTTTAGCAAAGGGAGGTCCAGACGGGGGAGATGGAGGAAATGGTGGAGATATAGTGTTTGAGGGTGATGCAAACATTTGGACACTGTATACATTTAAATTTAAAAAACATTTTAAAGCCGGACATGGCGGTGATGGAGGCAGAAATAAAAGAAGTGGTAAAAAAGGAGAAAATGTTATAATAAAAGTTCCATTAGGAACCACAATTATAGAAAAAAAATCTGGTAAAATTTTAGCTGAGATCACAGAGAATTACAAGGAAATTCCTTTGCTTAGTGGAGGATTGGGAGGAAGAGGTAATTGCCACTTTAAATCGCCGACTAATAGAACTCCAAGATATTCACAGAAAGGAATGTTAGGTGAGGAAATGATAATCACTTTAGAATTAAAACTATTAGCCGATGTAGGGTTAGTAGGTTTTCCAAATGCTGGAAAATCAACTTTATTAGCCTCAATTACATCAGCAAAACCAAAGATTGGTAATTATGAGTTTACCACTTTAAAACCAAACTTAGGAATTGTTGAATATAAGAATTTTAAGACATTTGTTGTTGCTGATATCCCAGGAATAATAGAGGGTGCTTCGTCTGGGAAAGGTTTAGGCCATTATTTTTTAAGGCACGTTGAGAGAAACTCGATTCTACTTTTTTTAATCTCCGCAGAACACGACATTCACAAGAGGTTTCTAATTCTTAGAGAAGAAATGTCAAAATTTAATCCAGAATTATTAGACAAAAAATTTATTATTGTAATATCAAAGATTGATCTTATTGAAGCCTCAAAAAGAAGTTCTTTTTTAGATAATGTAAATAAAGATTTTAAATCAATTTCTGTTTTAACTATATCTTCTGCAACAAACATAGGCCTAAAAACTCTTAAAGATGAATTATGGAAAGTTTTAAACTCTAATCAAATTGAATAATTATTTTCTATTTTTTTTAATTTTTTTAAACTTATACAGTCAAAAAGAGTCCCCTTTTGAAAACCTTAATTTTATAATGTTTTCGGCCTATAACAATAATGAAATTTATAAAAATGAGTTAGATGAGTTGAAAAAAGTAGGTTTTTCTGAATTAGAACTTATTAAAAAAGAAATTTTATTAGCTTCAAAATTTGGAGACTTTAAAAAAGTAATAGTATTGCTAAATAGACAAATTCAAATTGAAGGAGAGAGTTCAGAGTTATTTTATCAATTAGGGGGTACTAATGGAATCATAGCTTCAAAAAATAAAAATTTTTTTTCAATTATTTATTTAAACCAAATGCTAAAAAGTTTTTCAAAAGCATTAGACCTAGACCCAAATCATGTTCCAACTCTAGAAGCATATATAGAAGCTCTAAATAGTGTTCCTAAAATTCTTGGAGGTGATAAAAAGAAAGCAATAAAACTTGCTGAAAGATTAAAGAAAATTAGTAAAATCAATGGGTTTTTATCTTTAGCAATGATTCATTTTAACAATGAAAACCACAGAATTTTTAAATTCTATTTAAATAATTTTTTTGATGAATTATCAAATCTGTCAATTTGTGAGTCTAAAAGTTCAAAAAAAATATTTTTAAATAAATCTGATAGTTTCCCCATTAAAATTTCTCAAGTAACTTCTTTTTTTGAAAGAGAGGTTCAATCGGGTCTATGTGCTCTGGATTTTTATTTAAAAAAAAATAATTTTGAAAAAAATCTTTTTTCATTAGACTGGATATATTACTTAAAATCTAAACTTTTGTTTTTGAATGGAAATAATAAAGATTCTTTTAAATATTTAAAATTATCGCTTAAGATAAATCCTGAGTTTGAATTAAGTAATAATTTTTTAAAAAAGAACTTTTAAATATTTTATATGATTTTAATTTACTGTAATAAAATTTCTCCAAGGCTAGAATATATTTTTAATCATATTTTAAATTCAATTTTAAATAAAAAATTCTCCTTTACTAATTCAGAATCAGAATTCTCCAATTTTTCAGGCTTTAAATTTAGCTATGCTGACAAACCAATTTCTAGTGAGCTTTTCTTTCAGCAGGTTGGATTACTTTACGAAAAGGGATTGGAAAACCATGAAGTAAAAATTTTTGAATGGGATGATATAAAATGTTTTTTTAGGGTAGATAAAAAATCCGCGATGCCTTTTGATTTTTTTTCTGCAAGTTTTTTTTTGTTGTCAAGGTATGAAGAGTATTTGCCGCATAAAGGCAATAAAAAAAGTCAATACAAATATCATGAAAGTATTGCATTTAAAGAAAATTTCATTGAATTGCCTTTAATTGATATTTGGATTGAAAAATTTAAGTCTATTTTAGAAGAAAAACTTAAGATTAAATTTAATAATAACAAACAAATCTCAACAATTATTATTAGTTCATTGTATCCTTATAAATACATAAACAAGTATCCATTTGAATCCTTACTTATTTGGTTTAAAAATTTAATTAATTTGAATCTATGGGAAGTTATTGAACATTTTTTTGTTTTATTTAAAATCAAAATGGATCCATGGCAAATAGACCAGCATTTAAAAGAATTATTATTATCAACTAACACTAGAATCCTATTTTTTTTTTCATTTTCATCGGAGTCATATTTTAAAAGAGAGACACCAAAAACAAATCATAATTTTAAAAAATTTATTAAAGAGGTTTATGATAACTATCAAATAGGTCTTATACCTTCAGATAAAGCATCAAAAAAAAATAAAACTCTTGAATTGGAAAATAAGGATATTTCAAACTTAATTCATAATAAATCGGATAAAATTCTTCTTCGAGAGGGTCTTAAAAAAATAAGTCAAGACTATAAACCTTTTTTTTCTCTAGATTATGCTAATGACTTTTCTATGGGATATAAAGACATATTAGGATACAGAGCAAGCACCTCTTTACCTTTCTTCTTCTATGATCTTTCAAATGAAACCAAAACAAATCTTTACGTTACCCCATTTGTTGTACATTTTAAATTGTTAAATAAAATGGGCACAAAGGATGCTATAGAAAAAATTCAAAAATTGAGAGAAATGACAAAAAAAAAATATTTTAATTTATGTATAATCTTGGATAATAGATTATTTGAAAATTCAGTAAAAAATAAAAAAAGGAGATTAAAATTTCTATCCATTATAGAAAATTTATGTAAATGAATAAAGGAATAAATTGATTTCTAGTTTTTATATAGTTATACAAAAAGAAATATCTTTAAGAAATTAAACTAAAAATGGACATTAAAAATTCTCAAAAAAAAGTTGACGAATGGATCAAAAAATATGGGGTTAGATATTTTGATATTATGACCAATATGGCGATCTTATCTGAGGAGGTTGGGGAGGTTGCTAGAATTATTAGCAGAAAATACGGCGAACAAAGTGAAAAAAAAGAGGATAAACTTCTTAAGCTATCTGAAGAATTATCAGATGTTTTATTTGTAGTTTTTTGTATTGCCAATCAGACCAATATAGATTTACAATCTGAGTTCAACAAAAAATTGGCAAAAAAATCTGAGAGAGACTCACTAAGACATAAACAAAATAAAAAATTATTCTAAAATGTATGATTTCAATTATACACCCTAGCAAAGCTGTAAATGTGAGTTTAGCGTTAACTGGTTCTAAAAGTATTACCAATAGGCTGCTGATTTTAAGAAGTATATATTCATCGATAAGAATTGAAAATAAATCCGAATCACAAGATACCGTTCTTTTGGATAAAGCCTTGAATACGTCTTCAAATGTTATAGACATCAGTCATGCTGGCACAGCAATGAGGTTTCTCACTGCATATTATTCAATTTTGGAAAATAAAGAGATTGTTTTAAAGGGATCAAAAAGAATGCATGAAAGGCCAATTTATCCTTTGGTTGACTGTTTAAGAGCAATAGGTGCAGATATCACCTATTTAGAAAAAACCGGATTTCCTCCTCTTAAAATCAAAGGGAAAAAACTAAACTTTAATAAAGTGCAAATATCTTCTGGAATAAGCAGTCAATTTATTTCAGCTATTTTGCTAATTGCACCAAAATTACATGGTGGATTGGAGTTAGAATTGAAAGGGGAATTGATTTCTAAACCCTATATAAAAATGACATTATCAATTCTTGATAATTTAGGAGTCAAATCAAGCTTTAAAAACAAGTCTATAATTATTGAAAATTCAAATGAGATTCCCGAAAAAAATATAAGTGTTGAATCTGATTGGAGTTCAGCATCATACTGGTATAGTATTGTTTCACTATGTAAAGAAGCCAAAGTAAATCTCAGAAAATTTCATAAAAAAAGTATTCAAGGAGATTCAGTTTTATCTAAATTTTATAGAAAACTTGGGGTTGAAACAAAATTTGTTGATAATGAAATAAGATTAACTAAAAAAGATGATATCAAACTTCCAAATAATTTAAGTTTAGATTTAATTGACTGTCCTGATCTAGCTCAAACAATTGCAGTGAGTTGCTTTGGATTGGGAGTGGGATGTGAATTGGAAGGATTACAAACCCTAAATATTAAGGAGACAAAAAGATTAATCGCATTGGAAAGTGAGCTTAAAAAGCTAGGAGCTAAAGTTGACATTTCAAATAATAGTCTAAAACTTTTTGAATCAAAAAAAATAAAACAAAATATTACTATAAAAACATATCAAGACCATAGAATGGCAATGTCTTTTGCGCCATTGGCTATTAAAACTCCAATTTTAATTGAAAATCCAAATGTTGTAATTAAATCATATCCAAATTTTTGGGAGGATTTAAACAAAGCAGGATTTAGAATCAAATTAATTTAAAAATATTAACAAAATCTCTTGACAAGCAGACATTTCAAAATGTATATTTGCGGGGCTAACAAAAAATTTTTAATCAAATGAAATTATCAGATTTTAATTACGAATTACCTAAAAATTTACTTGCTGAGTTTCCTTCTGAAAACAGAGATGAATCTAGATTAATGGTAATAGACAGAAAAAGTCAGACAATTAAACATCATGAGTTCAAAGATTTAATTAATTTTTTTGAAGAGGAGGACGTTCTTATTATTAATAATACTAAAGTTTTTCCAGCAAGGTTATTTGGGAATAAGGAAAAAACAGGTGCGAGAATTGAGGTCTTTTTGCTAAGAGAATTGAATAAAGAACAAAGACTATGGGATGTTTTAGTGGACCCAGCTAGAAAAATAAGAATTGGAAACAAGCTTTATTTTGGAGATGATGACAGTCTTGTTGCAGAAGTTATCGATAATACCACATCAAGAGGAAGGACTCTTAGGTTCCTTTTTGATGGTACTTACGAGCAATTTAGATCTAAACTTAATGGATTGGGCGAGACACCCTTGCCTAAATATATCAAAAGAGAAGCAACTCCAGAAGACAAAGAAAGGTATCAAACAATTTATGCAAAGAATGAAGGGGCTGTGGCAGCACCTACTGCTGGTCTTCACTTTTCAAGGCATCTATTAAAAAGAATGGAGATTAAAGGAGTAAATATTGCTGAAATGACGCTTCATGTTGGTTTAGGAACATTTAGTCCAGTTGAAGTTGAGGATTTATCCAAACACAAAATGGATTCTGAAGAATTGATCATTAATCAAACCGCAGTTGACATAGTTAATGTTTCAATTCGCAAAAAGAAAAGAATCTGTGCCGTTGGTACAACTGTAATGAGAGGATTAGAAAGTTCAGTTTCTTCAATGAATACTCTAAAAGCTTACAATGGTTGGACTCATAAATTCATTTTTCCACCCTATGATTTTTCAATCGCAAATTCAATGGTTACAAATTTTCATACACCAAAGTCAACATTACTGATGATGGTTTCTGCCTTTGCGGGCAGTGAACTAATAAAAGAAGCATACAATCAGGCAATTAAGGAAAAATACAAATTTTATTCCTACGGAGATGCAATGCTAATTCTCTAATGGGATGGAAAATAAAGATGATATAAGATTATTAGATTCAACGCAACTTGAAGAATTTTTCGTTAGCGAAAATCAAAAAAAATACAGAGTTAGTCAAGTTTTAGATTGGGTTTGGAATAAGGGTGTTGATAATTTTTCTCAAATGTCAAATTTATCTGATAATTTGAGAAATACTCTTAATGAAAAGTATGTTTTAAATAAACCAATTGAAATAGAGTCTTCTAGAAGCATTGATGGAACAATCAAATATTCAATTCAACTTCATGACAAAAATTATATTGAAGCGGTATTAATTCCAGCAAAAAAAAGAGTAACGGCATGTATATCTTCTCAGGCAGGTTGTAGTTTGGACTGTAAATTCTGTGCAACCTCTAGATTAGTCAGAAAAAGAAATTTATTTTTCTACGAAATTTATGATCAATTATTTTACTTAAATGAACAAAGTAAACTTTATTTTGAAAGAAAAATATCGAATGTTGTTTTCATGGGTATGGGTGAACCACTTTTAAATTATAAAAATGTTGTAAAAGCAATAAAAAAAATGAAGATGGTTGAAGGATTAAACTTTTCTGGAAAAAAAATTACTATTTCAACATCAGGGATACCTAAAGTTATCAGACAAATTGCAGAAGAAAATTTAAATTGTAATCTAGCAGTCTCTCTTCACTCTGCTATCCAAAAAACAAGGCAAATAATTATGCCTTTTTCAGAGAAATTTCCATTAGAAGATTTAATTGAATCCCTAAAATATTGGTATAGATTTACCAAAAAAAAAATACTTTATGAGTATATTATTTTTGATGGAATTAATGATAACATTGAACATATAAATGCCCTTGTTAAAATATGTAAGATTTTACCTTGTAAAGTAAATTTTATAGAGTATAATCCAATAGGAGATAAAATGTTCAGGCAATGTAAAGCTGAAAAACTCAAACTATACCAAAGACATTTAACTAATGAAGGGATTGTTAACACCTTCAGGTTTTCAAGGGGAAGAGACATAGAGGCTGCTTGTGGTCAATTGATTAATTCTAATAAAGTTAGTTAGTGAAAGCTGTTGAGAAAATAAAAAAACCAATTTATCATGAAATGCAAATTTTTGAAGAAAAATTTGCGTTATCTATGTTTTCAAAAGTTCCTTTGATCAACCGAATTGCACATTTTATAGTCAACAGAAAGGGAAAACAAATGAGGCCTATGTTGATTTTTCTAACAGCTAAATTAGTTAATAAAGGAGAAATAAATGACCGTACATACAGAGGTGCGTCGGTTATTGAATTAATTCATACGGCTACCTTAGTACATGATGATATTGTTGACGATTCCAATTTTAGAAGGGGTTTTTTTTCAATTAATGCTTTATGGAAAAACAAAATAGCTGTTTTAGTTGGCGACTTTCTTTTGTCAAAAGGAATGTTATTATGTATTGAAAATAAGGACTTTGATTTATTAAAATACATTTCTATTGCTGTTAGAGAAATGAGCGAAGGAGAATTACTTCAAGCTGAAAAGGCGCGGGGATTTGATATAAATGAAGAATTATATTTGGAGATAGTAAGAAAAAAAACAGCAACTCTTATGGCAACCTGTTGTGCAATTGGAGCAAAGTCAGTAAATGCAGATAAGAAAATGGTTGAGAAACTTTTTTTATTTGGTGAACTAATTGGAATAACTTTTCAAATTCGAGATGATTTATTTGATTATAGCGAAAATAAAATTGGTAAGCCTATTGGAATTGACATTAAAGATAAAAAAATGACTCTACCTCTAATTCATGTAATTAATAAGGTTAGTGTTAATGACAGAAATTGGATTTTAAGCACTATAAAAAAAAATAATAAAAATAATGCCAAGGTAAAGCAACTGATTACTTTTGTAAAAGAAAAAGGCGGCGTAGATTATGCAAAAAAAGTTATGTTAAATTACAAGTCCAAAGCTCTAAACATGATACTAGAATTTCCAAAAAATGATTATCGGGAATCGTTAGAATTTATGTTAGATTATGTAATCGAACGAAAATACTAAATACTTTTTTCATTAAGTTTGAAATAAAAAAATTGATATCAAAGACTACCATTAATAATATTTACGAAGCTGCTAGAGTAGAAGAGGTAATTGGTGATTTTATAAACTTAAAAAAGTCAGGGAGTAATTTTAAGGGTCTAAGCCCATTTTCGCAGGAAAAAACACCCAGTTTTATGGTATCACCCGCCAAGCAAATTTGGAAAGATTTCAGTAGTGGAAAAGGCGGGAATGTTGTTGCTTTTTTAATGGAGCACGAGGGATTTTCATATCCAGAGGCCTTAAAATATTTAGCTAAAAAATATAGAATTGAAATAGAAGAATTTAGTAAAACGCCTGAGGAACAAATTAAATTTGATTTAAGAGAAAGTATTTACATAGTTTTAAATTTCTCCAATGAGTATTATACAAATAACTTAATTGAGACTGACAAGGGAAAATCAATAGGTGTTTCTTATTTAAATAGTCGCGGTTTTACTAAAGAAACTATAAAAAAATTTGGTCTCGGTATATCATTTAATGATAGAAAAAGTTTTACTAATCACGCATTAAAAAATGGTTTTGATATAACTAATCTTGAGAAAAGCGGTTTAACCATAAATGAAAATAGTGGCAGTTTTGACAGGTTTAGGAATAGAATAATGTTTCCAATTAAAAGTATTTCTGGGAGAGTTCTTGGATATGGCGGTAGAATAATCTCAAATTCAAATAAAGTTGCAAAATATATAAACTCACCCGAAAGCGAAGTATATCAAAAAAGTAGAGTTTTGTATGGTTTGTATGAATCAAAATCCTTTATCGTTAAGCAAAACAACTGTTATTTAGTTGAAGGTTACACCGATGTAATTCAATTTTATCAAAAAGGAATTAAAAATGTAGTTTCTTCCTCTGGAACTGCATTAAGTTCAGATCAAATTATGTTAATAAAAAGATTAACTGAAAATATCACGATCGTTTTTGATCGGGATCAAGCTGGGATAAATGCAGCTGTAAAAGGTGTTGATTTGATATTAGAGCACGGAATGAACGTGAGAATTTGCAAACTACAAGATGGAGAAGATCCAGACTCACTAGCAAAAAAATATTCTTTAAACTTTATTCAAGATTATCTAGTTGAAAATAGTTTTGACTTTATAAATTTTAAAGCTTCCTTATTAGCTAAAGAATACCAGGAAGAGCCAATTAAAAAAGCTGAAGTTATTAATAATATTGTTCAAAGTATCAGCTTAGTAAAGGATCCAATTAAATGTGAGTTATACGTACAGAGTTGCTCAAAAATCATGAAAATTTCTGAAGCTTCTATTTTTCAAACATTGTCTAACATTCAAAGGAAAAAGAATAACACATCTAGGAATGTGAATTCACAATCTTTTAAGGTAGTGAAAAACAAGAGTTTAAAAGAAGATTCCGTTGATGAATTATATGAGCTAGAAAAAAAAATAATTTCAATTTTGATTCTCTACGGAGAAAAAAAAGAGACTTTTAGTGAATCAATTCTGCTTTTTTCAAAGGATGAGCAAGAAATAAAAGAAAAAACTAAGTATGTAAACTCAAAGGTTTTTGAGAAAATATTTTTAGACTTACAACAAGACGAAATAGAATTTGCGAACAAAGAATTCAGAGATTTATTTGATATTTTAATGACTGAATACCAATCCAATGGTTTTATTTCAATAGAAAAAATTATACCTAATTTATCTAATGAATTAAGTGAAATTGTAAGTTCGATTATTATGCATGAGGAAAAACATTTTTTGCATAATTGGGATAAAAAAAGTATTTATGTAAAGCTACCGTCAGAAAACGTTGGTGTTATGGTAACAGAAACAATTTTAAGTTTAAGGAAGTTGTTGGTTAGTAAAAAAATAGAGTCATTACAAGGAAGTATTACTCCTAATAACAACAAAACTATACTTGAAGATGTTATGGGTTATTATCAATTAAAACGCATAGTATCATCAAAACTTAACAGAGTTCTTTAGATTGTCTGGAACTTTACAAATTGGTATTGGAACCATTTTGTGTTTATTTTTACTATTTAAATTATTATAAATTTCTTTAACTTTTTTTTGCCTGTTTGTTAAATTTTTTAAAGATTTTTTTTCTATACTTTTCATTACAAATTCAATTTCATCGTATGAAGCACCAATTTGATCTTCGTCTGTTCTATCGTCATCCCAAAGTCCATCAGTAGGAGCAGATTTTTGAATATCTTCTATGATGTTAAAATACCTTGCCAGCATAAAAACTTCAGATTTCATTAAGTCTGCAATTGGGCTTATATCTACACCACCATCACCATATTTTGTATAGAAGCCTATTCCGAAATCTTCAACTTTGTTCCCTGTTCCTGCAACCAAATAGTTATTAAGAGTAGAGAAATAATACAAATTCACCATTCTTAGTCTGGCTCTAGAATTTGCTAAAGCAAGTTTGTGTTTTTCCCCATAAGCTTCAGGTAAAGAGTTGCGGAATTCGTCAAATAGTTTATTCAAATACAAATTATAATGAGAAACATTTTTGTAATTATCTTCTAACCAATTAATATGTTTTCTTGCATTGGATATTTGAGAGCTATTTTGATAAATACTCATCTCTAAACACAAAGTTGGATATCCTGTCCTAGCACAAATTGTAGAAGTCACAGCTGAGTCTACTCCTCCAGACACTCCAACAACAAAGCCATCCATTTTGGATTTTTTTAAGTATTTTTTTAACCAATTTTCAATGTGATCAGATACTTTATTTGTGCTTTTCATTTTATATTATTTTATTTATAATTTTAACAAAATTAAAAAACAAAGTATATGTTAATTCAGCGAAAGTTATTGATATTTCTTATGTTAAATATATTTTGTCTTATTTTGTTCCTTTCAGGATGTTCAAATAAAAATAAAATTAAATACCAAATAGAACAAATCCCAGCAGACATTAAATTTGATCGATTTGATCTAAAGTTTGTATCAATAAAAAAAGAAGAATTTCAGGAGTTTAAAAAAAAAATATAACTATCTGTTTCCTGCTCAGTTTCCTGACAGTGTATGGATGAAAAGAAAAAATGATTCTATCCAGAATCTTCTTCATAGTGAAGTAAACAATATTTTTCCAAGTTTAGTTAATCTTGAAAAAGAGTCTGAGGATATTTACAGACATTTTATATATTACTTTCCATTGACAAAAATTCCAAAATTTTTAACGTTAACAAATAATGTAGATTACCAGAATAAAATAATTTTTGCCGATTCAATCGTTTTAATTTCCTTAGATACCTTTTTGGGTTCAACAAATAAGATTTACGATGGAGTACCAAATTATATTAAGACTGATATGGATAAATCTAGATTTGGTTCTATTTTAGTTGATGAAATTGCTAAAACAATTGTAAAAAGACCTACTAATAGGTTTTTTCTAGATAGGATTATATATCATGGAAAAATACATCTATTAAAAGATTTTATTATTCCATTATCAAGTGATGGGAATAAAATTGGATATTCTAATCAACAGATTAATTGGGCAAAACAAAATGAAGAATATATATGGAAATATTTTATCGAAAATGAATACTTATTTGATACTAGCGATAATTTGATAGATAGATTTATAAATCCTGCACCATTTTCAAAATTTTATTTGGAAATTGATAACGAAAGCCCAGGGAAAATTGGGCAATGGATTGGGTGGCAAATTCTAAGATCATTTTCCAAAAAAAATCCATTCTTAAATATTTCAGAAATTCTAAATTTATCTTCAGAAGAAATATTCAAGAAAGCTAACTATAAACCTTAAAGTATGAAAAAAAAACAACAAGCTGCTATTAATATTGAAGTAGAATTGGATGAAAACAAAATTCCAGAGAAGTTAGTTTGGTCTGCTCCAGACGGTGGTGTGTTCAATGAAGAGTCAAAAGCAATTTTTTTATCGGTTTGGGATCATAAAAAAAAAGAGTCTCTTTCGATAGATCTGTGGACAAAGGAGATGCCGGTAAATGAAATGAATAACTTTTTTTATCAGTCAATATTGACTATGGGTGAATCAATTTATAGGGCTACTGAGAATGAAAAAGTTAAAAATGCAATGAAAAAAATTTCTAATATCCTCGAAAATGAATTAAAAATAGAGGTCAAATGAAAATGAACTTTTAATTACCACTTTTATTCATAATGTATGCTAAAACTTCCTCTATCCCTTTATTTTTTTTTGATGAAGTTATAAAGTATTTTGGAGTTTTATTTAATTTATTTCTTAATTGTAATATGTAATCTTCTGCATTAGTATTTTCCTTATTCAGCTTGTCATACTTAGAAAAAATGATCGAAAATCTCATTTTCATATGAATTAGCCAAGACATAAAATTTAAGTCAATTTCAAGCGGCTCGTGTCTTATGTCTATGATTAGAAAAATCAACTGAATTTGTTTTCTATGCAAAAAATATTCCATTATTAATTTATCAATTTTTTTTTTCAATGTTTTAGATAAGTTAGAATATCCATAACCTGGTAAGTCAGTGAGATACCAACTCTCATTAATCTTAAAGTGATTGATAAGTTTTGTCTTTCCTGGTTTCCCAGAAGTTTTGGCTAAATTTTTTTTTTTACAAATTGAATTTATTAAAGATGATTTTCCAACATTGGATCGGCCTATAAAAACATATTCTGGGATAGGTTCATCCGGACACTTTTTTACACTTGGACTACTTGATATAAACTCAGACTTGAAGATATTCATCTTAATTAAACAATTTTTTTACCAAGCCAATTATGCAAAATCTCATTAAATTCTTTTGGGTACTCCATCATTGGCGCGTGGCCACATTTTTTTATCCATACAAGATCAGAATTTGGTAGAAGCGTTTCAAATTCCGTAGCAACTTCCGGAGGAGTTACTAAGTCGTTTTCCCCCCAGATGAGCAAAGTTGGTGTTTTGATTTTGGGCAAATCTTTTGACATGTTATGTCTAATTGCACTTTTTGCTATAGCAATTGTTCTAACAAGTTTTTCCCTATTATTAACAGTTTCAAAAACTTCATCTACTATTTTTTTTGTAGCCACCTTTGGATTATAGAACACTTCCTCCGTTTTTTGTTTGATGTAACCATAATTTTCTCTTTTGGGATAACTTTCACCCATTGTATTTTCGTATAAACCAGAGCTTCCTGTTAGTACAAGTGATTTAACTAATTTTGGATTTTCTTTTGAAAAAATTAATCCTATGTGACCCCCCAATGAATTTCCTAGTAAAATTACATCTTTAAGATTTTTATATTTTATAAAATCTTCTAAAAAAGTGGAAAAAGACTTAACGGTAGTTTCTTTTATAGGCAAACTATAAATAGGTAACTCAGGGATAACAACTTTATAATCCTTCGAAGAAAAATAATTTAATACATCTTTGAAATTACTTAACCCTCCCATCAACCCGTGTAAAAGAACTATGGGTTGACCGTTGCCTTTCTCAATATATTTATAGTTTTTTTTCAATTTTAATTATTCGATCTAAAATTGTTTTAGCTCTACCAACAACATCAAATATAACTATTTCAATGCATTCATTCTAGTATATCTTTCAAAGTTTAGATTTAATTAATGTGGTAAAAGTTATCAACATTGTGGTAATAAGTGGTTAAATGTGGTAAATATCTTTTATATTTATATAAACATTAATCTAATTTGGAACATTTCATTGGTACTTATGAATGTAAAATTGATGCTAAGGCAAGAATTTTAATTCCTTCAGCTCTTAAAAAGCAAGTTAGTTCATCAATGAAATATGGTTTTGTTATTAAAAGAGGCTTATTTAATAATTGTATAGAATTATATCCATTTGATCAGTGGAAATTTGTTATGAATAAGATTGATCAATTGAATCGCTTTAATAAAAAAAATATTGACTTTATACGTCGCTTTACTGCGGGTGTTAAAAAAATTGATATTGATACCAATGGGAGATTGTTGATCCCTAAAGACCTTATTATTCACGCACAAATTAAAAAAGATGTAGTTGTAAGTGCTGCTGTAAATATTCTTGAAATTTGGGATAAGAATCTTTATGAGGAAGTAATTGATGAGGCAAAAGTTGATTTCAGTTCATTAGCTGAAGAAGTAATGGGTGATGAAAATGAATAATATACTCTATCATAATCCGGTTTTATTAAAAAAATCAATATCCGAACTTATTACTGATCCAAGTGGAGTGTATGTTGATGCCACTTATGGAGGAGGTGGACACTCCAATGGAGTTTTGAGTAAATTATCTAAAAAAGGAAAGCTATTCGCATTTGATCAGGATCTTGATTCAAAAAAAAATTTGATAAAAGACGCTAGACTTTTCTTTATCAATGCCAATTTTAAGCACTTAAAAAAATACTTGAATTATTTCAAAATTTTTGAGGTAGACGGTATAATTGCCGATTTCGGTGTTTCTTCTTATCAATTGGATATTCCTTCAAGAGGTTTTTCTATTATGAAAGACGGGCCTTTAGACATGAGAATGAGTAAAGGGTCAGATTTAACTGCGGAAAATGTAGTCAATGAATATGATGAAAAAAAGTTATTTAAAATATTAAATGAGTATGGGGAGGTAAATCACGCAAAAGAAATTGTAAAAATAATTTTATATCATAGAAAAATTAAACCAATAAAATCTACAAGTGAACTAGTAAAAATTTTGGATACTTCCATTAAAAAATTTTCAAAATATAAGATTCTTGCAAAAATATTCCAATCGATTAGAATAGAAGTTAACAATGAATTAGAAGCTATTAAATTACTCTTGCTTCAGGCATCAGAAATACTAAAAATTAAAGGAAGAATTGTCTGTATCTCCTATCATTCCTTAGAGGATAGACTAGTAAAAAATTTTATTAGAAGCGGCTCATTTGATAATAAAGATAATAGGGATTTTTTTGGAAATATTAAGAAACCACTTAAAAAAATTGGAGGTTTGATAATTCCAGATTTTGATGAAATAAAAAAAAACAAAAGGGCTAGAAGCGCGAAGATGAGGGTAGCCGAGAAACTATGAAAAATATTATATCTGTTTTAAATATCGACTTTTTATTAAAAGAGGATTCAATGAAAAATTGGAGAATACTATTTTTTATATCGATTCTAGCAATGATTTCAATTGCTAGTGGTCACAGTGCAGACAAAAAAATATATCACATAGCCAATTTGAATAATGAGTTAAAGCGAGTAAAAAGCAAATATGTTGAAAACAAATCTCAATTAATGTTTTTAAAACTTGAAACAAGAGTTGCGGAAAGACTATTTAAAGTCGGAATTGGTCCATCTAAAGAACAGCCTATAAAATTAAAATGGGAGAAGCATTGAATTCAATAGAAAAAAGAATAATGTTTAGGTATTATATATCTCTAACTTTTATTGTTTTTTTTGCATTTATTTTAATCGGTAAATTACTTTATATACAGGTTAAAGAAGGTGATTACTACAGAAGTATATCACAAAACAATACAATTAAAAACTTTATTTTAGAACCCAGCAGAGGGAATATTTACTCAGATGATAATAGTTTATTAGCAACAACGACTCCTCGCTATGAAATTAGATGGGATTCAAAGATTCCGTCAGAATTAAATTTTGAAAAAAATAAAATAGCTCTTTCCAAAGGTCTTTCGAAGATTTTAGGAAAAAAAAATGATTACTACTTAAATGCACTAGATAAAGCCAGAAGAGAAGGCAATAGATATCTTTTAATTTCTAGAAATTCAAATTATTCCCAGTATAAACAAATTAAAGAATTACCTCTTTTTAATCTTTCATCACTCAAAGGAGGATTGATTGTCGAGTCAAAAGAGGTTAGACAAAACCCTATGGGGAAAATTTGTGAAAGAACAATTGGTTATGAAAAAAAAGATCCTTCCGGACACTATATAAGAGTTGGTTTAGAGGGTGCGTTTAGTCATTTTTTGAAAGGGCAAAATGGTCAAAGGCTAAAGCAAAAAATAGCAAATGGACAATGGAAACCAATTAACGATAATAATGAGAGAGAACCAACTCAGGGATATGACATTTATTCAACTATAAATGTAAATATTCAGGACATAACTCACCATGCACTTTTACGTCAGTTGGAAAAATACAGAGCTGACCACGGTTGCGCAGTTGTTATGAAAACAAATTCCGGAGAAATTAAATCTATAGTTAATCTTTCTAAAACTAAAAATGGGAAGTATTATGAAAAATTCAACTATGCAGTAGCAGAGTCTCAGGAACCTGGTTCAACATTCAAATTAATGTCTGTTATTGCAACATTAGAAAATAACAGTGAAATTTCTAACCAGTTTATTGATACCAAAAACGGTGAATTAACTTTTTACGAAAAATATAAAGTCCGTGATTCAAAAAAAGGAGGTTATGGAAAATTAAAACCCTCTAAAGTTTTTGAGGTCTCTTCCAATACTGGAGTTGTTAAAATGGTTTATGATAATTTCAAAAATGACCCAAAAAAATTTGTTGACAGATTATATAATATGGGGCTAAATGATTTGTTAGGTCTGAGTATAAATGGAGAAGGTAAACCAATGATACCTTACCCTGGAGACAAAAATTGGAGTGGAATCTCTCTACCATGGATGTCATTTGGTTACGGAATTAAATTAACACCTCTCCAAATCCTCTCATTTTATAATGGTATAGCTAATGGAGGAGAGATAGTTAAGCCTCGTTTTATAAATAAAATAAAAAAACCTGGATCATCCTCTCTAAAAAATTATGAAAAAGAAATTTTGAATCCATCTGTTTGCTCAGAAACAACATTAAAAAAAGTTCAAAAAATGATGTTTAATGTTATTGATAAAAAATGGGGGACTGCAAATAGAATTAAAAGTAATCATTTAAATATTGCAGGAAAGACGGGAACATGTCAAATCGATTACACTTCCGAAGAAACTCAGTATGTTTCTAGTTTTGTTGGTTATTTTCCTTATGAAAAACCTGAGTATTCTTGTATTGTAGTTATTAATAAACCTGATAAAAACATTGGTTATTATGGGGGTGAAGTTGCAGCTCCAGTATTTAAAGAAATAGCAGAAAAATTATTTTCTAGAACACCTAAAAATCTAATTATAAAAAACAATAAATCACAACATAATTTTTTTAAAAGCTATCAAGTTACACAGAATAAAATAAAAAGTAAAACTTCTGTCATTCCCAATTTAGTTGGAATGCCAGCAATGGATGCAATAGTAATTCTTGAAAGAATTGGTGTGAAATTTATTCTTAAAGGTGAAGGTAAAGTGTTTGATCAATCAATAAAGTCAGGTTCAAAAATAGATTATAACAAAAAAATCATTTTACATCTATCATGAAAATATTAAAAGATATAATCTACGGAATTGATTTGGATTCAATAAAAGGATCCACAAATTTAAATATTAAATCTATTGAATTTGACTCTAGAAAGGTTAAAGAGGGATCATTATTTATTGCTATTAAAGGTGAAAATATTGATGGTCATGCCTTTATTGACAAAGCAATTGAAAACGGTGCTTGTGCTGTAATTTACAGTGATTATAATTTTAAAGAAGTAAAAATAACCTGTATTAAAACCTCCAATACTCGTAAATCATTATCTATAATAGCTTCAAACTTTTATGAAAATCCATCGAAAAAGATAAAGTTAGTTGGAATTACTGGAACTAATGGTAAAACAACAATTGCTACTATTCTTTATAAACTATTTAATAAAGCTGGAATAAAGTCAGGATTAATTTCAACTATTAATATTCAATATGCGGGAATAAAGATTCAAAATCATCATACAACCCCAGATTCAAAACAAATTAACCAACTACTTAAAAAAATGTTGGAAAATGAAATTAAGTTTTGTTTTATGGAAGTCTCTTCTCATGGAATTGACCAAGAGAGAATAAATGGACTTAAATTTTATTGTGGAATTTTTACAAATATCACACATGATCATTTGGATTATCACAAATCGTTTTCATCTTATAGAGATGTAAAAAAGAAATTTTTCGACAGTCTAACAGATGATTCGTTTGCCATGATTAATACAGATGACAAAAACTCAAAATTTATGGTACAAAATTGTTTGTCTAAAGTTAAAACTTTCGGAATTAAAAATTTAGCAGATTACAATGTAAAAATCTTAGAAATCGACTTTTCTGGAATGCTTTTAAAAATTGATGGACATGAGTTTTGGACATCACTTATTGGAGAATTTAATGCCTCTAATCTCATTGCAGTTTTTTCAGTGGCAAAATTAGCTGGAATGAAGACAATTGAAATTCTTAGAATTTTAAGTAAAATTAAAGCAATAAGAGGAAGATTCGAAATTTTAAAATCACCCAACAACGCCACGGTGATAGTAGATTATGCTCACACACCTAACAGCTTAGAAAATGTTATAAACACTATAAGTCAGATAAGAACGAAAAACGAATTTTTCACAACTATAATTGGATGTGGTGGTAATAGGGATTTAGGGAAAAGATCAAAAATGGGAAAAATCGTTTTGGATGGATGTGATAAGGTGATTTTCACATCTGACAATCCTAGATATGAAGATCCTGAAAAAATAATAAATGATATGTTATTAGAAATTGATCTTAGTAACACAAATAAAATTTCAAAAATAATTAACAGAAAAGAGGCGATAAAAAGTGGGTGTTCACAACTAAATCCAGGAGATATTCTTCTAGTCGTCGGAAAGGGTCATGAGACTCATCAAGAAATAATGGGTAAGAAAATTCCATTCAGCGATATCAAAATTGTTAAAGAGTCATTTAATTAAATATTATGCTTTATTACTTATTCTATTTTCTTGAGCAAAAGTATCAAATTCCAGGTGCAGGGCTTTTTCAATATATATCTTTTAGAGCTGCATTTGGGCTAATTTTTTCATTGGTTATTTCCATTTTTTTAGGAAAAAAAATAATAAAAATTCTACGCGTTAACAATATTGGTGAAAGGGTTAGAGTATTAGGGATTAAAGGAGAAACCAAAAAAAATGGTACACCTACTATGGGTGGAATAATAATAATAATAGGTACTGTAGTGCCAGTTATTTTACTTTCTAAGCTTAACAATATATATATAATACTACTAATATTTACTACTCTCTGGATGGGAATTATTGGATTTATTGATGATTATATAAAAATTTATAAAAATGACAAAAAGGGTTTAAAAGGTGGCTTTAAGGTCATAGGGCAAGTAATGTTAGGCATAGTGGTTAGTTTAACAATTTATTTTCACCCAGATGTTACAATTAAACAAAAAAATGATGAACATCTTAAAAACACAAAATTTGAGGATAAAGCTTTTTATATAGAAAGAAAATCGACTAAAACTACAATTCCGTTAGTTAAGGATAATGAGTTTGATTATTATTTTTTAATTGAGTGGTCTAGAATTCCCAGATCAATGTCATGGATAATTTTTATTCCAATGGTGATTTTCATAATTACTGCTGTTTCAAATGGAGCAAATTTAACAGACGGTATCGATGGTTTAGCGGCAGGTTCTTCAGCAATTATGGCTATTACCCTTGGAATTTTCGCATGGGTTTCAGGGAATATAATTTTTTCAAATTATTTAAATATAATGTACATTCCTAATGTAGGCGAGATTTCAGTTTTTATAGCGTCTTTTACTGGTGCACTGATTGGATTCCTTTGGTATAATACTTATCCAGCTGACGTTTTTATGGGAGATACTGGTAGTCTAACCGTTGGAGCACTAATTTCAGTGATAGCGATAATGGTTAGAAAAGAATTACTTCTACCTATAATTTGTGGAATTTATCTTATTGAAGTTTTATCTGTAATCATTCAAGTTTTCTATTTCAAGCATACAAAAAAGAAATACGGAGTGGGAGAAAGAATCTTTTTGATGTCCCCAATCCATCATCATTTCCAAAAAAAAGGGATTCATGAAAGTAAAATTGTAAGTAGATTTCTAATAATTGGCGTCTTGCTTAGTGTGTTGGCAATTTTAACATTAAAAATTAGATGAAGGGGGCAGTCTCAATCTTAGGGTCAGGAGAAAGCGGAAGAGGTGCTGCAATTCTTGCTAAAAAATTAGGGTTTAAGGTGTTTGTTTCTGACTCAAATAAAATTCCAAAACAAACAAAAACAAAATTTAAAAAACTATCTATTGATTATGAGGAAAATAAACACACTTTAGACAAAATTATAAATGCAGACAAAATAATTAAAAGTCCTGGAATTGACATTAATTCTAATGAATTAGTTGATATTAAAAACTGTGGTATTAAAGTTATATCAGAGATTGAGTTTGGATTCTCACAAACCAATTCAAAAATTATTGGAATTACAGGAAGTAACGGAAAGACCACAACTGCAACTATGATTTATAATATTTTAAAAAAATCAGGATTTAATGTTGCTTTAGCTGGAAATATTGGTAATAGTTTTTCAGAATGTATTGCTAAAAATAATTATGAAATTTATGTTCTAGAAATTAGTAGTTTTCAATTAGATGACATTATTGATTTTTCTCCGGACATCTCTGTTATTACTAATATTTCACCAGATCATCTAGACAGGTATAATTATAATTTCAATGAATACATTAAATCAAAACTAAGGATCACCCTTAATCAGGGTAAAAATCAATTTTTGATTTTTAATTCTGATAATAAGGTTTTAAAAAAAGCTGTTAAAAAGTATAGCAAAAAAGCAACTCTATTTCCATACGGATATTCCTCTCCAAAAGGAAATTTAACTACTACGTTTAAAAACAAATCAATCATTGTTAATGAAAAAAAAATTATTAATATGTATAATACTTCAAATTTTCCCCTTAAAGGGAGACATAATCTATTAAATGCTATGGCTGCTGTTTCGGTAGCAAGATTATTAAAAGTTTCTAACAAATGTATAAGAGATAGCCTTATAAGTTTTTCAAATGTTGAACATAGACTTGAAAAGGTTTTAAAAATTCAAAATATAACCTACATAAATGATTCAAAGGCAACTAATGTCAATGCAACTTTTTATGCCCTCGAAAGTATGGAGGGTCAGACTGTTTGGATTGTTGGTGGAATTGATAAAGGCAATGATTATAACGAATTACTCCCTCTGGTTAGAGAAAAAGTTAAATCTATTATTTGCATAGGAATAGATAATCAAAAAATCATCGAATCTTTTTCTCCTGTTGTTGACGTTTTAGTCGAGACTCAGTCCATGTCAGAGGCTGTTAATATTGCTCATAAATTAGCAAACAAAAAAGAATATGTTTTATTGTCACCAGCTTGTTCAAGTTTTGATCTTTTTAAGAATTTTGAAGATCGTGGGAATCAATTTAAAAAAGCAGTGAGAAACCTTTGAAATAATGAAAAGTAGTTTATTTCAAGGTGATAAAGTTTTGTGGGTATTATTAGCATTGTTAGCTCTTTTTTCATTTTTTCCAATTTTTAGCGCAAGTTCCAACTTAAGTTATGTTATTGGAGCTGGAACTCCTTGGCAGTACTTATTAAAACATATTTTTATTTTGATAACGGGCTTTTTATTAATTCTTAGTGTACATAAAATTCCCTTTTATTATTTTAAAGGGATATCTATTTTACTTTTGCCAGTTGTTCTTTTAATGCTTCTTTACACTATTTCCCAAGGTAACATGATAGACGGAGTGAATGCTAGCAGATGGATTAAAATTCCAATTATAGGGATAAGTTTTCAGACGTCTTCTTTGGCATCTTTGATATTAATGATTTACATAGCTTACTATCTTGATAAAACTAAAGACAAGAAATTGGATTTTAGAAAGTCATTGTTTCCTCTTTGGTTTCCAATTTTTCTAATTTTTACACTAATTTTTCCTACTAATTTGTCAACGGCTCTGGTTGTTCTATTTTCTGTTTTTTTACTTTTAATTTACGGGTGTTATCCTTTAAAATATTTGTTTAATATTTTATTGCTTGGCCTTATATTATTTACAATATTTATTTTTTTGGCATCTCGTTATCCTGAAAAGGCACCAGATAGATTAACCACCTGGATAAATAGAGTTGAAAATTATTTTGATCCTTCATTAAGTAAAGATGGTAATTATCAAATAGAAAGAGCAAAAATAGCAATCGCAACAGGAGGTATAACTGGTTTGGGAGTAGGTAAGAGTGTGATGAAAAACTTCTTACCTCAAAGCAGTTCAGACTTTATTTATGCAATTATTGTTGAAGAATATGGACTAATAGGAGGAATAATGGTAATCTTAATTTATTTGTTAATACTCTTCAGAATAACCGTTATTCTTCATCATGCCAAATCAGTTTATGCTAAGTTATTGATTATTAGTGCTGGATTGCCAATAATTATTCAAGCATTCATAAATATTGGTGTTGCACTTAATATCTTTCCTGTCACTGGACAAACTCTACCACTGCTGAGTAGCGGTGGTTCTGCTGCCTGGGTAACATGTATAGCTTTTGGTATAATTTTAAGTGTCAGTGAAGATAGATTTAACGAAAAAAAATTAAAACATGATAAATCAATTTCAAATCCATTATTAATAATCAGTGAAGACTAATAAAATAATAATATCTGGAGGAGGTACTGGGGGTCATATATTCCCTGGAATTGCGATTGCAAATCATTTAAAAAAAATCAATCCTTCATATCAAATTTTATTTATTGGTGCTTACGGCAACATGGAAATGAAAAAAATTCCACAGGCAGGATACAAAATAAAAGGTTTGTGGATTTCAGGTTTTAATAGAAAAAAGTGGTGGAAGAATATTTTCCTTCCATTAAAAATTTCTTTAAGTATGTTTCAAGCATTTTTAATTTGGTTTAAGTTCCGACCAAATCTCATGATTGGAACCGGTGGATATGCAAGTCTACCAATTTTGGTTATTGGGTCAATTTTCAAAACAAAAATTATTATTCAAGAACAAAATTATTTACCAGGTATCAGTAATAAAATACTCTCAAAACTAGCTACGATTATATCGGTTTCTTATGAAAATATGGAAGACTATTTTCCTGAAAAAAAAATAATTCTTACTGGGAACCCGGTTAGAAATTCTTTAATTAATTCGAATATAAAGTCAGGAACAATTGAAATAAAAAGTCCATCAAATATATTTAATTCTAACATTCTTGTATTAGGAGGAAGTTTAGGTTCAGAAAAAATAAATGAGGTGATTTCTAAAAACATTTTTTTCTTTAAAAAAAACAAAGTAATGTTGACCTGGCAGTGTGGTAAAAATTATTTTAAAACTTACAAGAGTTTTGAAAGTAAGTATACTAAAATCTACCCCTTTTTAGATAGAATTGAGAATTTTTATCAAAAATGTGATATTATAATATCAAGAGCAGGTGCGTTAACAATTTCGGAATTATGTATAGTCGGTAAACCTTCAATTTTGATTCCTTCTCCAAATGTTTCAGAAAACCATCAATATTACAATGCCAAATATTTATTTGATAGGGAAGCTGCGATTATGATTGAAGAAAAAAATTTAAGTAATGAACTTTTTCCTAACCTTGAAAAACTTCTCACATCAATGGAAACGAGGAATCAATTATCTAGAGCAATTTCTAAACTTGCTAGACCAAATGCAACCAATGAGATTGGGTTACTAATAAATAAAATTTTAGCAGGTGGATAAAAAAGATACTTATTATTTTATTGGAATAGGTGGTATTGGTATGTCTTCAATAGCAAAATATTTAGTAAAAAATAATTTTAAAGTTGGAGGGTATGATTTGACAAAAACTGATATCACTTCAAAATTAGAAAAAAGTGGCATAAAAATTATTTATCAGGATAATATTGAAAGTATCCCACTAACATTCAGAAAAAAAAGTGTAATTGTGGTTTTCACACCCGCCATTCCGATAGAAAATAAGCAACTATTATTTTTTAAAAATCAAGGAAATATAATTTTCAAAAGATCAAAAATCCTTGGAATGATAACTAATAAATTTAAGACAATCGCAATTGCAGGAACACACGGTAAAACTACAACTGCAGCAATTTTAGCCCATCTTTTTTATCAAACCAAGCAGTCTTTCACAGCCTTTATAGGAGGAGTTTTAAATGAATTTAATTCAAATATTATAATAAATGGTAATGAATATGCTATTGTCGAAGCAGATGAATATGATCGATCATTCTTAAATCTCAACCCAATGATTGGGTGTATTACTTCTATTGATTCAGATCATTTGGATATTTACGGAAGTTTTAAAGAAGTTAAGAGGTCCTTTAAAGAATTTATTGGTAAAATTAAGGATAAAGTCATTGTATCTAATGAACTTAGCATCAATGGAATTTCCTACAGCTTAAATACAAAATCTGATTATTATGCTAATAATATTAAGTTTTCTAAAACTGGATATTTTTTTGATTTAACCACCCCGTCAAAAGTTTATAAATCTATTTTTTTCAGTCAACTAGGTCTCCATAACTTACTAAATGCAATAGGAGCTTTTGCTATTTCAAGTCAAGCTGGGCTGAATGAAATGGAATTATGTAAAGCTCTTTCAAGTTTTAAAGGCGTTAAAAGAAGATTTCAACTAATTTTAAATTCAAAAAAACATATTTTAATTGATGATTATGCTCACCATCCAAACGAAATAATTGCTGTTTGGATGGCTTTAAAAAATTTATACCCGCATTACAAATTTTGTGTAATCTTTCAGCCTCATCTTTTTTCCAGAACAAAAGATTTTATGAACCAATTTGCACATTCTTTAAGCAAATTTGATCGGGTAATACTATTACCAATTTATCCTGCAAGAGAATTACCTGTTGAGGGAATTGATTCTTCAGTTTTACAAAGGAAAATAAAATCAAAAAATAAAGTTGAATTAGTCAAAAAAGACAATTTGTTATCAGTAATTAGTAATCTCCCCGAGAAAGTTAAAGTTATTTTGGGTGCTGGTGATATAGGTCTTGAAATAAATAAAATTAAAAATAAATTAACTTAATAATGAAATTTAAAATATTCTATTTTTTTTCAATATTATCAATATTAATATTTCTTCTATTTTTTTCTCAAAAAAGAAATAATAATAATAAAAAGTTAAAAATAAACATTGATTTTAAACACGAAAACAGCAAGTTTTTAGATTCCCAAATAGTTAATAAATTGTTAATACAATGGAAAGACAGTACGTTTAACTTAGAGGAAGATGCACTAGATTTGAAAGTAGTTGAAGATTTACTTAAATCTAATCCAATGATAGCCAGTGCAGATGTTTTTAAAACCCCTCAAGGAATTTTAAAAGTTAAATTAGAGGAACGCAGGCCAATTGTTCGAATAATTGATAATCATGAGCAATTTTATATTGATAAATATGGATATAGTGTTCCCTTATCAAAAAAACATTCTGCTAGAGTACCGATTTTTTATGGAAAAGTTGATGGTAATCTAATGGATTTATTAGCTTTTTTGGAACTAATTAGAACTGATTCATTGACCAAAGTTGAAATAATTGACATGCGATTGCGAAATAATAATTATATACTGGGCGTACGCTCATTCCCATTCAATATTTTATGGGGAGAAAACTCTAAACATAAACAAAAATTAAAAAAACTTAAATACTTATACAACTATTTAGGAGATAAAGATTCTTTAAAAATTCAGAATGTAAATTTAATATTCGATAAACAAATAGTTTTAGATTATGGACAAAACAGAAAGTAAACAATTTGCAGTTGGGTTAGATATTGGTACAACTAAAATTGTTGCCATGGTAGGGCAAAAAAATAAATTTGATAAAGTTGAAATTATTGGAATTGGTAAATCAAAAAGTCTCGGTGTCCATAGAGGAGTTGTAAATAATATAACCCAAACAATACAATCAATTCAAGAAGCTATAAATGAGGCAGAATTGAAATCTTCTATAGAAATTAGAAATGTGGTTGTTGGAATTGCTGGACAACACATAAGAAGTATTCAGCACAGTGATTATATAACAAGAAAAAACCCTGAAGAAGTTATTGACAGCAATGATGTTGAAAAATTAATTAATCAAGTATATAAACTTGTAATGCTACCTGGTGAAGAAATAATTCACGTTTTACCTCAAGAGTTTAAGGTTGACGGACAGGCAGAAATCAAGGAGCCAATTGGTATGTATGGAGGTCGATTAGAGGCTAATTTTCATGTTGTTGTGGGACAAGTTTCATCTATAAAAAATATTGGAAGATGTATAAAAAGTGCAGATTTAAAGATGGAAAAAATCACGCTTGAACCTATAGCATCTTCTGACGCGGTTTTGAGTGAAGAGGAAAAAGAAGCAGGTGTAGCTCTAGTTGACATAGGAGGAGGCACTACTGACCTTGCAATTTTTAAAGATGGAATCATCAGACATACATCTGTGATACCGTTTGGTGGGAACGTTGTCACTGAGGACATTAAAGAGGGTTGTTCAATAATTCAAAAACAAGCTGAATTATTAAAGATTAAATTCGGTTCAGCTTGGCCTGGAGAAAACAAAGATACCGAAATTGTCTCCATCCCAGGACTTAGGGGACACGAACCAAAGGAGATTTCTTTAAAAACATTATCCAAAATTATTAATGCTAGAATTGTAGAAATAATTGAACAGGTTTTTTTAGAAATTAAAAATTATGGACATGAGGATCAAAAAAAGAAACTAATTGCTGGTATAGTAATTACAGGTGGAGGTAGTCAATTAAAACACTTGAAACAGCTAGTTGAGTACATAACTGGCATGGACACAAGAATCGGGTATCCAAACGAGCATCTTGCTGGTGATTCTGATGACAATCAGACAAGTCCTGTTTTTTCCACAGCAGTTGGACTCCTGATGACAGCTCTAAAAGAAAATTTTGATACCAACGAAATTGTTGGTGAAAGTAGTTTAAATGAAGATACTAAAGAGGCTAGGTTCAATGAGGGTAGTAAATTCGAAAGTGTAAAAAGGAGCACGATTTTTGAGAGATGGACTGAAAAATTTAAGGAATTTTTAGATAAAGCTTAAGTCATTAGTTATGAATGAATTAAAAGAAAATATTGAAGAAGGTTTTAATTTTGATTTGCCTAAGAACAAGAGTAATGTAATTAAAGTAATTGGAGTTGGTGGAGGTGGTGGAAATGCTATTAATTATATGTTTAAACAGGGGATTTCTGGAGTAGATTTTGTTGTCTGTAATACGGATTCACAAGCCTTAGAAAAAAGTCCGGTTCCTATTAAAATTCAGTTAGGTGTATCCCTTACTGAGGGACTAGGTGCAGGTGCCAACCCGGAAATTGGGAGTTTAGCTGCTAAAGAAAGTGAGGAAGAGATAAAATTGCTCCTTAGCAGTCAAACTAAAATGGTTTTTATAACTGCTGGAATGGGAGGAGGCACAGGAACTGGTGCAGCACCAATAATTGCTCAAATGTCAAAACAGCTTGATATTTTAACGGTTGGGATTGTTACAATTCCTTTTCAATTCGAAGGGAGAATGAGATCTGATCAAGCTCAAATTGGTATCGAAATGTTAAGGGAAAATGTAGATTCATTAATTGTAATTAATAATAATAAGTTAAGACAAGTATATGGGAATCTAGGATTTAAGGCAGGATTTGCTAAAGCTGACGAAGTTTTATCAACAGCTGCAAGAGGAATTGCTGAAGTTATTACCCATCATTATAGACAGAATATAGATTTAAAAGATGCAAAAACAGTTTTAAGCAACAGTGGAACTGCAATAATGGGCTCTGCAGTTGCAGACGGTTCAAATAGGGCAGAAGATTCAGTTGTGAAAGCACTTGATTCACCTCTATTAAACGATAATAAAATTAAAGGATGTAAAAATGTTTTATTACTTATCGTTTCCGGAGAAGATGAAATCACAATTGATGAAATTGGAGAAATTAATGATTTTATTCAGTCCGAGGCTGGTAATAACACCAATATAATAATGGGCATTGGCGAAGATAAAAATCTTAAACAAGGTATTTCAGTAACAATTATAGCTACTGGATTCAATTCAGAACAACAACATGAAATTGTAAATACTGAAGCTAAGAAGATTATCCATACACTTGAGGAGGAACAGCCTTTCATACAGGATCTAAGCGAAATCGAAAATGATAATCACAAAGAGGAGACACTTAACCCCAATATAAATTTTGATAATCAGGAGAAAACAAACAAATCATCCAACTCAGATAAAGAAAAAGAATTGGATTATTTAGAGAATCGAAAAGCTGATAATGAAATTAAAAATAAAAGTGAACACTTTGAAGAAAATAATTTTATTGAAGTAAATCAAAACACTCAAGATGTTGAAGTAAGTTCAACACAAATCACAAGCGATTTTGAAGAGGAAGACGACAACGAGGATAAATCTTCTAAAAAAATTGAATCTATTGACTCAATTGAAGTTTTTGATTTTGAAGATATAAATGATATGGATTCATCTCAAATTAAATTTGACTTTAATGACAATCAAAATAATTCCAAAAATAAAAAAGTAAAAAGTCCTATTCTTGAACATGAAATAAATAATTTTGATTTAAATAAAGAAAATGAATTAGTAATCAATAGTGATAATCAAAATCTATCTGATAATAAAAATGATGATGACCACGAAAATATTAGCGACGACGAACTAAAAATAGAATTTAAAAGAATTGATTCTGAGAATCAAAAAGAAGAAAGAGCTATGGTTAATTCAAGTCCAGAAAGTCCATTTGACAACTCTATCAAAGAGACCGTCAATGCATCTATTAGCAAAAGAAAAGAAGAATTGAAGAAATTTAATTATTCATTCAAAAACAATCCAAAAAGACTTAACGAAATGGATAGAGAACCTGCATACAAAAGACTTGGATATGATATTGATCAAAAAATTCAAAATGAAAAAAAATCCCCTTTAACCTTGGACAAAGACAAAAATGATGAAGTCCAATTAAGATCTAATAATTCATTTCTGCATGATAATGTAGATTAAAAGATTTAAAAATGTCTTTAATTAAAAAAATCAACAGGGAATTAAAATTAGCTATGCTATCCAAAGACAAGTTAAAATTAGATTCATTAAGAGCTATTAAGTCTTCATTAATTCTACATCAAACTTCTAATTCATCACAGAATGAAATAACTGAAAAAGAAGAAATAAAAATCCTCCAAAAGCTTGTTAAACAGAGACAAGAAAGTGCAAATATTTTTATGAATCAAAATCGCTTAGATTTGGCAAAACCTGAAAAAGATCAAGCTGACTACATATCAAAGTTTTTACCAAAGCAATTAACAAATCTAGAAATCAGCAATATTATTTCGAATGTTATATCTGAAATAAAGGCAGATGGACTAAAGGATATAGGTAAAGTTATTAAATTAGTTGTGATGAAAACAGAGGGTAGAGCAGATGGAAAGTCAATCTCAAACATTGTGAGGCATAAACTATCTAAATGAAATACATACAAGATTTTATTTAAGTATACTTTTGTTATTAGGCCCAGTAGTTCAACTGGATAGAATATCAGATTTCGGCTCTGAGGGTTGGGGGTTCGAATCCTCCCTGGGTCACACTTTTAACCTTGATTGTTGGTTGGTTTTTTTTTGGGAAAGATTTTTTAAAAAAAGTAACTCTAAAAATATATCCTATAACTTTTTATTATTGCTTAATTAAACATAAAAATTAACTAAATCGATCGTTATATAAAGAGGTGCAATTTATGGAAGTTTAATTAGAAAAAATCATTTTGAGAAATTGTTCAAATATTGTATATTTGGGGGAGTTTATCTTGTTATTACAATATTTAAAATAAGCTTTTTAACAAATTATAAAATATGAAATTATATAAATTACTCATAGCAATTTTAATCCTTTCAACCTGGGGATCTATTGCTCAAACCGCCTCAAATCCATGGAAAATAAGTATTGGATTAACTATGCCATCTATTTCAGATGACATAGTTACTAGAGGATCAACAGTTTCTTCTAATGACCTAAGTGGTTCTTTGGGGGCACCTTCTTTAATGATTTATCGAAGAATCTTCGGTGGATTGTCAGTTGGTGGACAGTTAGCTCTTGGAAAAATTAAAAATGATGCCTCTGGTGGATCTGATTTTGATTTTTACAGTACGCATGTAGGCTTAAAATACGGATTTTCAACAGACAAATCATTTAGTCCTTATTTGAAAGCTGGAGTTTATGGAACTACTTCTCTAAAAGACGGAACTGACAGTTTTTCTAAATTTACTGATTATTCTAATTTCGGCGCCGTTGGTTTTGATTTATCTTTAGGAGACAATTTTGGTGCATTCGCAGAAATTCAGATGGCTAAAATAAATGAAAATCCTGAAGTGAGTTATAGCTTGATTTCTCTTGGGGTTAGTTATGGATTTGGAAGTGGCGATAGTGACAAAGATGGTGTGAGTGATAAAAAAGATAAATGCCCAGACGTTCCTGGATTAAAAGAGTTTGAAGGTTGTCCAGATACTGATGGTGATGGTATCCAAGATGGAGAAGATGATTGTCCTGAGGAAGCAGGCTCTATTGAAAATAATGGTTGCCCTGATACGGACGGTGACGGCGTTGTCGATAAAAATGACGAATGTCCTGAAACTCCTGGAGTTAAAGAATTAGCCGGTTGCCCTGATAGTGATGGCGATGGGATTAAAGATAGTGATGACGAATGTCCAAATGCTGCTGGGACAGAAGCAACTAAAGGTTGTCCAGATTCAGATGGTGACGGAGTAGCAGATAAAGATGATAAGTGCCCAAATGAAGCTGGTAATTCTGATGACGGTTGCCCAGAAGTTAAAGAGGAAGTCCTTACGGCTCTAAATACTGCAGGAATCAACATACTTTTCCCAGCTGACGGTTACAGGCTCATGGGATCTAAAGTTATGACTGCGCTAGAAGAGGTTAAGACAATTCTGATGGAAAACCCTGAAGGAAAAGTCTTGATTCAAGGACATGCATCGGAAGACGGAAGCTCTGAATATAATATGACTCTTTCACGTAAGAGAGCTGATGCCGTAAAAGCTAAACTAATTGAATTAGGTGTTGATTCATCAAGACTTGAAGTAGAAGCATATGGTGAAACTAAACCAATAGGAGACAATACTACTTCAGTTGGTCGAGCGAATAGTAGAAGAGTAGAATTTACAGGAAAGTAAACAAACACTTTTTACCACGCAAAAAGGCTAGAGATATAAACTTTAGCCTTTTTTATTTCTACCCATCATTATGAAATTTTAACTTTATATATCCAAAGTTTTATCTTATAGTTTGTAGTTTTGAAGTATGAAGGAAGAGAAAGTCATTCTAGTTGACACAGATGATGTGCAGTTAGGACTATTACCTAAGATGGAAGCCCACCGGAAAGGATTTTTACATAGAGCATTCTCAGTTTTTATTTTCAATTCGTCCAAATTTTTGCTTATGCAGAAAAGATCAATGCGTAAGTATCATTCACCAGGACTATGGACTAATACGTGTTGTAGTCATCAAAGAGATGGAGAAAGTACGATAGAGGCAGCTAACAGACGACTTAAGGAAGAAATGGGACTGACTATCGAAGTTAAGGAAATATTTAGTTTTATATATAAGGCTAATCTCAAAAATGGTCTTATTGAACATGAATTCGATCACGTTTTGGTCGGATATACTGATATTAATCCAGATATAAACACTAATGAAGTAGAGGATTGGAAATGGGTAGATATGTCTTTTTTAGAAAAAGACTTAGATAAAAATCCAAATATTTATACGGAATGGTTTAAAATAATCTTTCTTAGAGTAAAAAGCTATATTGACTCTTTAGATTAGATTTTATTTTTCAGAAAATTTCTAGTTTATATTTAAGTTTTCTTCCGTAAAACGAGTTCTTAATATCATCGTTTAACTTAGAATAAAGGCTATCTATATACTTTCTTGAAATATTATCTAGTTCATATAGACCTATGTAGGCAGAAATCTCTTTATTTGAGTTATTCATAGCGAAGTTTAACGAATAAAGTATTTTTTTTCTGTCTAACAAACCACTCTTCTTCTCAAAAATTTCATCCCTTTTTTTAGAGTCAAATTCACCTTTTTTCTCTAAATAATTTTTAACTAATTCAATATTCTGATTATTGAATTTCCTTATAATCATTAAATACTCATCCCATAGTATTTGGTTTTCTGATCCGTCAATTTTAGCACTGCTTATAAATGTATTTAATCTTGTATTAATTTCTATTTTACCTTTTTCTGCAAAAAATGGGATTTTTTGTAAAGTAGTGTCAGCTTCATCCTTTTTTAATGTTAAAAAATAAAATTGTGCTTCACTTAAACTATCGTTGAATTCAAAATTCTCTACTCCTTCAATTTTTAATGAATCAATATTTACTAATATGGAGTCGTTTAAATATTTTTGAAGATACAATTTTCCTTTCCTTAACCCCTTAATGCTCCCAGAGACATTTAGATTTTTGTCTACCTCGTTAGTGCAATTAAAAAAAAGTAATAACCATAAATATTTTATATATTGTTTCATTGTTAAATATTTAGCCAATAAGTTAATTTAAAAGTTAAACTCCTAATTCTTGGTACTAAATTATTATAAGTAAAGTAATTATCATTGTAAACTAAGTATAAATCTGAAAGAGGAGCAAATCGCCACTGCAACCTCGAATTTATGCCTAGGTTTTCAGATCTTGAACTGTATTGCACAAAAGTGTTCCAAAAAAGTTGTTTATTAAAAGTATATTCCAATTTTGGTCCTATTAAAAATAATTTACCATATGTGTATACGGATGGAAAATAAATATCATCGTACCGGAGTTTAACGCTACCATTAAATTTTGGCTGTATACGATATGTGAATTCAGTGTTGAATGAAACTCTATTTCCGCTGTAGAATTGACCTATTGTTGTTTGAAAATTGAAATAAAAATTTCTTGAATAATTCGAATTATACACCATTTCTATATCATTATAATAAAAACCCTTGTTTGCTGGTAATGGAATACTTTTATCTCCTCCAATTGGATCAAAACTATCTAACAGATATGTATATCTTCGATTATATGATATTTCAAATTTGGATTGGTTTGTAAATGAAATTTCACTTTTAGTTTCATAATTTCTGTCTGTTACAAGATTGGATAGTTTAGGCTTGTCTACAAAATAAATTTGTTGGCTAAATTCAATGGATCTGATGCTTTCTGAATCAATCCAAAGCCTGTGACCATAACTTGCAAAGTATGATTTTACCCCAGTTCTTTGAATAAATCCCAAATCTGATCTAAAATTTTCGCTCTTTTGCCCTGTAAATAGTCTAAAATTATTTTTTCTAGAATTATAATTAAGCCTAAATCCATTGGAAAAATTATTTTCATTGTTGTCAGTTTCAAATGATTTATGGTACCAGAGTTTTCCTACCCAGTTGTTGTTCTTTGACTGTAAATTATAGTCTACACCTAAAACACGATTAAATTCTTTTTGATCATTTTCAAATTCTTCGTTTGCAATTTTTTGTCTATTTACAAAAAATGCACCCAAAAAAGATCTTGAAAACATTTTTTGTTGTATTGCAATCACTGAATTATTGTTAGAAGAAATTTTGTTTTTTGCATCACTATCTGTAACCATATTCAAAACACCAAGTCTCAAATTTTTATTTATTTTGCCGCTTAATCTAGCACCTGAAATGATTCTGTTTTGGATTGTATTCCCATTAATATCTTTAGCAACTCCAATTCTTCTTGAAAAAAAAGGTTGTGCACTGTAGCTACTTCCAAAACTTGAAAAAAGATCACTGTTTTGAAGAAAAAATTGTCTTTTCTCTGGGAGTCGAACTTCAAATCTGCTTAAATTTATTATTTGATCATCCACCTCAACTTGAGAAAAATCAGGATTTAGAGT
>MDTG01134705.1_pt1 | contig 33872 bp, 26 predicted proteins | sample 811421 | NCBI WGS metagenome assembly MDTG01 (sample SAMN05326645, study PRJNA326480) | marine metagenome | isolation source: seawater | place: Pacific Ocean: South East | collected 2011
ATCAGTTAAAATAGTTGTAAAATGTAGAGATAGTTTAATTGGCAATCTGGGTTGCAGGCAGGGGCAGTAGTATAAATAAACTTGGCTTTTTTTTGTTTTGATTAACAATATAAATTTAGTTATTAAAATAAATCTAATTATTTAATTGAGTTAAGTGGATAAAATCTTGTTTTGCTTAATTTGAAAATAACTCTACTAATTAGTTTATTAAAAATATACTTTTTCTAATATTTCTATAAAAAGTCAATAAACTCTAATATTTTTTTATTAATTAATGTTTTCAGAGATTCTTTATTAATCTAATTAATCTTTTTTCTTTTAGAGAATTGGAGAAATTAAATTTACCAATTTCCTTATAAAAAATTTCCAATTTATTTGCAGGTAAAAATATATTAAAAAATTTCATAATTATATATTTTTGCGATTCCCTAAATTTTTTATAAGTATTTCTTAGTATTTTCACTAAAAAAACTATTAATTTTATTTTCTTTATTTTTTTTACAAATATTTTTCTTTCTGGCATGGAGGATTCTGAAAATCTTGAATATGAATCTTCTTTGGAAAAAATTTCATTAAAAGTTTTTGGCATAGAAGTTTGATTTTCGATTATAAGAGATATAAATTTATTTACTGCATATTGCCATGAATTTCTTGGATAATTATCAATTACTCCTAAACCTTTTGCGCAAAATGCTGCGAATTCCACTTGACCATATACAATTGCAGCAAAAATTAATTTTCTCTTCTCAAGATCTGTCTTTATAAGATCGGGTTTTTTTAAAAATAAGGAATCTCCTTGAGAGATAACTTTCTTGAATCTAAAGCCAACTGGCAGAGTTCTTGGTGCAACGTTGTAATGTATATCAAGATTAATTATTTGGAATCCTAATTCTCCTAAATAACTAGAGATGTCTCCAAATAAAGGTATTTCTCTATAAAGAGGAATAAAATTAACCTCCGTAAAAATACCAATTGTATCCTGAAGCGATTTTTTTGCTGACTTAAGTATATCTAATTCAGATCCTTGAGTATCAAGGCTAAGAAAATCGATATGATTTCTTGTGTTAATTTTATCTAAATCTATTAAATCTATTGTTAATTCTCTTACTTTTTAATGAGTTTCGCCTAATAAACAATCGAAATTTGAAGTCTCAGTATAGTAATCATTGAAATATTCATTTGTCTCAAAAAGAGAAGAAGTATTTGGATCATAATTTAAATTAAATTTTGCTCTCCTTGATTTTCCAATCCCTTTTGGAATAACTTCAACATTATTATAACCTTGATCTAATAATATTTTTTTTATCTGAGGACATCATTCTTTATCAGCATCATATGATGTGCATGATATTGATTTGTGGAGAGGTTTAACTTTTGGAAATCCAATAGTTCCACTTCTAGCTCCAGCATGATGAATATTAAACAATTCCATACAAATTCATAGTAATTAAAATAGTAATCTTAATTCAGGACTTAATTATATCCTTTAACTAATTTATCAAAAAATAAAGTGGGTTAATTGTTTTTAAAAATATTGAAAAAGTATATAAATAATCAACACAAATAGTTTTTTGATTGAAATAAAATACTACTCATATCACAAAAATTTAAGGATTAATATCTGAATCTATTAAAATAATTCTATTAAAAAATTCTCTAATCAAAATAAAAAGATTTATTGAAAATACGATAGGAGGAACATTTAGATAATGGTATTATCTGCAGCATAAAAAACTGGGAAAAGAAATACTTTTAGATGTTGATAAAGAATCTAAAATGCTTAGCCAACTGAATACAAAGATAGTGAACTAGTTTTTCTTTGTGCCTATGTAGTTAAGACAACTTATACTCCCTCCTAGTAGACCAAAAGATAAACCATATGATTTGAAAACTTTAAGATTACTTGCTGCAACAATGGTGGATTATTTTTAATTCTATCAAAAAGATTTAATTAATTATGGTGCTAATAATTTTGGTTTTAAAATTAAATTTAATATTAATTTGTCATTACTTTTTTGTTAAAGAACTTGATAAATAATTATAAATCTCATGATTATAAATTTTTCCTGGTAACGTAAAACCTTTGTAAAAAATATCCCCTTTTTGTATATGAGCACCAGTCCTTTCACAAATACATTCAATTAAGTCGAAAAATCTAAAACTTTTATCATTAAAAAAAATTATTTCATCAATATTGACTTTACTTTTTAAATCAAATTGATAAAAAAGTCTATTATTATCTAAAACTTCTAAATAAAATATTTTTTTTTGATTACTTTTTAAAGATAAATTATTCAATATTTTTGTTGCTTCATCTCTATTCTCTTTGTTATCAAAGATTAAAACTCCATCATTAGTCATATTCTGTTCAGTATCTATTGATTTTACTCCAAATAACTTAAAGAATGAAATAGGGTCCTTTTGTCTATAAATAAAATATCCTTCTCCCTTAACAATCTCTTGTCTTAAACCATTTATTATCATAAGTTCTTCGTCTTTTTTAATGCTTTTAATGAGCATTCCGATAATTTCATTACATATTATCAAAGCAAGTCTCATATGTTTAGAAATATTTTTATCAGGCTCATCCCAAAATTGATGCTGAATATGAGCTATATGATTAAGGAAAATAATATTAAAATTTGTATTGAATTTATCCTTTAATTCAATAAAATATAAAGTGCTTAGGAAGTCTAATAAAGTTGAGAGTGTGTGGATATTGATTCCAGATATAAAAAATGATTTGAAGAGCATTTTTAGGAATTTTCTAGTTTTACCTTTACCTCTATTTATAAAAATAAACTTGAACATCTTGCATGTTTCTTCAATAAATTTAGGAAAATTTGTAGATAAATAGTTTTTAGCCATATATCTTGGTAAAGATAAAAAGTCATTTAAATTAATAGGGACAGCTGATTCGTCAAATGACCAAGGATCTGGTACAAAAAATTTAATTCCTTTTTTACTATTACAGGGAGCATTCATTACACCCCATATTCCACATGAATAATTTTTATTTTCACCAAAAATATTCCATATTTGTTTAAAATTCTGTTTCTTTGTTTCGCTTAATCTACATACTTTATGTTCCCTAAATGGCTTCCCAGAATGAATACCGACCCATTGAACCCATGGGTCGAGACCCTGACATTCTTCTTTTTCATCTGTAACAGTAACAGAATGTTTTAATTTAAAAATCTTATCAAGATGTTCTAAATTTAATTTCTTAGAAACTTTTTTGAGGTAATTGGGATCAAACTCATTTAGTTCAATAATTAACATAATGCACTAATTAAGTTTAAGATTGTTATTTTACTATATTTTTTAAGTTTTTAAATCTCCTTAATAGTGGTTTTTGAGAAACGTCATAATAAATAAAACTTATTATCAATTGATTGCAAATCAAAGATAATGCTAAAAAAAGAATTTGAATACCTAATGGAGTTTCCAAATCTAATGCTCGATAATATGTGAAACTCCGTATTCCAATAAATAAAGAACATATTCCCAACAAAAAACCTAAGCAAAGACTTAAGCTTCCGGGATTAAAATCCATTAAAAAATATTGATAAGTCAATCTTTTGAAAAATATATTTATATGCTTATAAAAGAATCTAAAAAATTCTTTTAAAGGATTAAGACTAGACTTTTCACTTGCATAAACTGCTTCCATAGCTATTTCACTTATCAAAATATTACTTAAAGAGCATCTAAACAAAAGATCTGTCTCAAAAAAATAACCATTATCAATTTTTTCCAAAGATATCTCCTTTAAAACTTCAGCCTTTAAAGCTATAAATCCATTAGTCGGATCAAACAATTCCCAATAGCCTGTTGATAATTTAGTAATAAATCCTAAACCAATATTTCCAATTATTCTTATAGGGGGCATTTTCTTAATAGATTTAGGATTAGTAAATCTATTTCCTTTTGCAAGTTCAGATGAGCCATTTAAAATTGGTTCAATAAGTTTAGGAATTAAATAGGGGTCCATCTGACCATCAGAATCAATTTTTATTATTATTTTTGGATCAAATTTTAAAGCATAATTAAAACCACTCTTCATTGCACCACCAATACCTTTATTAGATTCATGAAAAATAAAATCAATCTTCTCACTTTTCAATGATCTTCTAATCTCACTGACTGTAAAATCAGGGCAGCAATCATCAACACAAATTAACTTATCTACAAATTTAATAACATCTTTGGCCAGAGAAGGGGCAATTTTAGAACTTTTAAAACATGGCATTACTGCAATAATCTTGTACATCGAAGCATCTTTATTTTTTCAGTCCATACATTAAAAATACAATTAATAAATACTATGTTTTTGATTTATTGCAAATGTGAAATATTCTTTTTTTTAAATTAAAGGGATTTCTAGAAGTACGATTTGCTGCATATTTTTTACATTTAAAACCCTCATATATTTCTTGTTCATTACTAAAAGTTATTACAGAATTCGGATTTAGTTTTGAAATACAATTTGAGACACTTTGATCTTTTTGGACTCCATAATTTATACATTTTTTAAAATTATCCTCATGAATATAATTCTTTTTTAAAAATAATAGTGCAGTTCTATCTCCCAAACTCATAATTGGTTCTTTTGAATAATTATTCAGAATATTTGTAAGTTGATAATTAAATGAATATCTATTCATATATGATTCATTATCTATAAAACTATAAATTGTCTGATATCCTGATATAGATGTGATTGTTAAGAAAATTAAAATTTGAATAACTAATAAAGATTGGAATATTCTCTTAAATAAATAATTCTTTGATATTTTTAAATTCTCCAAAGAAAAATTTTCCTTTATAAAATTATTTTCAAGTATCAAAATTATAATTGGAGATGAAAAATAATCAGCCCTTCCTTGGGACAAAGTTAAGAGCAGAACTATTTGGCTAATTGCGACCAATTCAGTTTCAGATATAAAAATTTTTTTAGTTAATGTCCTATTAATTATTGGTATGGATATTAAACAAAAACCTGTTGCTGGACCAAGTATCATTCCAAAACTATTTACATCACTTGTCATTATAAGATTAAAAGGAAATCCCTCCCTACGCATAAAACCTCTTAAGAAATTCTCAAAATAAATCATCTGCGGGTTATCAGAAATAAAGTAACTATTAAAGATAGGATAAAATGGATTACCTGTTACAAAAAACCTATAAATAAGAATAGAAAGTAATGCGAATATTGCAAAAATTAAGAGATAAAATCTTAGTAAATTATCTCGTGAATATTTCAATAAAAATTGTCTATTTTTTAGAAAATCATATGAAACATGTACAACGATTGGGAAAGAAATAATTAAACAAGATACTTTAAAACTCAAAGATAAAAAAATAACAATGATTAAATTTAATAATGAATTTTTATCTTTAAATTTTGTCCAAACTAGATAGGTAATTACAATACTAATATCTGGTAAAAAAAGATATTTCCCAATTGTTAGCCATTGAATAAAAACTGGGGAAGTAAGAAAAGTGAAGATAAGGATTTTATTTCGTTTCCTAATAATAAAAACAGAGACAAGTAAAGCAATTGGAAATGATTGAATTGATCTAATCAACCATGTATTATGTTCTTGTAAGAAAGATAAGTTTGCGAAATCACACAGTCCTAATAATCCTTGATGTAAGCCTCCATCTATAAAATGTTTATTTTGCAAGTAAAATTGTTTTGGATAGCCAAGATAAGTTGTTATTGCATCAGGGTGGTTAATAGGTCCCAAAGATATGAAATATAGCCATAACATTACTAAAATGGTCCAAATCCAATTTCTAGAGTTGTTTAAGAATATATTGAATATTAATTTCAAACTATTTTTAAAATTACCAATATTATAAAAATTAAGTTTATAAAAATAACCATAAAAAAAAGTAACTAAAAGAGTAAACAAAATTATAGGAAGCTTTGTTAATTGAAAAAAAATTAAGCCTATTGAAATAATTCCTATTAAAGAAATTGATAATAATAAGGACGTTATTAAATTAGAAATGAGAATTTCATTATTATTAACAATAGATTTAAAGTTATTTGATAAAAGAAATAAAAATAATATCGTTAATATTATTAAACTAACCATAGATTTACTTCTTTCTTTAATAAAATCCTATATACATATAATTTAATTTTCAATATTTATTAAACAAATACTTTTTTCTTTTGAATTAAATAGGAAATAATCGAAAGAAAAGGTATTAATAATAATGCAGCAAGATTTTTCTTAATCCCACTTGCTGATAAGAAATAGATTCCAAACCAATTTATTAGCCATATAAATAAAGTAGCGGATAAATATTTTATTAGTTTTAAAATATTAAGGGATGAATTTTTAAAAACATATTTGCCATAAAGAAAAAATCCAATAATCATTCCTATTATTTGTGAAATCAACGTAGCCAATAATATTTGGAGATAAACTAAAAGAATCTGAAGAATTATATTGGTCGTTATTAAATTGAATAATCCAAAAATTAAGAAACGCTTCTTTGACATGCGGAAAAATAAAATTTAATGCAAACCATATCAATTAGATGGTTACCTTTAATCCTTTAAATGGGAATATTTTCTTCTAAACTAATTATATTAATATTATCAAGCCACGTTTTAATTAAATCGTATTAATTAATAGCAAATAAAAAAATTATTTAATAGATGTTTAAAAAATTCTTTTAGAAATTTCGATTACAATATCAATATTATTTTATTTTTAGAGTCAGGAATCAAAAATAATTATTTAAAGAAATGAAATTAACTATTTACTCCAAAAATTTAGTCTATTACAAACATAATTTGTTACGGAAAGATTTATGATCCATCTCCAATTCTCCAAAAGTTAAAACTTTTATTTTTTATATCTGAAGGATCAATTAATGATCTTGAGTCAAATATCCATGCAGGCTTTCTCATACGTCTTTCTGCTAAATCCCAGTTAATTTTTTTATATTCTGCCCATTCAGTCAGTATTACAATCGCATCTGCTTCGAAAAATGATTCATTTATATCCTTAATAAATTCCCAAGAACCTTTGTCATAATTACTATTTCTTGATTTCTGATTTTGAGATAAAGGTTTGCTTCCTAGATCTTTTAATATTTGATCTTCAGAAACTTTGGGATCATGTATAGATAAAAAAGCACCTTCATCAATTAAATCCCTACAAATTTGTATTGCAGCTGATTCCCTTGTATCGTTTGTATTACCTTTGAAAGCAAATCCTAAAATAATTATTTTTTTGCCTGAAATAGTTCCAAATAATTTCTTTGTAATAAGTTTTGAAATTCTTGCCTGATGCCAATTATTAAGGTTAACCACACTTTCCCAAAATTTAGCAACTTCATTAAGACCAAAGTATTCAGCAAGATAAACAAGATTTAGTATGTCTTTTTTGAAACAACTTCCTCCAAAACCAGGGCCAGCATCTAAAAACTTTGATCCAATCCTAGAATCAGCCCCTATCGCTCTTGAAACTTCTCTAACATCAGCACCAGTTGCTTCACATAGAGCACCAATTGAATTAATTGAACTTATTCTTTGAGCTAAAAATGCGTTTGCAGTAAGTTTTGCCAATTCACTACTCCATATATTAGTATGCAAAATTTTTTCTTTAGTAACCCATCTAGAGTAGATATCACTTAAAGCATTAATTGATGAAACATTTTCTCCACCTATTAAAACCCTATCAGGATAGAGCAAATCGTTAATTGCACTACCTTCAGCCAAAAATTCAGGATTTGATAAAACATCAAAAGTTTTTATTTCAGAATCTTTTGAATCTTTTTTGGAGGCATCTAATATGGATTTTATAACTTCTGCTGTTCTTACTGGCAAAGTACTTTTTTCAACAACTATAGTGTGCCCCGATGCATTATTAGCCACCTGCCTAGCACAAGCTTCAACCCATTTAAGATCACTAGCTTTACCAGCACCAAGGCCATATTTTTTTGTTGGAGTGTTTACTGATATAAAAACCATATCAGATTGTTTAATCTTCTCATTAACTGAATTTGAAAAGTGAAGATTTTTTCCTCTACATCGCTCCACTATTTCTGCCAAGCCAGGCTCAAATATTGGCAGTTTATCTAAATCTGCATCATTCCACTTTACAATTCTATCTTCATTTAAATCAACAACATCTATTTGAATATCTGGGCATTTGTCAGCAATAACAGCCATTGTCGGTCCTCCCACATATCCTGCGCCAATACAGCATATATTTTTTATTTTCATTTTCAGGATTAAATTTTTATTATTGTAAGTTAGTATGCTAATTTTTTAAAAAATATATTGTAGAAGTATTAAATTTTAGGTCTCCAAATTACTAATTTAATATCTTTCTTTTAATAGTCTTAAATTTTCAAAAATATTTTCAATCCTTAGATCTCTTCCATACAAATGCCATGGAGTAAATAATAAATTATTTTTATCGAAGGAGTTTTCATTCAAATCCTTTAATTTACGATAAATTTTTGATCCAAAAAGAGTGAATCTTTTTTCTCTCTTAGAAAAAATATCTTTAGGTTGATATCCTTCAAAAATGAGATTTTCATCAAAATTCTTTATTATTTTCATAGCCTGAGAAATAATAGTTTTTTCATTATCTTCATTCTTAAGAGCCTCTACTACAACTGAATTGTCATAAATAAAAATTCTTAAAATAGGAGTCGTAACATCAAATACTTGTATATAAAATGGATTTTTTATAAAATTACTGATCTTAAAATAATAATTCATCATATTTAAAGGGCGATATGAAAGTGGGTTTTTATCCATAGTTAAGAACTTATTAGGATCTGCAGTCCATATAATTAAATCTTTAGCAGAATTTATTTTTTTATCTTTAACTTTAAGAAAAAAACTATTATTCTCGTATGTTGGTGTTAAGTTTGCAGAAAACTTTATTTTGATATCCGAATCTATTAATTGCTTATAAACTTTTGCAAAAAGATTATCAAAACCACCAATAGGCAAACAAGAAAAACTATCATTTAATTTTAGAATACTTCTAGGCAAACCATACAACTTGTCATGATTGTAGCTATTTGACTTGAGATTAAGGATTTGATTTACTTCATCTTGCACAAATATCCTTTGTAACTGTAAGGAAGATAAGCAAGAAGGATGAATCTTTGAAGAATCAGATATTCTCGCGAATAGTTTATTCAGTTCACTTTTAATTGCTCTAGGATAACTTTCGAAATATGATGAAACATTGTCTTTATTAAGATCAATATCAATTAAGATCTCTTCTCCATTTAAATTAAAGGTGGGTCCCGCGAAATCATCTCTAGTAATAAGATTGCCCTTAAAACGAGAAAAAGTGCCACAAGAATGTCTAAACTCATAGAATAGATCTCTATTGATAACATTAAAAATTGGTGAATCCGAGGCGAAATATTGACAATTACTAAGAAAGTAAGTTTTTTGATTAATATTTAAATCCTTAAGGATGCCTCCTATAGAGTTCCTCTTTTCAAAAAGATAAATATTATTTAATCCTAACTTTTTTGCATACAATGCAGTTGCAATACCAGTAATCCCTCCTCCAACAATTATTGTTTTCATATTTAGTTATGCTTTTTTTTTTAAAAACCTATCTAAAACTTATCCTAATATCATAAAGCTTAATAAAAAATATAATCTATAATTTGCAAATTTAAATTATTTTTTTAGTACAGTTATTAACTTAAAGAACATCTTCTTTTAAATAATTACTACTTTTAGTACTCATAAAAGTAAAGTTAGATGGTATTCGATTATTCAAATTTGAGAAAATATTATAGTATTAAAGATACCTCTTCAAATTATTAACATTTTTAGGATTAGGATGAGTTAAGGAATCCAGTATTTACTATTTCATTAATTTTTTTATGTATGATTTTATTGATAAAAATTTAAATGATTAATGCATTCCATATAGGTTGTTTATTTTAATTCTTTCTCCAGAGTTTAATGATGGTTAATTTTTTTAGAAAATTTATTTTAAATTTATTAGATTTATCAATTTAACTTTTAAAAATTCTAAAATAAGATGAATAAAAAAAATTCATACTCTAAAATTAATAGAATTGAAATAGGTAAAACCTCAAAAATATTTTTAACTGTTTGTCCATCACTTATAAAAAAATTTCTTAAAAATAAGATATTTAATTCTAATAATCTCCAAAAATATAATGGATTTTATGTGATCACGGAAAATAGACCTGTATCAATTGAAAATAATTTAAAAGATATCAAAGATGTATCTTTTATTTCTTACTATATAGTTTCTTTAGCTTATCGCTTTAAAAGATTAAAACTCAATAAAGTTTGCTCAGTCTACTATTCACTGCCCTTCTCATATAATTTAGATTTAAATTTAAGATATATAATTTGTACAATTGAACATATCGTTAAAAGATATCATTTAAAAAAGCAAAATGTAGAAATATACCTCAATAAATTGGATGATAAATACATAAATATTTTTTTAAAAAGATATTACAAGAAAAAATATAATATAAAGATTAAATTTGTTTGTTTTGGAAAAATTATTAGACCAACTAAGCAAATGCACTTTTGCTTTAATTCATCTAATCCAATATCATTATTTTCAATCTTTAAATCAATTCCTTTTAAAACTTTAAATTGCTCTGACAAATTTATTAAAACGAAAATATTAGAACTTAGTTCTTTTGTAACACTCAAAAAACCATATCAAATTAATAAAAAAGAATCATTTCTTCAAAATAAGGTGAATAGTTTAGATTTTAATGATTTATTTAAATATGGTCTCAATAAATATAAAAGTATTTCTTATATTTTATTTAAATCCTTCTACAACATTAAGTACTTAAAACTAAATGATATTTATAGGATTATTAAATACAATTTGTTTTTTGATTATATACAAATCAATATTAATAGATTATTTATAAAAAATATAACTATTTTTCTAAACAAAATTAATATTGAGTATTTATTCTGTAGCCATAGATCATTTACTTATGAATCACTACTGTATAAAGCTTGTAGGTTGTCGGGAGTTAAATCTATTGCCACAGACTTTTCGTTAGGATCTCCATTGAAAAATATATATAAAAAAGATTTCACCTTAACAACCAGGCCAGATATATTGCTTGTTAATAGTTTATTTAGAAAAGAACAATATTTAATTGCAAATAAGGCTAATATTAATTCCGGTAATAATTTGCAAGTTATCAACTGTAATTGTATGCAGGTTGAATATGCAAGAAGGAATTCTAAGAATTTAAAAAATATTAAAAAATCTAATCAATCCATTGTAATATCCATTTTCGACAATAATTATAGTGAAAATTTGGGTATTAGATCCAAATACACCAAAGATTTAGGACAATGTTTATATAAATACAAGGAAAATCTTTATTGCCTAGTTCATTCTAAAGTCAAACTTTTAAATTTAGATAATGAACTTCATGATAATAAAATTAATTTTTGCAAGGGCATTAAAGGTGATTTTAGTTTAGATATAAATTCAGATTTAATAGTTTCTATTGGTTTTCAAGGTGCAGCAATCAAATCAGCCTTTGCATTTAATAAACCAATAATATTTTTTAGCACAGACAAAGATTACTTTAAAAATGTTGTTTTTTTTGAAGACAAAGAATTAAATCAAAAAGTAATGGATGAATTCAAGAATCTTATATTCGGAAATTCAGAACTTGAGTTACTTCTAGCTGATCCGATTAGTAGGGAAAAAAGTTTAATTAGACTTCTTAAAATAACAAATAATTTTTTAGAATCAATAGGTATTACTGATGAAAATATAAATGTGACGAATTACTTGAAAGATTTATAAAAATAAAAATTTTAAATGACAATGAATTAAAAAAACGTTAAGACTTAGAATCCATGCTCAATCGCTATACTACCTTCCTTATTTTCCGTAAGAGAATATACAAAAAATCCAGGATATTCGGAAAAAACCGTATACATCCCATATTTATTTATATCTTCAAGAGTCTTTTTAGAAAGATCTATTCTATATTCCATAGCAATGAGCTGTTCTTTTGTGAAAATTAATTCTTTATAGTCATTATTCTGATCATTATAAATTCTTATACAAATATCTTCATTTAAATGTTCGCCATAAATTTCTTTAAGTAATCCAATAACTAAACAGTTTTTTGTTTCCATATTTCCAAGTGGTCCCCACCAGAAACGCTTTCCTGGTCTAACTTTCGTACAAATCCCCAAACTAATTTCGAAAGGAAGTATATCTTTAGCAGCATCAAAACTTTTGCCGCTAACACCTATGGGAACTCTGGATGGCAAGGATGATTTCACTTTCCCTAAGCTAATATCAAAACTTTGATGATTAAAAACTTTATTAGAAATATACTGGCCAGATTGAAAGTTAAATGATTTTTTTTCTTTTAAATCATAATCAATAAAATATTCACCATTCGGCATGTCTGGATAAATATTGATTTGTCCTTCTTTTATATTGAAATTTGGATAAGGTAAAAACCCTTTATCCGTATCTACAAAATCTGTTTGATGATGGTTATATGCAAAATTGGAGTGTGTAACTTGCATATCAGTCATTGTCTTTGTTCTGTTTCCAACAAGTGTTCTTGTAAATGCACCATTTATCTTAAAGGCAATTGAGCAATTAGCCTGTTCGTTGTTTAACCAGTTTGGTAAATCTGGAAAATAATTTTGCGGGACGATTTCAAGTATTTCATATGGATTTAAAGCTTTTATGAAATGTTTTTTTTCAATTACCCTTCCTGATTCTGAAGTTATTTTGATTTTTATTTCTTGGGCATCAACTTTTAAAAAACCATTATGCAAAACAGTGAAACTTTCAACCTCTTTAGAATCTCTAATGGTCCAATTTGATTCACAGCTCTCCATTACAGTAAATCCATTTTCCATTTCATGATTTGAGTAATTTCTTGAATAAGTATGAATATAAGTTAATCCTAAATTGGTTTGATAAGCACCAATTACAGCTGCATAAGGAATGACTAGATTTTTTAAACTAAAGTACTCAACTTCTACTGAACCTAAATGCTTATCTGAATTCCAGAACTTATCATCAATTACGATGACGCTTTGGTTTGTAAAATCGATATGCCTTCTATCAACAAAAGTTCCTTTACTATCTCTTAATGTGACACATATTGCCACTTCATTATTATTTTTTATTTGAAAATAGTTAAATAAAATAAGACTAGTATTAATTTTCTTTGTTTTATCAATAACAAAATAAAATTGTGCACTAGATCTGTAATGAAAACCATGCTTATTAAAAAAATTTTTTTCTTGGCTTATAAAAATGGATTTCTTCTCCTTTTCTTGGTTCTTATCTAAGTTTGGGTTGTTTTTTTTATGTTCTTTGATAATTTTACTTGATTTTATAAATGTCATTTTAAATTCCAAAAATTATTGAAAGTTTAGTTCATTATAAAACAAAATTTTAGAATTACACGGTATAAGAAGTTATTTATTCCAGATATATATTATATTAAAAAACAAAACTTTCAATTCGTCTGTAATTTCTGAAAAGTATATTTTTATATGAAAAAGATTTTTATTTATTTAGCAATCATAGTCATAATTTGCTAGACATAGTTTGATTTTGCTTTAAAAAGCAATAGAAGTTTGTAGGATTAAGATCTAATTCAATACGGTAATATTTGAGAAATAATTTTTCTTTCCTACTTTAGATTTTATAGAAACTGGATTGGAAATCTTTAATTGTTTTTTTTATTAGTAATTTTTAAAATCTTAAATTTAAGCTATTAAGAATAAAACTTAATTAATTTAATAACAGAAATCTTTATTTAGAACATATTTCACTTTAGAATATTAAAGCGATAAAAAAAAAAGGTGTTTTTAACTAATGAAAGTTGTAATAATTACAAATTATCTGTTAATTCATCTATTAAAGACGCAATAGAAGTTTTAGAAAGAGAAGCGTTAAAAGTTGTTCTAATAATAGATAAGGAAAATACCTTAAGAGGAATTGTTTATGATGGTGATATACGAAGAGCTTTATTAAAAGGGTTTGAGCTTTCTGAAAGAGTTGATAAGGCGATGAGAAGCAATTTCCTTAAGGCTAGTAAAGAATCTACTAATAAAGAAATAGATAAAATGATGAGAGATAACCCTATTTATCATATCCCAGTTTTAAGTAAAGAAAATAAATTCTTAGGATTACATATTAGTAATAATGGCAATTTCAAGAAATCATTTAAGCTCCCAAATTCTGTGCTTCTAATGGCAGGTGGTAGAGGTAAAAGACTAATGCCTCTTACCAAAGATTGTCCAAAACCACTTATTAAAATTAATGGGAAACCTTTATTAGAGATAATATTAGAGCAATGTATTGATGCTGGACTAAGAAAATTTTACATATCCGTACATTATTTATCCCAGAAAATAATGGATTATTTTGAGAATGGAGACAAATGGGGAGTCGATATTCAATACCTACATGAAGATAAACCGTTAGGAACTGCTGGAGCTCTAACCTTACTTCCTAAAGATTTGAGTTATCCTTTGTTAACAATAAATGGGGATATCCTTACTAAAATTAATCTAAAGCAATTAATAAATTTTCATCAGAATAATAGAGCTGAAATATCTTTGTCTGGAAGTGAATTTTACTATGAAAGTCCATATGGAGTAATTGAAGTAGATGGGATAAATTTTAAGTCAATTACTGAAAAACCTTCATTTAAACATTTTATTAATGCAGGCATATATTTGATAAACCCCTCAATTTTTAAAGAGATAAAAAGTAACGAATACCTAGATATGCCAGATCTTTTGAATAAGTGTCTTTTGAATAAAAGTAAGATCGTAGTCTATCCTATGTATGAATATTGGCTCGATATTGGTAGGGTGGATAATCTGAATAAAGCAAATTTAGAATGGGATTAAACTATGTAAGGGATGTCTAAAATAAAAATATTGGGTTTAATTCCCGCAAGAGGAGGTTCAAAAGGTTTACCCAAGAAAAACCTTTATCTTTTTAATAAAAAGCCACTTATTCAGTGGACAATAGAATGTGCTTTAGAGTCAAATTCACTAGATAGAATTATAGTCAATACAGATGACGAATCTATTGCCGATTTCTCAAGATCAAAAGGGGTTGAAGTTCCATTTTTAAGAGAACCACATCTCGCACAAGATAATTCACGCATAGTGGATGCTGTACTTAATGTCTTGGAAAAAATAATTAATTTCGATTTTATACTTTTGCTTCAACCCACCTCTCCATTAAGAACAAAAGAGGATATTACAAATATTATAAAACTGCAAAAACAATATAATGCTTCATCATTAGTATCGGTTTGTGAAGCGAAAGAAAATCCCGCTTTGTTTTATGAAATAAACAATGATAATTATCTCAGCAAAAGTTTTAAACAATATAAAGGATCTAACAGACAAGAATATAAAAGAAATTATATTATCAATGGAGCTTTATACTTTTCTTCGGTTGAAAACTTGAAGAAGAATAAAAGTTTTATTACTAATAAAACTATTCCATATGTTATGCCAAGAGAAAGATCAATTGATATCGATGATATTACTGATATAAGATGGGGGGAATTTATACAAAAATATAAAAATTAATAATGGATAAGGTTTTTGTAACTGGTGCAGATGGATTTATTGGTTCTCACTTAGTTGAGTCACTTGTTAAGAAAGGATATTCTGTTAAAGCTTTTTGCCTTTATAATTCTCAAGGTAGTTGGGGTTGGCTTGATACAATCCCAACAAATACAAAATCCCAAATAGAAGTATTTCTTGGAGACGTGAGAGATCCACTCTCAGTTAGACAAGCAATGAGAGGTTGCGATACTGTTTTTCATCTTGCAGCGTTGATTGCTATTCCATATAGTTATATCGCTCCATCAAGTTATGTAGATACAAATATTCACGGTACATTAAACGTTCTACAAGCCGCAAGAGATTTTGGAATATCTAGATTTATTCATACATCTACTTCTGAAGTTTATGGCTCAGCTCAATTTGTTCCAATTACAGAAGACCATCCATTAGTTGGGCAATCCCCATATTCTGCTTCAAAAATAGGGGCTGATCAAATGGCCTTAAGTTATTGGTTAAGTTTTTCTCTACCTGTAACAATTTTACGTCCATTTAATACCTATGGACAAAGACAAAGTGGTAGAGCCGTGATCCCTCAAATTATTAAACAAATTTTGGATAAAAAAAATAAAATAAAATTAGGATCTATTCACCCTACTAGAGATTTTAATTTTGTAGAAGATACTTGTGAAGCTTTTATTTCAGTCGCTAACTCTAAAGAAACAATTGGAGAAGTAATTAATTCTGCAAGTAATTTCGAAATTTCTATAGGCAAAACAGCTGAGATAATTGCTGATTTAATGAATACCTCTATAGAAATAGAGGAAGAAGAAAAAAGAAAGAGACCAATTAATTCAGAAGTAACTAGGCTTTTTGGATGCAATAAAAAAATAAAAGACATTTCAAAATGGGAACCTTCTTATCAAGGAATAGAAGGTTTTAAAAAGGGTTTAGAAATTACAATAAAATGGTTTTCCGAATCAAAAAATTATTCTTTATATAGCTCAAATTATGTTATTTGACTTTTTATGCAGTTAAACGAAAATTTATTTACTTACTATTTAAATAACTATCATAATTTATGAATCAATCAGAAACTATAATCAACTGCATTAAAAAAGTAATCGGCCAAGATACTAAAGGAATTTATGTTCACGAGCCTTCATTTGATCAATCTAATGCGCTCAATTATCTTGAAGATTGCATTAAAACAGGTTGGGTAAGCAGTGCAGGTAAATGGGTTACTAAGTTTGAGGCTTTAATTTCAGAATATACTGGAGCAAAGTATGTTATCGCTGTAAATAATGGAACCTCTGCTCTTAGGTTGGCATTATTCATTATGGGAGTAAGAGAACATGATGAAGTAATAATTCCGCCATTAAGTTTTGTTGCCACTGCAAATGCTATCTCTCATTTAGGGGCTTTGCCACATTTTGTAGATATAGAACCAAATTCTCTAGGGATTTGCCCTTTTGCACTTGAAAAAAGATTAAATCAAATAGCTTGTCGAAAAGGTGATAATGTTTTTAACAAATTTACAGGTAAAAAAATAGCAGCCGTTGTCCCTGTACATGTTTTTGGAATACCTGCAAAGATATTAGAAATTAGAAAAGTTTGTTTGAAATGGAGTATCCCATTAGTAGAGGATGCTGCTGAGGCTTTAGGAAGCTCATTATCCATCTCAGATAACGATAAAAAACATTGTGGGTGTTTTGGAGATATGGGAATACTTAGTTTTAATGGCAATAAAATTATTACTACTGGAGGTGGCGGTGCTCTTCTAACTAATTGTCTAGAAAAAGCTAAATTAGCAAAGCATTTATCTACTACAGCAAAGTTGGATCATGCATGGGATTTTTTTCATGATCAAATTGCTTGGAATGATAGGTTGCCCAATATAAATGCAGCTTTAGGAGTTTCCCAAATGGAAGAATTAAAAGTAAAACTTAAATACAAAAGGATTTTACATGCAAAATATAAAAAAGTTTTTGATAATGTTCCATATATAGAAGTTCTTGAAGAGGGTATAAAGAGTGAAAGTAATTATTGGTTAAATACTATAAGGATTTTGGGCAATGATCCACAAAAATTAAGAGATGAAATTCTATCATTTGCACATTCTTCAAAAATATTTTTGAGACCTTCCTGGACCCTAATTAATCAACTTCCTATGTATGAGAATTTACAATCTGGAGACTTATCAGAATCTTATAATCAATCAAAAAGATTAATTAATTTACCTAGTAGTCCTCAATTAATTAATATTTAAAATATTATTTTAAAACCATTTCTATAAATTTTATGTTCTCCTTAATTCAGTAAAATCTCAAATTAATTTAAAACTAAATACTTTAATTTTTCTTTTAATGTAATTTTTTTAAGAATTAAATCTTAAGGGAATTATCAAGTTTCTAAGATATTTTTGTTTCATATGTAAAAATAGAATATCTTATAAAATTTTGGTTAGAAAATGAGTTTCAGATCCTTTCAAGAAAAAACTTATTTAATAGCTGAAGCAGGTGTTAATCATAATGGATCATTAGAAACAGCTTTAAAATTATGCGAAATGGCTAAAAATTCTGGTGCGAATGCTATTAAATTCCAAACATGGATAACAGAAAATATTGTAATGAAAGGAGCCCCTCAAGCTTTATATCAAGAAAAGAATACTAATAAGATAAGAGATCAGTTTAGTCTTTTAAAGGAACTAGAATTGAGTTTTGACAATTTTGAGAAAATTTCTAATTATTGTAAAAGTATAGATTTAGAGTTTCTCTCTACACCCGATGATGTTGACAGCTTAAATTTTTTAGTCAATAAAATTGGTTTAAAAAAAATCAAAATAGGGAGTGGAGAAATAACAAATATTCCATTCTTGAGAAAAATTGGAGAAGTTTCAGATCAAATTATTATGTCTACTGGCATGTGTGAAATGAAAGATATTAATTATGCGATAAAGGCATTAGGTAAACCTGACAAAAACAAACTTTCAATTTTACACTGTACAAGTAGTTATCCATGTCCATATGAATATGTAAATCTTGATGTAATAAATACTTTTAAAAAAGAATTTGATTATAAGATTGGATATTCAGACCATACCCTTGGCATAGCAGTAGCTATTGGGGCTGTCGCATTAGGTGCATCTGTTATAGAAAAACATTTTACTCTAGATAAAAAAATGTCTGGACCAGATCATAAATTAAGTCTTGAACCGCAGGAATTTAAACTAATGTCAGACCAAATCAAAATAATTGAAAAAGCGAAAGGCAAAGAAATAAAAAATATACAAGAAGTTGAAAAAGATTCAAGAAAAAAGGTAACAAAAATGATCGTTGCCAAGAATCTAATAAAAAAAGGTTCAATTATTGATGAAAGTTGCATTTCATTGTTAAGAACTGGAGATTATGGTCTTAATGGACAAGATTGGGATCAGTTAATAGGTCAAAGAGCAACGCGATCTTATGAAACTAATGAATTAATAGACAAAATTGAATTAAAATAAAGTTTATCTAATTTTCTTCTAGAGCATCCCCAATAAGAAAAAATTCTCTATTAATCAATTTATAAAAACTTCTTGTTTGAAAATATAAATCTGAGTTGCAAATTAATTTTGTTAAGTAGAAAATATTTTTTTTATTAGCGAACTTTCTTTTAAATCTACTTAAACCATCTGACTCGTCATATTTAATACCTCCTCCTAAATGCATTTTTTTATAACCATTTTTCCCAAAAATAAATATTGCATTAGATATAAGTAATTCATTACATTGATGTTTTAATCCCTCTCTAGAACTTGCACTTAGATGATAATGAACTATTTTTGATTTAGGGTCACACAAAAATATTGCTCCAGCAACAATCTTTGATTCTGAATTCTTTACCAATAATAATTTGCATCTTTCAGAGAAATTAACAAAATGATCTTGGAAGAGTTGATAGTCAAAAAAATAGAATTTGGGAGAAGATAAATCTTTCATTCTTGATCGGTATAATTTATAAAATTCCATTAACAAACTTTTTTGAGGTTTTTCTAAATAATCTACTAAGAAATTATTTTTCTCAGCATGATTGATTGAGGATCTAAGTTTTTGCCTCAAACTCTTTTTGAAAGAACTGTAATCAGAGGCGAATGTCAATGTTGTTTCATATGTAAATCGATTCTCCTCTATTAATTCATCTGGCCAAAAATTATGATTTTCTAAAAAAGGTGAATGACGAATAAATAAGCTATGAATATTCTCCCCTGAAAGGAAATTTCTTAAACTTTTAATTTCTTTTATTGATAATTTAGTTTCTTCTCCTATTAGACCCCCATATCCATAAGATGAAAAAGCTTCATAATTATTATCTTTCAGTTTTCTAATAATTAATGGCAAAAAGAATGTTTTTCCAGATTTACTAATTTTGATACATTGGAAATTAGAGTTATATATTCTTGCAAATAATTTTTGATAAGATTTACTAAAGTAAATGCAGAATTCATCATCTTTTAAACCATCAATTAAAGAAATTCTCATCTATTTACAAACTATATAATCTATTAAATTTAAATTAAACAATTATTAAATTTTAACTTATTAACTATAAAATCAAATTTAATAATTTAAAAAAATTTATTTTTAATAAATATTTTATATATTATAAATTATTTGTTTATAGATAAAAAATTATCAATAAATATGTATTATTATCTTAGTTTTTATAATTTAATTGATGGACGAAATTCAGGAGTTTTGGGCAAACAAAGATGAAGATATAAATTCAAATAGTTTTAGATGCCCTAATGTATCTCTTTTTAGGTTTATATCATCTTTATCTTTTTCTGTTGAAAGTAAAAAGGTACTAGAAATAGGATTTAAGAATGGTGATGATTTACTAGAATTTCACAAAAGGGGGGCTTTAATATTTGGTTTAGATATAAACCCCGAAGCGGTTTCCTATTTGAAATTTGAAGATAAAAGCAGAATAGCAATCTCTAGAAGTGGAAAAGATTCAATACCTTTTAATGTTTTATTTGATCTTATTTATTCAAGAGATACTATTTGTTATTTAAGTGATAAAGAAATTCAATTCTTTTTTAATGATGCTAATAATAAAATAAAAAAAGATGGTATTATTCTAGTTCAATTCATAGAAAAGGATATTTTAGTTGAAAAATCTAATCCAGAAGATGATATAAATTTTAATTTATTTAAAAATGCAATCACTGAACAAATATGGGATGAATATAATCCAATGAGATTTCTCTCTGGAAAGAATATAATAAAAGCCGCTGAAGAAGCAAATTTTAAATTGATAGGATCTAAAAGACTTATAGAGTCATATGATATTAATGAAGAAAAATTTAGATTAAATAGATATCTGGCATTCAAATTAAATACCAACTAATTTTAAAAACAGAAGACTAGTATTTAATATCTTTTGGTAAAAAACTATTCCATTGATTTTTCTTAATATCTTTGCAGAATTTCTTATGTAAGAGTTGATTTCTTGTAAAAACTTTTAATGCATTAACACAAGCTCTTGCAACTCTTAGTGAATTCCTACCATCTTTGAATGGATCATATGGATTTTGTATCAATTTATCTTTAATTTTCCCATTTATTTTAATATTTTCTCTTACGGTCTTAGTTATCAATTCTGAGGAACAAGGTATATCAATAGTGGAAGATGCTCTCTCTCTGCCTTTCTGCCTGTCTCCAATATTTATACTTTTAATTCCTAATGAAGGAGATTCATAAATCCCACTAGAAGAATTTCCTACAACCATCACCGCACCACTCATAATAGATAAATAATTTTCCCTACCAAGATTTTCATGATAAAAAATATGTTTCTCTTGTTTTATTATTTTTCTAAACTCAGCTCTTACATATTCAGATCCAATTTCATATCCTGGGCCAGTAATCAATACTGTAAATTCTTTTAAAGATTTAAGAGAAATACATATTTGAGATATCTCTTCTTTCAATAAACTATCATTTCCATAACTAATAGGATGATAAGTAAATAAGATAAGTTTATTATTTGTGGGAATCCCAAGCTTATTCATAGTTTGTTCAAAATTAATAATTTTATTTTTATATATCCAATCGAGACCTGTTTCGCCACTAATAGTTATCCTCCAATCCTCTTCTCCCATTGAACTAACATTTTCAGCATATTTTTCACATGCTACAAAATGAAGGTGTGACATTTTTGTAATGGAATGTCTAATATTTTCATCTATAGCTGCTTCAGTAACTTCTCCGCCACTAATATGAGCTACTGGAATTCTTACAAAAAGAGCTGATGTCGCGGCAGAAAGCAGTTCCCATCTATCTCCTAACATTATAAGTAAATCAATATTTAGTTTTTCAAAATGAGACACCATTAATTTGCTCATCTCTCCAAGAACAGAAACTTGTTTTAAAGGATTAAGACTATTTATTTTCTCAATTTCTGAATGCTTTAGTTCTACAGCGTTTAAGTCGAGTGTATGAATAAAATTTTTTATTTCCTCGCTAGATGAATTATCTACTAAGTGTGATCCTCCAATAAATAAAGTTAATTTACTTATTTTAGATAAGTGTAAAATCACTTCTTTTAATACTCCGAATTCAGACCTAGAAGTACTAATAATTGCGATATTAAATTTTAAATTCATAACTAATTATCAAATTTATGGGTACTCTTTAATTAATATGAGCTTATGATAGATCTATGCAATTATACTTGCTTATCAAAATATGTGTACTTAAGAAATGACAATATTAAAACCTAGCATATTGATATTGGGTGCCTCTAGTTTTCTTACGAAACCATTAATAAAAGAACTAGAAATTAAAAATAAATTTAATATTATTTGCCAAAGTAGAAATAATTTAAAAAAACTTTTTACTTCAAATAAATCTAATATTTCTTTTTTAAAAATCAATTATATTAACAAGGAATATGATCGAAAGTTTTTTATAAATTGTTCCTATATTATTAATTTTGTAAATGCATCAGCACTTACTGAAGAGGAACTTTCAAATTTTAGAGTTTTTTTAAAGGATATTTTAGAAATATCAAGAGCAAATTTTATACATATAAGTACAGCAAGCGTTTATGGAAATTGTAAAAATAAAGTAATCTCTGAATTCACAAAATGTAGTCCAAAAACAAGATATCAGAGAATAAAATATGATGATGAAAAATTTTTGCAAAAAATTTCTGATGGCTTAAAAATAAAGTATTTTATTCTAAGACCTACAGAGATAGTTGGTGATTCTAGTCTAAATGCAAGGAAATTTATTAAATCGTATCGGCAATCATCTTTTATTAAAAGATACTTTATTAAATCATTTTATGGTAAAAGAATTTCCCATTTTGTATCAAGTAAATATTTAATAAAAAATATTTTAAAAATAATAGAAAAAAAGGTAAAACCTGGGATATATTTGGTTTCTCAAGATGAAAATAAGTTAAACAATTTTTATAGTATGTGTAAAATTTTAGATTTAAAAATTTACAAGACTACCCAAAAAGAAAAAAATTATTTTTTTGTTTTACCTTTAGAGTGGCTTTTTAATATTATCTACAGCATATTTAGATCAAATCAAGTCCCACCTTACTCAATATTTATTTCAAAAAAACCTATAATTGACCCAAAAAAATATATATACTTCGAGAGGGATTTATTAGATCATATAAATTCAATCTTGCGAAGTTAAATAAAATATCACTTATTATAAAATTTTTGAAATTATAATTTTATTTTAAAATTATTTTTTTAATTTTTTTACTCAAGCATGAATAACTAAACAAATACGAAATATTATCTTGACTAATAGAAGATATTATTTTTTTTCTTTGCTCAATTTCAGCTTCAGATAAATGTTTTATGTTGTTAAATAATTTAGTTAATTGTAAATTTGTTTTAAAAAATTTTGCTTTAGGAAATAATTCTCTATTGATATCTAAGTCACGAACTATTAAAGGTATTTTATAAAGTTGAGCTTCTAAAACAGGAATACCAAAGCCTTCATCCATAGAAGTAGATACATAGGCAGAAGAATAAAGGAGTAATATACAAAGATCCTGTTGAGAAAGTTTAGGGAAAAAATTAATATTAGATTTAATATCTTTACCGTATAGACTTCTCTTAGCTTTTATTAATTCTAAGATTTGCTTATCTATTGGTAGACCAACAAAATTCACGTTAAATAAATTATCATTATTCGCTAAAGATTCAAGAAAATCTAAATGACATTTTCTTGGAGTTAAAGTCGCTATATATATAATATTTGGGATAGCATAATTAATGCTTTTAATGATTTTTCTTTCTTGGACATTTATATAATATTTGCCTATATTATTCGACTCTCTAATATATGCCTCCCCTACAGAATTATATAAAAATGATATCCTCTTTTTTCTATTTGATACTTTTATGATAGCTAGCTTTGAAGTATTACTAACAGTTATTATATTTGCATAATACTTTATAAAAAAATTAAATATTCTATAAAAGAATAAATTATGCCTTACAAAGTTTTTATTAATCCAACTTACATCGTGAATTTGTATAAAAACATTTTTTGAAAAAAGTGCAATTATAGAAGGATTAAAATCTGTTATAAAATAACAATTTCGAATAATACTATAAAAAATGATAAGTGACTCTACCTGTAAATACTTTATAAATTTATATATAATTTTAGTAATAAAAAAATTAAATTTCTTATTATCTAAAATAATTAATTTTACTTCGAAATTAGTTTTCCTTAAAAGTTTTTCTAGGAGAAGATATCTATTATAGGCTCCGCTAATACCGTTATAGTATGGATAAAGAAGAATTATTTTTTTATTTTTATTCATTACTTATAAGAACTTAAAATATGGACTTGAAAATAAATTAACATTATATACAAAATATATAAGGTAAATAAATAATTAAGAATTTTGATAAGGTAAAACTAACTATCTAAAAAAAATTTTGAAAATAATAAAATTTTAAAAAGATATAATCGAATTTCTATTTTAAGAACTAAATTTTTTAAAAATTAATAGTCATACTAATAAGATTTGTTTTAAATACTTCCTTTATTTATCATGAAAGTAGTAGGATTATTCTTTTGAAATAAGATTAATTTTTGCATGAATAAAATTCTCTTAGTTTCAAATTATTATTCTTCTTATATATCTGCTGGTACTTCTAAAAGAACTAGAGAGCTAAAAAAAGGGCTTTCAAAACTTGGCTGGAAATGTAAAGTTTTAACTATTAAAAGAAAAAGTCTTCCATTATCAAAAGAAAAAGATAGTTCCGATATAACAATAATTAAAACTTTATCTGAAAAGTATCCCATTCCTTTTATAAAAAATTTAAAAATACTGGATTTAATCAAATCAAGTGATGTCGTTCATATAATTGATCATTGGTCAATTTTGAATCTTATATGTGTGATTTTATGTTTATTATCAAAAACACCATATATTTATTCGCCATGCGGCGCACTAAAGCCAGAAGGAAGAAATATCTTCATTAAAAAAATATATAATTTCTTTTTTTTAAACCTAATTTCCCGTAATGCTTCTTATTTCTTTGCAATAACAAAAAAGGAGCGTGAGGAAATTAAATTGATAACAAAATCTAATGTGCAAATTATTTTATTGCCAAATGGAATTTGGAAAGAGTCAAAAAAAAAGATAGTCATGAAAAGTCTTCAAAATTATTCAAAATTGAATGTCCCCTCTAAATATATTTTATTTGTTGGAAGATTAAGTATCATAAAAGGTCCTGATATACTTTTAAATGCTTTTATAAAATCCAAAATAAAAAATGAATATTATCTTATTTTTGCGGGTCCAGATGACAATATGAAAGCAAAAATGGAGGAAACTATAAAAAAATCTCCTAATAATAAAAAAGTTTTATTCCTTGGACCTATTTCCTCAACTAAAAGAGACTTTCTTATGAAGAAAGCAATTATCACTGTAATACCATCCAGGAAAGAGGCTATGTCACTGGTTGCTCTGGAGAGCTCTATGGTAGGGACGCCTTTTTTAGCTTCCAAATTTTGTGGCTTAGATGATTTTGAAGAAAACTCCTCAGGATATATTTGTGATGGTGATCCAATATCCATTTCAAAGAAATTAGAAACTCTTTTAGAAGATCTTGATTCAATAAAAGAAACAGGGAAAAATGCACAAAACTATGTTTTGTCCCATTACTCATGGGAATCAATAATTAAGAAAATGAATTTATATTTAAATTTTCTTATAGATAAATGATTTTATTTTATATTCTTTTCAAAATAAGATAAATCTCATAATATTATTATGCCAAAAATAAATGCATTTATAGGTTGCAGGCTTGGTTCAACAAGAGTTAAATTTAAAAATCTATCATTATTAGATAACAAGCCTCTTTTTACTTATTTAACTGATAATGCAATAGAGACTTCTAAAATTGATAATTTGTATCTGAATACCGATTCTCAATATATTGTTGATGTGGCAAAAGAGATTTATAAAGACAAACTGAATTATTATATAAGGCCTTCACATCTTGGTTCTTCAAAAGCAAAGTTAGATGATTTTGTATTTGATTTTATGTCTAATTTTCCAAGTGAAATAACAATTTTTTTTAACCCCTGTTGTCTATTTTTAAAAACTAACACTATCGATAAAGCCATAGAATATTTCATAAGAAAAAACCTAGATTCATTATGCGCCAGTAAAGTTGCGCAGACACTATGTTTTATTAATAATAAACCGGTAAATTTTTCTTTTAATACTGGACAACCAAGAACCCAAGATCTTGAACCTGTTCACTGTCAAACATGTGCATTCTTTATTTGGAGAACAAAAACATTCATAAATGCTTATAAAAAAAATAATGCTGGTAATTTCTGTGGAAATTTTGAATCATATGGACTATCAACATTAGAATCTATTGATATAGATACAGAGGAAGATTTTTTAATAGCTGAAAATATCTTAATGGGCAAGAAGAAATCTTTTAATTTCAAATACCATAAAAATGTAGAGGATTTAATTATAAGAGGAGAAATAAACCCTAATTAAAAACTATAAAAAATAAATTTTTTCATTACAACTATAATTTATAATTATAAAACTTATGAATAATTAGAAAAATATAGAATGACAATTTTGGTTACTGGAGCAGCAGGTTTTATAGGATATCATCTTTGCAGCAAACTTATAGAAAATAAGGAAGAAGTAATTGGTTTTGATAATCTAAATAATTATTATGATGTTTCATTAAAAAATGAAAGAGTAAATCAATTAAATAAAAAAGCATTACTGTACAAATCTAAATTCTATTTTGTAAAAGGTGACCTATCAGAAAAGAATGATTTAAAGAAAGTCTTTAAAAATGAGTTTTATCAAAATTTTAAAAACAAAATTTCATCAATAAAATATGTGGTTCACCTTGCAGCACAAGCAGGTGTTAGATACTCAATAGAGAATCCCTCTGCTTATGTTCAATCAAACTTAGTAGGGTTTTGCAATTTAATTGAAGAATGCAAGAATAATAAAGTTCAGCATTTTATTTACGCCAGTACTAGCTCAGTATATGGAGGTAATAAAAAACTACCTTTTCATGAGTCAGACAATGTAGATCATCCAATTAGTTTATATGCCGCGACAAAAAAATCTAATGAATTGATCGCACATACTTATAGTCATCTATTTAATCTAGCGACAACTGGATTGAGATTCTTTACTGTTTATGGTCCTTGGGGGAGACCAGATATGGCGTTATTCAAGTTCACAGATTTAATAATTAAAAATAAACCTATAAAGGTTTTTAATTTTGGCAATATGATTAGAGATTTTACTTATATAGATGATCTTATTAAAGCAATGATTTTATTAATAAAAAAAATGCCTAAAGGTAACAAGCTTAATGAATCTAAAGATTATAATGCTTCAAATAGTTGGGCTCCTTACAAAATTTTTAATATTGGTAATTCTAAGCCTGAAAATTTGAATAATTATATAGCAGCTATTGAAAAACATCTAAATCGCAAAGCAAAAATTATTTATGAGGAAATGCAGCCTGGAGATGTAGAAGCAACTTATGCAAATAATGAATCTCTTGAAAATTGGATTGGTTATAAGCCATGTACCACCATAGATGAAGGTATTAAAAATTTTATTGATTGGTATCTAGATTATTATAAAAAAGGGAGCTTGTAAATTGTATAAAAATCAACTTCCAAACCTTAATAACTGCAATGTTGGAGTAATTGGACTTGGTTATGTTGGTTTACCTTTAGCTCTAAAAATTGCAAATCAAAAAAATTGTTTAAAAACTCAAAAAAAACTTAATCGAAAAATAATTGGATATGATCTAAGTAAATTTAGAATTGATCAATTAAAAAATGGAATTGATAAAAATAATATTTTTAATAAGAAAATAATAAAAGAAACTAAAAATATTATATTTACTAATAATAAAAATTTACTAAAAAATGTTGATATTTTTATTATAACTGTACCTACCCCAATTGATATTGAAAATAATCCAAATCTTCATTTCATAAAAGAGGCTTCAAAAATAGTTGGAGAATCAATCAAAAGTGAAGAGCGCCGAAAAACTAATCCAATAGTAATTTATGAAAGCACAGTTTATCCTGGTGTTACAGAAGAGATATGCATACCAATTATTAAAGAATTTTCTCGCAAGGAATATAACTCTGAAAATTTTTATAAATCATTTTATTCTGGATATAGCCCTGAAAGAATAAATCCTGGGGACTCAGAAAACACTCTAGATTCAATAATCAAAGTTACAAGTGGATGTAATAAAAAAGTTTCAGATTGGATAGACAACTTCTATGGATCAATAATTTCTGCAGGAACATATAAAGCATCCAGTATCAAAGTCGCAGAGGCTGCAAAAATAATAGAAAATACACAAAGAGACATTAATATTGCTTTAGTAAACGAATTAGCAATTTTATTTAAGAAAATGCATATTAATACTAAAGACGTTCTAAATGCAGCAAATACAAAATGGAACTTCCAAGAATATGTTCCAGGTTTAGTTGGAGGACATTGTATAGGAGTAGATCCATACTACTTAACATATAAAGCCAAAGAAATTGGACACAACACAAAATTAATTGTTGCGGGTAGAGAAATTAATAATTATATGCATGAATACTTACTTAACCAAATTAAAATTGAAATTGGTAGAAGGAAAAATATTATTAAAAATGAAAAGGTTCTTTTATTGGGACTTTCATATAAGTCAAATTGCGGAGATATAAGAAACTCACAGTTAATTTCTTTAGTCGAAAATATGACTATGAACAAAATGGAAATAACTATAGTTGATCCAAAAGTAAATAATCAAGATCTTATTAATAAGAAATTCGTAGCATTAGATAATATTCCAGAAAACAAAAAATTTAGTATAATTATTTTTGCTCTTTACCATAATGAATTTAAAAATATCAAAGAAAAAACATTAGCATGCATTTCCAATAAAGATACAATTATATTTGATCTTACCAATACTCTTTCTGGCAGTAATATATATAATTTATAAATATGTTTAGAGATATTTGGAAAAATTATTATAGATATTTTAAAGTATCAAATAAGGAGAGCAATCTAGCAATATTATTGGGCATATTTGGAGCTTTTTTAGAGACCTTTTCAATATATTTACTCGCGAATATAATTACAAATTTAGGGTATAAAAATACTGAATTTAATATAAAGTTTCTAAAATTATCTAATCTAAATCAAGAAATATTTTTCATATTTATTTTTTCAGCAACATTATCAGCTTACTTATACTACCTATCAAATAAAAATATAATTAGAGCAAAATGTATTATTGAAAGATTTATTAGACAAGAAATTACCGACCTTACACTTAAAATTGAATGGGAATATTATATCAAAATTAGTCAAGGTGATATATCTAAATCAATAATTTCTGAGGGACAAAATATATCAGAAGGATATATGTATTTTCTTCAGTTTATTACTTTTTCACTTATAGCATTTATTTATCTCATAGCATGCTTAGTATTTGTTCCAAAAACTTTATTGATTTTAATAATTTATGCTTTATTTGCTTTAAGAATATATATACATTATTCAAAAAAATCTGATAAGTATGGGAAGAACCTATCTAAAATTACATCCAATATAGGTAAATGGACATCAGGAATTTTTAATAATTTAAAGTACCTAAGATCTATAAGTAAAGATCAATTAGCAAAAGATGAAGCAAAAAAAATATTTTTAAAATTTTCTAACTCATATGAAAATGCTAGGATAGCAAGTTATAAATCAAGATTCATAACTGAACTATTAACAATAATATTTATTTCCATTTCAATAACCTTCATAATATTGACTGGAGGAAATACATCGAATTTAATTCTTTCATTATCTTTATTTATAAGGATGACTCCCAAAGTTTATAATTCCCAAAGTAGGTTACTAGATGCTCTTGCGATGATTTCATGGCCAAGATTACATCATGAGAAAATATACTGGACAAAAAATTTTATCAATAATCAAAATACTAATATGGAATCTTTTGAATTCAATGGGAAAATTATTTTTAAATCTGTCTTTTTTAATTATCCTTATTGCAAAACAATATTAAACAAAATCAATCTTGAAATAGATCAAGGAGAATGTATAGGTATTATTGGAAAATCAGGTTCTGGAAAAAGTACTATTTTAGATTTAATTACAGGAATTATAAAGCCAAAAAAAGGGGATATTTTTTTATCTGGAGAAAATATAATTAATATCAATATAAATTCTTGGAGGGAAAATATTGGAATAGTGATGCAAGAAAATTTCTTTAAAAATGACACTATCTTTAATAATATTACTTTAGGAAATAAAGCTGACAAAAATAAAATTAAGAAAGCACTTATTGAAGCTAATGCTTGGACTTTTGTTAATAAACTGCCTTATGGGATAAATGAACAAATCTTTGATAGAGGAGCAAGATTTTCAGGGGGAGAGAGACAAAGACTTGCTTTAGCTAGAGCATTATATTCCCAGCCAAAAATACTATTATTAGATGAACCATCAAATGGTCTAGATAAAAATTCTGAAGCAAAATTAATCTCTTCTATAAAAAAAATTAAAGGTAAAATGATAATTATTATAGTTTCGCATAATAAAGAAGTTTTTAATATTTGTGATAGAATTTTAAAGCTCGACAAAAGTGGGTTAAACAAAATTTAGATTTAAGAATTAATAATCTAGTTAAATAAATAATGACTAACAAAACAAAAACTAAAACAGTTTTAATAGTCGCAAACTGTACTTGGTATTTATATAATTTTCGTAAGGAATTTTTATTTAAATTATCAGATCAAGGTTATTATCTAATCTTAGTATCTCCTTTAGATGAGTATTATTACAAATTAAAAAAATATTTTGATATTGATGAAAATCTTTTTTTAAAGAGGGGTTCAGAAAATCCTATTTTTGAAATTATTACATTGTTAAACTTACTTTTTATTTTTTTAAAATATAATCCAGATTTAGTTCACAACTTTACAATTAAGCCGTGCCTCTACGGAGGAATGATTTCTAGATTTTTAAGGGTAAAAAATACAATAAATCATATTACTGGATTAGGACCTTCATTTTACAGCAGTCGAATTAAAACCAATTTTATAAACAAAATAATTAGACCTCTATATAAATATGCTTTTAATAGTGATCGTAATATAATGAATGTTTTTCATAATGACTCCGATAGAAATACTTTTATATCCAAAAATATAACATCAAAACAAAATTCAAAGGTTATACCTGGATCAGGAGTGGATATTAATAATTTCAAAAAAGAAAAAATAAAAAAAAGTAAAAATAGCATAAAAAAGGTTTTGTTTCCTGCAAGGATAATAAAAGAAAAAGGTATAGTTGAATTAATATATGCCTGTGAAGAATTATGGAATGAAAATTATAAATTTGTTCTTAATATCGCAGGTGAAATAGATACACAAAATAAAAGTCATATTAACAAAAAAGCTTTTGAATGTTTAATTAAAAATAAAAATATTTTTTTTCTAGGTAAATGCAACAATATGAAAGAAATTTATAAAAATATGGATATTGTTGTTCTCCCATCATGGAGAGAGGGATTATCAAAATCTCTTCTTGAGGCAGCTGCGATGGCAATGCCTATTATTACAACAAACGTTCCAGGATGTCGAGATATTATTCAAAATAAATTCTCAGGAATAGTGGTTAATGTAAAAAGTAAGGAAAAATTGAAGTATGCTCTTAAATTAATTTTAAATAATGAAAAATTCGCCTCTAAACTTGGACAGAAAGCAAGGGAAATTGTTTCTGAAAAATATACAGTACAAAATATTAATGAACAAATTTATAAAATTTATAAAAACTTTCTGCAGGTATAAATGATTTCATATATTGTTCCATTTATTTTTCTTTATTTACTATCTGAAAGCGAACACTTTAATTTCTTTGGTAGAATTTTAAACAATAAATATTTTTATTTTTTATTATCATTATTTTTTATTTTATTTATTGGACTAAGATCTGGGATTAGTTGTGATTGGGATACATATATTAGTTTGATTGAAAAATATTCATCACAGAATTTTGGAACTATTTTAAAAAATAATTTTAGTGAAATTCATAAATTGGATGAACTTTGGAATATATTAATTATAAAAATTTCAAATAATATTTATGTCCTAAATATTTTATACTCAATTTTATTTGTAATTCCATTATTCATTTTTTGCTCAAACTTAGAAAGAAAATATTTATCTTTATTAATTTCATACCCATACTATATTATCGTTGTGGGTATGGGTCCTGTACGTCAAGCGGCATGCATATCCTTATTGATGTTTTCGATAATTTTAATAATGCGAAAAAGATATTATTCACATTTATTACTAAGTATATTTTCCTTATTAATTCATCAATCTTCAATCTTATTTAACGGATTAATACTTATACCAAATTTGCGGAATTTAATAAAATTGATAAAAAATAAAATATCCAATAGATATAATATTCTTATATTAGTGGTAATAATTATAACGATTGTGTTTAGTTTACCATCAATAATATATTCAACTTTTTATTATTTTAAATTTTATGGAAATATAATTCCGCAAGCTAAGAGTGCTATTTTTATATGGTTAATAAATTTTATTCCATCAATAATTTTTATTAGTAATTATTCTAAATTTAATTTTGAAAATTCTTTAAAAAGAATTCTTATTTTATTTGCTATTTTTAGTTTTTTATTACTTCCATTCATTTTTGTAAATTCAGTAATAGCATATCGATTATTGCTTTATCTATTTCCATCAAGCATATTAATAACTTCAAATATACCTAATCTAGAACTTTTTCAAATTAAAAAAACTTATTTTTTAAAAATTATATCTTCCTTATCTTTCTCCAGCTTAATAATTTGGTTAAACTTTGCTTATCATTCTTCTTGTTGGGTTCCTTACAGAAATATATTACTTAAATAGATTTAATTTAAGTTAAATTTCTTAATTGAGTCATTACACATATCTTTTATATTTCTTCTTGGAAACCAATCTAATAAATCTAAAGCAAGTTTATTATCTGCTACAAGAAAAGGCTGATCTCCAATTCTTCTCTCTACGAAATCATATAGAAAATCTATCCCATTCACTTTTTGAAAAGTTTTTACAATTTCAAGAACACTTGTCCCTTTACCTGTTCCAATATTTATTGAAATATTTTGTGGATTATTATCCTTAAGAAATCGCAAAGCTGCAACGTGAGCTTCAGCCAAGTCCATAACATGAATAAAGTCTCTTATACATGTGCCATCTTCGGTAGGCCAATCATTACCAAAGATAGGTAATCGTTTTTTATTCCCCTTTATAGTTCTTAAAATAGCTGGGAAAAGATTAGCTGATTTGCCCTTAGAATCTTCTGGCAATAAACCTAAGTTATGGGAACCGATTGGATTAAAATATCTTAAACTTGCTATCCTCCAATTTGTATCACTAAAATATAAATCTTTAAGTATCTCTTCAATACATAATTTTGTTTTCCCATAAGGGGTGTCTGGTTTTGCAATGTCAGTTTCTTTTAATAGTTTCTTTCCATTAACTGCATAAACAGAAGCACTACTACTAAAAATCAATGAAAAACATTTATATTTTTTCATTGTTAATATTAATGATATTGTAGTTGATATATTTGCATCCCAATAATCAATTGGCGAAATTATTGATTCATAGATTGATTTTAA
>MDTG01148685.1_pt1 | contig 33860 bp, 27 predicted proteins | sample 811421 | NCBI WGS metagenome assembly MDTG01 (sample SAMN05326645, study PRJNA326480) | marine metagenome | isolation source: seawater | place: Pacific Ocean: South East | collected 2011
CTTCTATAGATTCATGTATACTTTCCATAGGTTCTTCTGAAGAAACCTCCTCTTTTTCTTCAGGTATGCCTTCTATAGATTCTTCTGAAGAAACCTCCTCTTTTTCTTCCGGTATACTTTCCATAGGTTCTTCTGAAGAAACCTCCTCTTTTTCTTCCGGTATATTATTATTCATTTGAGTTCCTACTATTTTTGAACTTATGTCAATATTCATGATTTGTGTATCTAATATACCATTTTTCCAAACCAGCAGAAAGTATACGTTCATACCGTTATATTTTGTTTGATATACAAATAAAATTCCATTATCTTTGTCTATTAAAACTGGAAATTCTACAGTTTCTTTTATTTCTTCATATGATTTGGAATACGTAATAACATCAAGTATATGTGATTTGATTATATCTAATTTATCTAAAATCCGCTGTTCAGTTTCTTTTTTCAGATTATAATTTTGAATTTTTTCAAATATATTTTCCAAAATATCCATATTATATAATATTTACAATATAAATATATCCGTATAATATTTACGCATTAGTCAAATAATTTGTAGGTATTATGCCGTATCTATAAATTTAAAAGTTAGATTACAAAATTTAGCTAATATAGATTATACAACATGGCTACGCCTACTAATTATTTGCACCCTGTACAAATAAATCTTGATGCTGTTACCTTCAACAAGACTGATGTTCTTGGATCGGGTACAATGAGTCAAGCTCTTTTTGCTGTTGACGATTTCGGAATCCTCACGAGTCCTACCATTACTGTTGATCGTGTGGCTGGATCAGTAACTTATGCCAACGGCGGCGTTGCTGTTGATACCGCGCTTACATCAATGACTGGTTCGGTCGGCGCACCAAGTGAATTTACTTGTTCTCAAGACGAGAGTCTCTATCCTGCCGCATTAAACGTCACCGACGACTCAAACGCCAATGCCACTCCCGATAATGTATTATCGGGAATGATATTTGCTTTTATGGTTCAATCAATTTTCCAAGATGGTCTTACCGCTATCCAGCCTTTAGATGTTGTTGACCCCGCCGTCAGAACAAATGGTTTATTTTTTGATGGAGATGGAACTAGCAATATGATCACTGACATTACAAATAGAACAAATGGTGTAGATGACAACGGTGCCGCCACAAATTCTGGTTTTGCCAGAGTAGTCTTTCATGAAACTGCGCCTTCCCCCGGCGCCGGCGAGGTGTCCTCGGCGGAATATGACTACTGGAATGTTCGTACCACACACAACGACACAGACGGCCAGAATGGTGCCGACCAAGAGACAGCCAGTGTTTCCTTCAACGCTGGTGACAAGGTCTACGTAAAATACGCATTGAACGGAGGATTCCAGAAGGGTGATGCTCTCACCAGTGCGAGTGATGACCCATTGCTTTTAACAGCATTAGCGTCTAATGCTGATGTTCTTAATCCATCTCCATTCGCTTCGGTAACCGTCGATCTCTCGTTTATACTTGGATGGACTATTGCTTAAATATTAAACTATTTCTGGAGAATCTTTGAAAGTATGTCTAAGTGATTGGATGTTGAATCCAAAATTAGATTGAAAGGAAAGATTCATTAAAAAACCATATGATGGTTGATTATTACCAATCAATCCATAATCAGAATTTTCTGATTTTTGAATCGTAAATTTTTGATTATTAGCATTGACATCAATAACGCTATGTTCATTATCTTGTAAATATTGAATAAGACTTTCCCCACCACCAGAATTGAGTTCTAAATGTCTAAAACCGATTCTATTTTGTTTGTTAATTGTACCAGATGCGAATGCTTGTGTACATGTAATATCGATTGTATCGTTTTTTTCTTGAATACTCTCAATTTCAAGAACATCTTTTTGTATTTGTATTGGAAATCCATTAGGAGTGAGTATTCTTAATGTAAGCTTTGATAATGTCGCGATTGGCGTATCTACATTCCAGCCAACTGAAGGTTTTGCACCGTTACCTTTAGTATTCATAAGATTGTAGCTAATATTAGACTCATTATGTTCTGACCATTTCTTGTCTTTTATTAACTTAACAAATGAGCGTCTACCGTGGTCGGATGTGGATTGATAAGCTCCTTGTAATTCGTCAATTTGTAAATAAAGAAAAGGGTATTTATCTAATGAGTTGGAGTCCGTATCTGGGATGATTGCATGAGTAATATTGACAGATACTACATTTTGGAAATTGGTTGGCGTTCCAATTCCCGGAAATGTATTACTTACTCCGAGATTAACAACAAATTCATATGGAGTATCTGATGAATTTGAAGACCATTCAATTCTGTCAGAACTGCTAATGTCTAAATCGCGATGTATATTAGAAGTTTCAGGTTGTTGTTCTTTTTTAATATCTAGAACAGTCCCCTCAAGGTCTTCTTTATAAGGATTAACAGGGTCATTGTTTGATTTTTCAGGATTAATAAAAACATTGACTTGTTCATCTGCAACCGGTACTTTAGGCACATGTTTAGCAAATTGAGGTACGCAATCGCGCAGCACCATTTTATTAATGTCTTCGAGAGACATATCTTTGGTGCGTAGCTGGAATTTGGTTTCCATAGAGTTAAATATTAATGCACGAGCATTAATATGTAAACTGTCAAGTGTTGTTTGATTGGTTTTAATGATATGGTCATCAATCAAATTATAAAGCATTTCAAAATTTGACTTGTCAAAGAACTGTTCATCCATTACTATTCAATAGAAAAGTTTAGTCCTTAATAAATTAACGCATAATTATAATTAATATTGAAGTTATAATGATTTTGGTATAAGCAGAAATAGTTAAAAGTATTTCATACTTCAACAATGTTGTCAGTTAAGAAAAGAGGAAAGTCAAATGTAAAAGTAACTGTATCTGATGCAGTTTCTATACATAATAAAACAGTTCTTAGTCCGGATCAATTACCTTCAAATTTGATATTACATCTAAAAAGAAAGATAATTGATGAAACGAATGATGTATATGCGGAGAAGAATATGTTGGAATATAATCCAAAATTAACAACTCCAAGCGCATATGATCCTATAGATGTTTCAAAATTCAGTTATGTGGAATCCAAAAATAAGGAAAAGGAGGAGGATTCCAGTGAAAATAAGCAACCAGCCAAAAATTTATGTTGGTGGTGTTGTCACGAGTTTTCGAATAAATCAATTGGATTACCAATAAGTAAAAAGAAGGAAGGTATTTATGAATGTGTGGGCAGTTTCTGTTCTCCAGAATGTACATGTGCGTATATAATGGATTCCGGTTCTCGATATGGTGAGCGTTGGAAGGAATATGAGTTATTACACGAAATGATAAATGTAAATGAAAAAATAAATCCAGCACCACGAAGAGAATTACTTACCGTATTTGGAGGTAAATTAGGTATAAATGAGTTTAGGGGAGATACAAACTGGAAGATAGTATATCCTCCGATGGTTTCGCTAAAGATGCAAATGGACGATACGCCAACTGAAAAAGATGAACATTCTCCATTGTTTCTTTCGTCAACCTCTTTGAAGGTAGGTAATTTGAATTTAGATAATATTGATGATATTATTCCAGAAAAGAGAAAAAAGAAGGGAAAGGCAATAAATACAAATGGGAGTTTGGACAGATTCTGGGGAATAGAGGAATAAAAATGAAATATAAGATACAGTAAGTGGTAATAGTGAATGGGTAGCGAAACTTTAATAATTGTTGAAAGTAATGGTAAGTGTAAGAAAATTGAGAAATTTACAGGACATAAATGTGTCGCTTCATTTGGTCATGTATTTGCATTAAAACCGACATTGAAATGGTTTGACCCGAATAATATTGAGCCAGAATATATTATTCACAAAGGAAAGGAAAAAATAATCAAGGATTTAAAGGTAAAAGCCAGTAAAGCAACAAGAGTAATAATTGCATCCGATTTGGATAGAGAAGGTGAAGCAATAGCTGCACATTTGATGAAATTACTAAAATTGAATGTAAAAACAACTGAAAGAATAACATTTAATCAGATTTCTGAAAAAGCTTTAAAGGAATCTTTAGAAAAGTCTGGAAGATTGAATATAAATTTGTACCATGCGCAACAAGCTCGAGCGGTAATAGATATTGTATTTGGTTTTATGGTTTCTCCATTCTTGTCTCGTCATTTAAACATTAGAGCTTTATCAGCCGGAAGATGTCAATCACCTGCTGTACGCATATGTATGGAAAGACAGAAAGAACAAAAAGCGGGTGAAATAGGTATAAAGGCGATATCCGATTCAGATAAATTGAAAAATATAATTCATATTGAACCAGAACTAAGTTCTAAAGACATAATAATTCCATGGTTAGAAGGTTTAAAAACGCAAAGATTTAAAGTAATTAGTGTTAAGGTGAGAGATGTAAAGGAGACTCCTCCCCCACCATTTATTACATCTTCTTTGCAACAAATGGCATACAATAGATATTCATATAATCCCAAAAAGACAATGGAAATTGCTCAAAAGTTGTATGAGGGAGGGTATATAACATATATGCGAACGGATTCAGTATCGTTATCATTACAATTTCAAGAATCTGCAATATTATGGATCAAATCTGAATTTGGAGAAGAATATGCTTGTAAACGACAATATGGAAAAAGAGGAAATATGAAAACACAAGATGCGCATGAGGCGATAAGACCAATAAATATTCAGAAAGATTCGCCGAATGATTCTGAGCAATATAAATTGTATGAATTGATTAAATTAAGAGCGATTGCGTCTCAAATGAGTCAGGCAGTTTATTCTGAATCTAAAATAATTCTTGAAACAATTCATAATGAATTTGAAATGGATAAATGGGAGTCATTAGACAAAAAGTTAATATTTGCAGGGTTTAATCGTCTAAAAGGTTGTATACCTTCAACAAATATTGAAGAGGTACAAATAAAATCCGGAGATACATTCGAGATAGAAAGTGTATGTGTTCGTGAAAGTGCAGCAATGCCAAAACCCCCGTTTAATCCGGCCGGTTTTGTTAAAATGTTAGAAAAAACTGGGATTGGAAGACCGTCTACATATAGTAGTATTGTAGAGCGTATTCAAGAAAAGGGATATATAACAATAGGCACAAATCCGAAATTAGATTTAGAATTATTGGAATGGAAGATGAATCATGAAAAAATAGAAGCATCTAAATACATACAAAAAATTGGCGGACAGAAGAACATATTTGTTGTATCTGACCTTGGGATAAGGGCGTGCGAATTTATGGATAAAAGTCCAATAGAACCTATTGTAAATTCTTCATTTACAAGTAAATTAGAAGATAAATTAGATCTTGTTGCATGTGGTACATTAGATTGGAGAAGTCTGGTAAGTGAATTTCACGGGGAATTATCAAAAAAATTGGCATTACAACCACCTCCACCTGTTTCAGGTTTAAAGACGATAAATTGGGTAAATATATTGAATGAATCTGTTGATAAAGGTAAAATTGGTATTGTTAGAACTCAATATGGATTATGTATATGTAAAGAAACTGATGGGAATATAGTTTATTCAAAAATGCCACCAAATAGTACTAAAGATGATTTAGAATTAGATGAAGCAGAAAATATGTTTAATTATCCACTGGTTCTAGAAAATAATTTAGAAATTCGCTTGGGTCAATATGGGTGGTATGTGACAAATGGACAAAAGAGTGTTAGCATTGGAAAAGATAGAAATCCTCCAACTACTGAGTATGCGCTAAAAGTATTTGAAGAGGCTCCTAAAAATAGTATTATAAAACAAATCAACAAGAATTGGACATTGCGTAAGAAGAATGAATCATATTTCTTGATGTACTTAAAGGGGAAGAAACCTAGATTCTATCCTGTATCAGATATTAATGGTGAATGGACAGTTGGAAGATGTGAAGAAATCCAAAAAAAAAATAAAAGAAGGAGTTAATGGAAGGTGATATGTTAAAAGTTGTTATAACCGTTATTGCACTACTAGTTGTATTATACTATTTGTCAAGTGGAATAGTTAATTTGTTTGGAAAAGGTGCAAGTGCATCATCCGAACATGCGGACCGTATGTCTGATTTACTAGGAACGCATTAATTTTTGTGAACGAGTGACTCTTTTTCAGTAATTGGAGGATGCTCAATATCGCTCATAATTTTTTTAATCATTTCTTTAGTTTCATGAGTATCGTTACTACCTAAACACTTCGTGAGTTTTTCTTTCATCTGTTTTGGAGTTACAGATTTCTTAGATTTTTTTGTAACCAATTCAAGAGAACCTCCACTTTGTAATTGGTATTCTGGAATTTCATTTGATTTCATTGAACTAATGATTAGATTTTCTACGAGTTTTTGAGCAGACTTCAATTCATTAATTTTTTTCTGATGAGTTTTAATCGCCTTCTTAAACTCAAGCCATTTAGAAACATTTGTTTCAGCAACATTTTTTTCATATGATGCCATGATTTAATATTTATTCGTTTGTGTTTAAGTCTCATTTTTATGTACAATTCAGATATGTTTAAAAGAGACACAATCCTTCGACTAATAACATTTACAGGTACATATGTACTATTTGAATACTATATACACAAACTTAGAACAAAACAAATGAAGAAACAAAAGAAAGTGTTCTCAAAATCTCCAAGCCTAGGTAGTTTAGAAATGTTGAAAGAAGATGTTAGACGCGCAGAAGGGATCGAAAAGAGGGATATGTTGATAACATTGAAAGAATGTTTTAATGTTACCGATAATAGTTTAGAATCACTTGTGAAAGCATTACATGAGAATCATCCTCGTAAGAAAGAGCCTGAGATTGATGACTATTTGCATATTCCATTGCCCTTTTCATTTCAGATGATGATGAGTTTAGCAAATTGGTGTACATTTCAGATTTTATCAAAATATTGTGATATTGAATTTCACGATGGAAATTGTAAAATATACAGATTAACTTCCAAAAATAGAAAGAATAATTCAAAAATTATTGTATGTTTTCCGGGATTATCTGGTTCAATCGTACAATTATTGAATGGTATCGATGTTATGTTGAAAAATGGATATAGTATTATATTGCCACTATATGGTCCAGGAGATGTTTCTCTAAATCATTCTCTTTGTCATAATCAATATGATTATTGCTATGAAATAATAGACTATTTAACAGAGAGAGGATTATATGATATTCATCTATTTGCATGGTCTTTAGGGGGTATAAAATATTTATGTTTTGAGGATATTATATTAAACAAATTACAATCAAAGATTAAAATAAAGGCAGTTTATTTATTTGAACCTCTTTTAACATCAAGATCAGTAATAGATATGCATTTTACAAGTAAACGTTCAATATTTAGAACAATAAATGTTGTGAATTCACGCACGAAACATCTAAATTATAAATATTATTTACTGAACTGTATTATGGGATATTTTATACATACTGCTCTTGGGATTGGCTGTGCAAATAGCACAGATTATTTATTTTACACTGAACGTAAAAACAAAAACTATAAATATCCATATAAAAGATACTTGTTTATTTCACATAGTGATTTCCTTATAAATGATATTGCAGATACAACTGTAATTCAAAATAATTTTGATTCTAAATGTGTATTTTATAGAGAAGGATATCACGGTGGTTGGTTAAAAAGTAGTAAGTTAGAACCAATATTTGGTAATATTCTTAATCAGTATTCGCCGAATTAGATTGATTATTATCTTTATTCTTTGCTTCTAATTTTCTTCTCAAACGGTTGCGAACACCATTTCCTCTGCGGCCACCTCTCATCCCCATCGGTGGAAAATTAGTTGGTATTTTTCCTTTTTTAAGTTCCTTACCACACATTTCTTCAAGGGCGCTAAAGTCATCATCATCATCATTAACTTCTTCTCCCTTTTGCTTCATAAATTCTTTAAATATTCCTTGAACATCTTTAGATTTGAACATTTTCTTGAATTTTTTATCTGATTGCATTTTTTCCATCATTTCATGAACTTCGCATATTAATTCTTCTTGATTAATATCACCTGATTCCATTTTCTTTTTGAGTTTATCTGCAACGGTTTGGACAAGATTTTTGAGTCCACCACCGCCGACTAATTTTTGCATAACAGCCGATACATCTGGAGACTGCATATCGGACATATCAAATGCGGACATGTCAATATCTTCTGCTATTTCCTTAGCCAAACTACCAATTTTAGTGTCTTTAAACATATTTTCGTATTCTTCTTGTTGTTTTTTTGTATCATCCGTAGTATCTTTTTCTGTATCACTATCGGTACCACTATCTGATTTGTCTAATTCTTCAATATCAATATTTTGTGTTTCTTCCATCAATTTTTGTACCATATTCATCATTTGTTCTTGAATTCCTTCATTTCCATTCATAAAACTTTCATCTTCAAATTGTTGAAAAAAGTCTTCTAAATTTGCTGATTTAGAACGAACGGTTGTTCCAATCAGTGTTAGTGTTTGTAGAAATTTCCATATGGCTTCTGTATTATTATTGTTTTCTGAACATTTAACAATAGTTGAAAGGTCAAGATTAGATATACATACAAATGGAGTATCGAATAATGTCGAGTCTTTATTCGATATTTTATCGGTGTCATTTACAACACATTTCATAAATTGTTGTAATGGTCGCGTATCTTGCATCATTGTAATTAATGACAAATTTTCAGTATTTTCTGGGAAACATCTTTTTAAATTTCCAATAAAATCATTAAGTGTAGTGTTAAAAGTTTCTACTAATTCCATAGTTTTATCATTAAAAAACTTATCGATTTTAAGCGCAACTCTGTAATATTTTGTTTAATATACTTAATGAAGTATACATCTCCTTTTATTAAAGTTAATGTTGTTCGTCCTGATACAAAAACTGTAATTCTTGAATGTGAACTTACAAAATTTAACAAAACTACAAGTGTGTCATATATCGCAGCCCAATCACCAGATTATTTACAAAGTTATACTGGCGCCGGTTTGCCATTTCCAGATGCCATTTCTGCGTATGAAAATACAAGAAATAGTGGTAAATTTCAACCAAGATCGCACAAATTTTCAATTAAGCTTCAATTCCCAAATTCTTATTATTCGCATCTTGGTACAAGATTAATACCACCACATGTGCGTTTAACTATATTTCATAATTCCGAATCTAAGGTCGAATTTATTGAATTAGGTGAAAATGCCCCATTTAGAACATTGAGTTATCAATCAAAACCTGTACCCCGTATGACTCCTAATTTTTATGATAGAAGTCATTTAAAACAGCAACGCAGTCAAGAAAGTATACTTAGAGCGAGTGGTTATCAGCTTAAAACTCCTAGTAATTTTTGGGGAACTTCTATACCACATCCGTAAAAAAAGTATAAAGTTGTTTCTTGGTGTAATATAAATAGATGATACAGTTGCATTCTGCATGGAGTTTTTGGTATCATTCTTCTAAAGTAAAAAATTGGGATCGAGAGAGTTATAAGTTTATATATAAGACTCAATATGCTGAAGAGTTTTGGGGCATTTTTAAGGAATTGTCTTTAAAACATTATGAATCCGGTATTATATTTATAATGAGAGAAGATATTTTTCCTGATTGGTCAAGTCCTGAAAATAAGAATGGCGGATTTGTATCAATTAAGATTGAAACTAAATCCAAAAATTACAAAATTGATAATATTACAAAAATTTGGTTTGAAAGACTAATATCTGAATCTGTTACAAATGATAAGAAAATGATCACTCATGGAATATCGTTAAGTCCAAAAAGTGGACATATTATCTTAAAACTATGGTTAAAAGATAGAATAAGAAATGTTAATACAATATTACCATCAGATTTACCACTAATCAAAACTAATAAATTTACAGCATTTACACATAAATCATAATTATTAGGCAGAACTTTGTGTCATATATTTTTGATATTCATCGGCGGCCGCAGCAGCCTTTAGCTTAGCCTCCTCAGCGGCAAGCATTAAAGCCTGTAATGTTTCATTATCTATTTTTTTTGATGATTCGTCCTCTTCTGGCTTAGATTCTTCTGTATTGGTATTCGCGCTTGGAGTGACCTCATCTGGAGACACTGCAACTGGAACCGTTTCTTCTGTAGCTTCAGTTGTTTCTGTAGCTTCGGTTTTCTGAGTTTCTTCAGTAGCTTTTAAACTAGTTTCTGGAATTTCTATACTTTTTGTTTCTACCGGAGTGGATGAAACCATAGTCTCTTCGCAGTCAGTATCCTCATCCTCTGTAGCATAGTCATAATAAGCATAACTATCATCCTTGTCTGTTGTATGGAAAAGACGAAAATCATCATTATTTGGTGTAGTCGTTTTTGTAACGGATGGTATTTTTACAAGACCACGTAAAACGATATCAGGATTATATCCATGAGGTTTCATAAAAACTCCTTTCACTTCTACAAGGGGAACTACATTACAATTTTGAATAGATTCAAGATTTATCATATTCTGGTCAGTATCCATACATTGTATTTGATAGTTGCCTTTACGAATATGAACACGCGAACAGAATATATTATCCTCACCAATCATTGGATGATACATATTTTTAATCGCAGCTGGAGATGGGCGCGTATAACCTTCTAATGGACCACCAGCTTGCCACATATATCCAAACCATTTATCATGGTTATTCACAATTTGACTTACAAGCCAAACTTCCAATTTATTAATAAATTGCTTAAAATCAGAATGTTTTGTGTTACTATCATCTAAACTTACTCTGAAAAAACCATTCTTTGATGCTGTCTGAATATCAACAGCATCACCAATCTTAAATACTGGAAGCGCGAATTGTAAACAAAGCGAATCATCTCGCTTATGTTCTACAGGTAATTCCCAAGAACCACCCGCTAATTCATCTCCCTTTGTTAAGTTAAAATCATTTAAATCCACCATATCATAATCAGGAACAAGTTCAGTATCTGAGTCATAATCTTCTTCTACATTAGAAGCCATGCGGTTGTATTTAGCGGTTAAAAAATATTTGTAAATTTAAACGCACAAGATGATTATTCGTGAAATTATACACGATCTATTACATCATACACTTGATGAAGTTAGAGAAAAAAAGAATATGAAGCGATTACAAACTGACCTTATTGACCCAATTATACATTACGCATTCGCCCATTTATACCCTTATATCATTATAACATCTATTCTGTTTTTTTTCACATTTATTCTTGCTGTTGCTATATTAATTTTTATACTTAGAGGTAAGTAATCTAATCTTGTAATTATTACGAGTAATCCATATAAGTTTATAACTATTAAAGAAGAGTATAGATTTTTTAAATGAATGATTTTGACGAATGGTGTGATTATGAATGTGACGATGATATAACAAATCGAGAATATATTAACAAATTCATAGATCAATACCTAAAATGGATTTTTAAACAAACAACAATTTCGGGTAATGAAACAAGAAAGTTAGTATTAAAAGATTATACAAGTATTCATAGAGATAAAATCATGAAGATGATTTATAATATGAGTTAAAAAATGATTAGAAACTACATAAAATTATATAGAAAGATAGAAGATGCCTATATTATGTGATAGTATTATTGATAGCAAACCCTTTAATAGACATGAGTCAGAATATACTGAAATGGCTTTGAAAGATATAATTTTACCAATAACTCAATTTGGTCAAGGAAATATTGGTGTAAGGGATATAAATATTGCACTTGGTGATACGTATACCTCAAATATGATAAGTTATAAAGAAGAAAAAATACTAATCGCAGTGCCTGTATATAATCATAGTCTTGAAGAAGTGATACCTTGTGTTGATGGTATGAGAATATATTGATAAAAGTGTGTGTTTTGTGTTTTTTTTTAAAAATTAATAATGTGTCAAAAGTCCATGTATAATCCGAACAACATTGTAATTGGTGGTGCTTTAATTTTTTTAGTAGCATATGCTTTTTTTATTGTAAGGAGGATGTATAAAAGAAGGATCCAAGTTCTTGAACAAAAAAATATACAGCTTGAAAAAGCATTAAAGACTATTTCACTAAATTTGAATCCAGAACCTTTTGAACCAGAACAAAACGTGGTTTTGGAATTTCCATTCATGAATGGTAATATGAATAGTCAGATGCCAAATATGAGTAATGAAGAAGCTGAACAACTTGAAGAAGTTGAACAACTTGAAGAAGTTGAAGAAGTTGAAGAGTTATCGAATAAAGGTTTAAGTACTATTCCTGAGGTTCAAGAAGAAGAAATATCCTTATCTGAACAGAATACTGATATTGAAAAACAAATTGCCATCGAAGAAGAACCAATTGGGGAAGTTGAAGAAAAGGCTATGTCTAATGATACAAGCGAATCTGAAAATAATTTGGGTATATCTAAAGATGATATTAATTCAATGACAGTAGCTCAATTAAAGGAAAAATTAGCTGAATTTGGGACAACCGTTACCAAAGGGATGAAGAAAAAAGAATTACGCGCAATACTTCTTGCATTATGAGATAATAAGAATAACTTTCTAGATTATTATTAGTCTAATGCGGAATACAATTCGTAAAACACCTACCCGTGCTGGAGGAATAATTTTTGATAAAGATAATACTCACATTATATTGGTTCTTAATAAAGATTCTTATTACAAAAAGGAATATAAATGGGGACTTCCAAAAGGTCATTTATATGACTATGAAAGAAAGTGGCCTTATTTGGGAGCCCAAAGAGAAATTTGGGAAGAAACAGGTATATTTTTGCCTATAGCAGATGGAACATTTTCTATATCAATTTATGACACTTTATATTATGTTTTGTCATTAGATAGGTTTTGGAATCCCACTTTCATTCCAAATGATACTGATGAAATATATCTTGTTCAATGGGTTCCAATTTCGAGTCTTGAAACTCTAAATGTGAATAGGACTTTGGCAAAGTTGATAAAAAAATGGAGGAATATATTTCCAACCCATATACCATCCTAAAATGTTTGAAAAATGATTAAGTAGTAATTGATTATTAGAAATTATAATGACAAAAATTACTCTTGAAAAATTCGGAATTTCTGTTACTATTTCAGATTCCGATAATGATAATGGAATTCTTGAGAATGTTGGATTTGCAACACTAGGTGAAGTTGCCGACAATGCTCTAAAAAAAATTTGTTCTAAGATTCAGAGCTATAGATGTAATAAATCCGATATGATGCGGCTTATTGGAGGAGATAATGAAAATTATGATTCAAACGAAGAAGAAGATGACGAATCTGGAGAATGGATCGATGGGGAAGATGAGGAAGATGATGAGGAAGAGGATGAGGAAGAGGATGATGAGGAAGAGGAGGATGAGGAAGATGATGAGGAAGAGGGGGAAGAGGAAGATCAGGAATCTATAAATAAGAAGAATCTAAAGAAAGCAGTAAATTCTTGTATGAAAATGATTAAAAAAAATAATAGTGAGGGATTCTTAGAAGTAGTGCGTGAAAATGTAGGTAAAAAGATTAAAATTATGAATACAACGAAAGATCAACGAACTTGGGTTTATAAACAAGTGACAAATGCGAATGATATCGATGTATGGTCTTTACCAAAGAAGGGTCAACGGGTATTAGTAATAATGTGTGCTAAAAACGAATAAGTGTAAAAAAATGATTTTAAGTATATTTTATATAGTTAATAACACAGATGGAAGAAACGACCCCGATTATGACAAAATATGAATTTACTCGTATTAAAGGTATTCGCATACAGCAATTGATTGATGGTTTTCCACCATTTGTGGACGTTAATCCGGATGATAAAGAGGAAGACACATTTAAAAAAGAATTACTGGAGAGGAAGATACCATTAAAGGTCACACGCCCATGTGGTTTTAAAAAATTCGTTGAGATTCCTGTTTCTAAAATGAATTTTGAAAGATTTACATAATTTAAATTCTGGATATACTTGAAAATATAGTTAAGTAACATGTTTTGGTGTAATAAAGATAAAGATGATGATTTTGAAAAAAGAATTGAAAAAATAGAAAAGGAACTAAAAAGTAGCTTAGCTACAATAGACCTACAATCTGAGTTTATTAACAAACTATTGAAAGAAAATGAGGCGTTAAAGCAAGATAGTTTTACAAATGAAGATTTAATTCAAGAGAATGAATTATTAATGGAAAGACTCAATGAATCTGATAATCAATGGGCAAAGAATATTGATGTTTTTGTGGAAAAATGGTTCGAAGAAAACAGAGATAATATAGATATTGGTGTAATTAACTTTGGTTTGTTTAAAGTTGATATTTTTCCAGACTATCTGGAGAAACACATATATAAAAAGGTTATAAAAATAGTTTATTCTTTTATTCAGTCAGCCATTGCTCCAAAGATAGTATAATTAAATATTTAGTGCAAATGAACTCGTATCTGGTCTTTCAACTCTGTTTTTTGGTGGGCGCCCGCGACGTTTTTTTACTGGTGTATCGGTGATATTGACTTCACGTGTTGCGGGAGGAGTCATAGCTTCTGGCTTAGGTGCATTTATAACTGGTTCAGGAGTATCGCGGAAATCATTTATTTGATTAAGAATGCGTTCCACATCTTGATCTTTAGGTCCACTCATTTCTTGTTTTGTTGGAGGAGGTGGAGCATCTGGTACAAAACTTGGCTGCGGTGGAATAAATGTTGGGGGAGTATTTGACTCGAGCATATCTCCTAAAATATGGCCAAGTCCGGGATTGTTCTCTGTTGATGAAGATACCGCGGCCGAGGCAAACTGCCTTGCTAAATCAGGATTATTTTTTAGAATATCATCCATTTGTGGCATAGAATTTTTGAATAGACTGTTTGTCATATGGAACATAACGGCACTTCCACCAAGCATCATAAGTAATTTTAATTCTGGTGCAATATTCGTTTTTGCCTTATATTTTTCATGTAATTCTTCAAAAACATCATCGTAATCACTTAAATTTTCGTGCAAAGATTCCGACCAACCATCTAATTTTACATCAAAAGGGTCAAATTTACTGTTTAAAAATTCAACACCTGATGCGAAGGCAATCATTGTTTTTCTTTGAAATTTTATGCTGTTCTCAACATCTCTTTGATTTTTTAAACGTGAGTATTCTTCCTTCATTTCATCCAGACTTGATGAAGCACTATAATGTTTTGAAAGAGGTATACCTCTTGATTCTAATCTTTTTAATTTAAATAACATTTCTTGACGTTCTACACCATCATTGATCGTCACTCTATTTGGAACAGGAGTAAATGTAGAGGAAGGCATAAATGATGGTGTTGGTCTTTCTGGAGGACGTTCCACTCTTATTTGAAAATCTAAATCATTATCCAATTTTTTCTCAACAATTGATGGTGGAGATGATGAACCAGTTGGCAAATTTCCAAGAGGAGCATCATCAATATCATTTCGCGATGGAGGCACAGGTGATCTTGATTTATTTGGATCGACTAGAAGATCAAGATCTTCTATACCATCGGCGGAATTTTGCTGAGAAATATCATTAAATGATTCATCGGTCTTTTCTATAGATACATTTGATAAACCAGAATCTAAATCATCAAGACTAACTTCTGTTATACTATCCATCTTATGATTTATTTAACAATATTAGTTTATACAAGTTTGTCGCAGTAAGCAAAAGCTTGAATTATAACATCCGACAAATCATCCTTCTTTTTTGACTTAATCCAACATTCTGGTACAGAATCACCAAATAATTTTCCGACTACATTGATTGAACATTCCTTTGTTTTAGCGTAGCCTTTGGGTATACTCTCTATCCATCCAATTGATTTACAAAACTGCATCTTTCTTGATGCCGAAACACATTTTACAACATGTTTTGTATCTTTTAATAAGCAAAAATAGGTAAATACTATCATTTGCATAGATTTCATTTGTGGGTTTTTCATACATGGCTGATTTTCAATTATTACAGCATCGCACAATAAGGAAGAAAACACAGAATTAAAATGATTTGCAACATTTTGGACTGTGGTTTGAAGGTCGATAGATTTTATCTTCTTTACCTTTTTCATTTTTAAATGCTTCTTTATTATATCGTGTAAATCTTTCTTAGTACATTTTTCTGGTATATGTGTTGTTAATTCACCATTTTTTGACAAATATTCTAAAAATTCTTTCAACTTTGGTTTTGTCCATTTCAAATACTCTAAGGAAACATAGTTAAGATCCTTATAAGATTCATTTATACTAACATTATTCCATTCAATAATATTCCACTTTAATTGGGGGCGTATTGAGTTAATTTCTATCAATACATAACTTAAATTTTTAATACCAACATCAATTGACAAAATACGCATACTATGCTTTTTAATGTACTAATGTTAAGTTATAATATTTATCAAAAATGTGCAAAAAAATGATTAAGATATATCGAATGTTAAATATAACTATATCATGGAAGTAATGCATGTTGTTAAACGCGATGGCACAAAAGAAACCGTATCATTTGATAAAGTCTCTAATAGACTGAATAAATTAGTCAAAGGAGATGGAAACCAGAAAACTTTGAAGGTAGATTATATTTCACTTGCTCAAAAGGTATGTGGAGATATGTATTCGGGGGTTCATACATATGAACTTGATGAATTATCAGCTCAAACTTGCGCTGGTCTTATAACTGAATGTGTCGATTATGGTATTCTTGCCAGCCGCCTTGCGATTTCAAACCATCATAAAAGAACTTCCCCGTCATTTAGTGAAACCGTTCAAAATTTATATGAAAGCACCAATAAATTAGGAAAAAAGGTACAATTAGTTACAAAGGACTTATACAATACGGTTATGAAACATAAGGTAAAATTGAATCAAATTATTGATTATTCAAGGGATTATAATATCGATTATTTCGGTTTTAAGACTCTTGAAAAGAGCTATTTGTTGAAGGTAAATGGAGAAATTGTAGAAAGACCTCAACATATGTTCTTGCGTGTTTCTCTTGGAATTCATGGTTCTGATATCAAATCGGCGATTCAATGCTACAATGCTTTATCACTTAAGAAATGTATTCACGCAACACCAACATTGTTCAATTCAGGTACTGTTAATGGTCAATTGGCTTCTTGTTTTCTCATGGGTATTAATTCTGATAGTATTAGTGCTATTTATGATGCATTGAAAGATACTGCCCTTATTTCTAAGAATTCGGGGGGAATTGGTATTCATATTCACGATATTCGTGCAAGAGGTTCTGAAATTGCTGGTGGTACGGGCATTTCGAATGGAATTGTACCTATGTTGCGTGTATTTAACAATACTGCGAGGTACGTTGACCAAGGAGGCGGAAAAAGGAACGGTTCTTTTGCTATTTACTTGGAACCATGGCATTTAGATATTCATGAATTTCTACAATTGCGTAAGAATCAGGGCTTTGAAGAGCAACGTGCCAGAGATTTGTTTTACGCAATGTGGATTCCAGATTTATTTATGAAAAGGGTTCAAGAAGATGCTATGTGGACACTTATGTGCCCACATGAATGCCCCGGTTTATCAGATGTATATGGGGATGATTTTGTACAGTTATATACAAAATATGAAAATATGGGACTCGGTAAAAAAGTAAAGGCTCAAGAAATATGGTTCAGTATTCTGGAAAGTCAAACTGAAACAGGCACACCCTACATTCTATTCAAAGATAGCTGCAATCAAAAATCAAATCAGAAGAATCTTGGCACAATCAAATCATCTAATTTATGTTGTGAAATTGTAGAACATACATCTAAAGATGAAACTGCTGTATGTAATCTAGCAAGTATTAGTTTACCATCTTGTGTTATTAAGCCAAATGTTCCTGATAAAATCAGAATTACTGGTATACCTAAATGCCCGTATTGTTACCTCGCCAAAGCATGGTGTGATAGATGGCAACTCGATTATGTATATGATGAATTACCGGCGCCCGAAGTTGGAAATAAATATCCACAAATTCATGTTCAAGAATGGTCTGGTGGTTTTACTGATTTCGCAGAACAGTTTCCGGTCAATTACGACTATGAAGAACTTGCGAATATTACAAAACAATTAACAAGAAATCTTAATCGCGTTATTGACAAAAGTACTTATCCAATTGAAAGCGCACGTCGCTCTAATATTAGACATAGACCAATTGGGATTGGGGTACAAGGACTTGCAGACGTATTTATGATAATGCGCATAGGGTTTGATAGTGTGCGCGCCAAATTTCTAAATAACAAGATATTTGAAACAATTTACTATGCTGCTATTCAAGAATCAATGACTATGGCACAGAAAAAAGCGGAAAAGAAGAAAACAAATAATAATTGCTCTAATTTCCCTGGGGCATATTCATCATTTGAAGGTTCACCATTACAACAGGGTCAATTCCAATTTGATTTGTGGGGAGTAACTCCTTCACAAGAAGAACCAAAATATGATTGGGATTCTCTTCGCAAAGATGTTATGACACATGGCGTTATGAATTCTCTTCTTGTTGCACCAATGCCAACTGCTTCTACTGCTCAAATTCTTGGTAATAATGAATGTTTTGAGCCAATCACTTCCAATATTTATGTTCGCCGGACTCTTGCAGGAGAATTTGTCTTGATGAACAAATATTTACAAGAAGACCTTGAATCACTTAATATTTGGAATAATGACCTTAAGAACTCTATTCTTGAATATGATGGAAGTGTACAACATCTAAAGATTCCTCAAATTATTAAGGATACCTATAAAACAGTTTGGGAAATTTCTCAAAGAGTCTTAATTGATCTTGCTGCGGATAGGGGGAAGTTTATTTGCCAATCTCAAAGTTTAAATTTGTTTGTCAAAGAAGCGAAATTTAACGTAATTACATCTATGTTATTTCATGCTTGGAAAGTCGGACTTAAAACGGGTGTATACTATTTACGTACAAGACCACAATCTAAGGCGCAATCATTTACAATTGCTCCCAAAGAAGAGCCAGTATGTGAATCATGTAGTGGTTAAAATGGACTTAATGACATAACTCGGGAAACTTATAATTAACATCACAATTTATGTGGTATCGTGTGTTAATTATGTTTTTTATAATATCAATCTGTTCTTTAGAAACATTCAGAAGATTCAGTTCTAAACTACATTTAATCTTTTGCTCACCAATGTTTGATTCCTTCAAATTATTAGAGTATTCAAATGATTTTATTAGTTTTAATTCATTACAGTGATTTTTAACAACAGAAATAACTTCCATTTCATCTATATTTTTATGATTGGGCAAATGTATCGATACAAGATACATTATATAACAACATAATTTTATTCTATTAATTTAATCTCTTTTCTTAATCTTTAAGTCAATATATTTTGATAACTCACTATCATTCTCTACCGAATACATATTTACTTTTGAAGAAGTATCATTAATACGAGGTTCTATAACATTCTTGTACAACTCACTATTTTTATAATTTACGCATATTTTTACATAATCATTCAAAAACGACTCTTCAATATTTCCACGAATATCTTCCGATTGATACATTCTAATAAATACCCTCCTTAATTCATCTGTTTCTATATCCACCTTTTTCACATCTTTTGACATTTTCATTTTTGGAGGTATTAATATCACTTCTGAGAGTATTCGATACATATTTTCTAAAGGGGGATACGTCAATTTCTTTAATTCTTTGATTAAAGAATTCATGCTTGTATCCATTACATTTGTGATAGCATTGTTTAGAAAAACACTATTTAGATGTTTTTCTACACCCAAATATACCCTATTTTTACTCTTTAAAAATAATTCAATATCTCTTCTCGCTGTTTTTGAAGAACTATCACCTTTCTCCAATACCATTGTTGCAATCGAGTGTATCATTCCAATATCCCCATTCATCTCTTCTGATATTTTACGAAGCGCTATTCCCATTTCTACTATTCCACTATACAATTGCAAAAATTCTCTATCATTATTTCGAAATAATACATCTATCCGACTATAAGTATTGCTTTTTGTACTTGAACTTAATAAACCTTTATTTGAATTTTTTGATATACCTGAAAAAAATTTCTCATATTTCTCTGAATCCAGTAGAGTATTCTTGTATTCGCATATTATCGACATTGTATCTAAATTCTCTACTATTAAACTTATAAATCTACACAAATATATTGATACTAATTCAGATTCGGAACGTGGATAACTCGACTGTTCCATTGAACATTTTGTAAATACACAGTATAATTTTTTGAAATTTACAAATAATTCTGTTGTATTAGAAGAAACAGACATGTCACTTAACATGTCATATAAATAAAAGGGATTATCTATTTCTAAATTTATTTCAGTCCATATATTCCAGCGATACAAAAACCTTTCTAGCTTTCTTAATCGCTCCTTTTTATCCAAAGATGTGATAATAGTCCTAAGCCAATTATCCATCATGTTTAGAAATATAAATACTACATCTTTCGCTTCTATATTCTTGAAATCTAACAAGTATCTTTCACTTGAAACTTTATATTCATTATCAGGTGCACCCATGTATACATCTGAAGCAATTTGTCTATTTTGATATTCCATGATATATCAATTATTTTTTTAACCCTATTCGGAAAACACAAGAAATATATTTAACAATATAAGTAATGGCTATGTCAAAAGTACGGCGTTATAATTGGAAAGGATTTGGTGGCTCTAATGAAAATCAACAACAAAAATCATTAACTACATTTGAACATTTACTTGAATACTATAAAGAACCATTACAGATTCATGTAAATAACAAATACACTCACAATGATTTTAAACATTCCGATGAATTGGAATCTATAAGAGATTTGTATATTGATTTTACAAATAATATTGATAACCTTGATTCAGCCTGTGTTATTGACAAAATCTCTAAAATCTCTTCAATTTCCAAAATGGAAGAAAATGTTTCTAACCTTTGGCACCAATCGCTTATACTATCTTGGTTCACATATTCCAAACAAAATTCATGGTATTCTAATGAAAATTTCTATAATCCTCTATTTATTGCAATTAATTTACTTAGACAGCTTCAAATAAAGGAAACAAAAGACGGTCATTTTGTTACAAAATATGCTGATTTATATGATAACACATTACATAAAGCCTTCCCTATTCCCGAAGGAACTCCCATACTTCAATTACCTTCACATTTATTACCTATATATTCATCTACAAAAGTACTTGAAGTATGGTTAACTACAGAACTTGAAAAAATCGCTATTAGCCTACAATGGGATAATACATTCTGGAATCAAGTATATGATCAACTATTACATATCATTCCATACTCACTATTCAATATGTCCCCAATTTTATACCAAATGTATGGCTATGATATAGTTGCTGGTTCTATGAATCACGGACTTGTTGTACGCTCAGTATTATTTGGTACTCATAACCGCATCACAGTTAGAGCTTCCAATACTATATCTAAAATATGGGGGAGTCATCAACCAGATTATAATCAATATTATACTCTTAGTAGCTCATTTGACCTTAAAAAGAAAATATTGTTACAATTACCTCCTAATATTTATTACATTGATGATAAAAAATATGATTTAGATTCGTTGCTCAAAAACACAGAACAACAACAAAATTTAGCTATTCATTTTGTACATCAAAGATCTTATGACGCTAGTGATGATATTGAATTTCATGCTATTAATTTTGTTCGTAAAGTTAACAGCTTAAATTATAGTTTGCTTTGTAAACAAAAATTACTTAAACATATTGATACTTCATTAGAAAATATTCAGAAAATTTTGACATATCTTAGAAAAGATGAGAATAATCAATTCACATGTCTTTATGATATTACAGAACCTTCTCAGTTACTACAAACTCCTGAATTTGGTAATTTTGAAAAATTAGTCAATAATGTACTTGGACATTCTTATACTTCTCAACCTAATATAACATTCCTAAATTTTGAGGTTCTTAATCGGGAATTATCTAAAATTATTGACCTCTCTTCCAATAAAGAATTTGAATTACACGACAAAAAAATTAATATTTTCACTTCATCTAAAGATAATATTATACCTATCATTGCACCCACCAACAATAATAAAATGCCTATGTCAATTATACAATTCGCATACAATTTATTCGACCTATATAACGGTAAAGCTAAAATCAGTATTATTAGAGGAAATATTATCATCGGAGATAAATATAAACATGACCCCAACACACCAGATACTCCAGATGCTATTGGTAATTTAATAGCTCATGAATTTTTAGACAAACTCAAAAAAGTATCCGAATTCTTCACATTTGTAAATCTTTGTAAAATTTATAACAAAGAATACTTCTCTCATGTTATGGAATCTTTTAAAAATTTCACATTTACAATCGTCAATTCACCGATATATTATGATACAAATAATGTTGAATCTAAACTCTTTTCAGATATTTTAAACACCGTTAATCCACTTCAAAACACACAACTTAAACTTATTGATCTTATTTCAAAAGTTAAACTATCATTAAACATCGCTTCTTCCGATAAAACATATGGTTTAATGGGACTTAAATGGTTTTCAGCAGATATATCCAAATTTATTATATCTTTGAATGAACTTACCGAATAAAAACATTCCTAACATTTTCTGTTTCATTCAACATATTTGTTAAAATCCACCTATCATCTAACTCATCTGATGCCAGAATTTTTACTGGAACATTTCCTCTTAATGCAATACAACTCCACTCTGGTCTATCATACCTATTTTCATAACTCATTTCAGAATTGAATTCTGGATTTAATTCTTCTATTACAACAATTTCATATTTTGTGTTCTTAGAAGGACGCCTTACACTTTGAATTACAATCCCCTTCTTATTTATATATCTATATGTTGTTTTTGTCTTAATATTACCATAATCGTCACAAACATATTTGTTCTTCCAATGCATCGGATGCGAATTATATACTACACCATTATTAACTGAAACAACGCCAATTGGCTGAAGCTTCTCGCCAACACCATAATCTTCCTGTTCAATCAATCTTATCTTACCATCATTTGTTAAATATACTATTCGACCATCCCTATTTTCATTCGATTTATTCCCGTCTGCCCACTCAAACATGTGGCTCTCACAATTCCCATTACATATCTGAGTTCCATTTGTCACAATATTATTTGAATTTAAACTCAATTTATTGCTACTGCCTATCTCCATATCGCTAATATTCTGAACATTTTTCAGAATATCATCTTCTAATTTGAAAAATGAATCCCCATCATTCCCCCTTAAACCATCAGCACCCGGAAAACCTCGAGGACCTTGTTCACCCTGAATACCTTGAATACCCTGTGGGCCCTCGTCTCCCGGCGGACCCTGTTCACCTTGAACCCCCTTCTCACCTTGAACACCTTGTCGACCAGGTGTACCCTGTCTACCTTGTGGTCCCTGTGGACCCTGTTGGCCTTGGAATCCACCGGAATTATTATTCTCTCCATTAACATTACCATCACCCCCAACATTCTTACTCGCTTTGAATATTATTGACATTAATCTACAAACACTTGCAATTGTTTTCTGCACATCATTCATATCACTACTCGGAGGCTGCTGTCCTGTAAACAAACCCGCAAGTTCTGATGGGTCATTTACTCCCATAATTTGACCTATTGCGGCCGCAAATTTATCTACGTTTACATCCATTCTTTTTAATATTTTTCAAAACTTATATTGTTTTTTTATTGAATATTATTGTAAAACTTTAGTCTTGCTAATCTTAATTCCTCGGCATTTAATTGAATATCCTCCTCTTCTGTCTCTTCCATATCTTTCTTATCATTACCCTCAATACTTTCTGATAACAAACATATTAAATCACTCTTCTCAATCACATTCGTATAGCTTATATTTTTAGAATCCATATATAACTTCATATCAGATATTGAAATTTCAGAATATTTCTTCTCACTAACCAATCTTTCAACCCCCTTTATTCTATCTTGTCTTAAACCTTCTTCATATTCCCTATCTTGTTCTTCTCTAAAAAAACGAAAATCTGGATCAGAAGTTTGTTCTAAACATTCTTGATTCGCAATTATTGATTCGTCAACCTCCCCCTCATCAACATCAACATTGTTAATTTTATCATTTATACGTTTTAACAAATCTTTCTTTCTACCGCATGTAGATATACCTAAACCTACACAAATATCTTGTAATTCTTTTAATTTTAATCTAGTTGAAACCAATCTTCTTATTTCTGGCATTTTATTATATTATAGTAGATTCCTGTTATTGTTTATTTCATAAAAACTTATTACAAAGTACTCCAATTTTGCCCATTTGCCGAGTAATCAGAATATGTCCAATTCAATCTCTCCAAAGGAGGATTATTGTCTCCAATCTTGCCCATTTGTCCTGTAATCTTCAGCTGTCCAAGTCAAGTTCGTCCAAGAACCGTTGCTTGCGTGCCACCCACCGTTGTTAGGCCACCCATGGTTGTAGCCTTCTCGCTCAATAGGGAAATTGTTGATCGTGCTCCAGTTGCTCTCCGGGTAGCGACCGAGATAGTAATTGTACATTGGATAAGAACCATGCGTACCATCACCCGCTAGATTGCTCCTAAATTCCCCATAGTAAGATGCTGTATGCTTCAACTTGTGCTGCATAGTTTCGAAATTAAATTCCATCTTAGCATAAGAAAATAGCCCATTAAACGTATAACCGCCGCCGCCAAAGTGATTGTCCGCATTATTAAATGCTGTATAATCGGGATGTTCCTGTTCAGCATATGTAATATTCGGATTCCAATTGAAACAAAAAGAGGTGCTGTTTGCACCATTGCCATGGTCTCCATCGTCACCAGTATGGTACATAAAATATACTGAATCAAGTTCTCCACTTAAAGTATAATTAAAAAATTGGTGATCCATGTAACCTTCACTATTATGACCCCCCCTTTTAAAACAAACTAGACCGTCAGAGCGCCACATGTTGTTGTTGTAGTATTGCCGATTGGCCGAGTAGCTGCTGCCATTATACGAAACTGTCGCCCCAGCGGAAGGAGCAACTTCCTCAACAGTGCCATCATTATATGTAAAGACCATATTCATAATGTAAGTTCCGTGGCGATTACCACCAGAACCGCCTGCACGAATTAAGATTTGATGTGGATAACTTACCTGAAGTACATTAAAATAGTCTTTATCGGAACTTGTGAATAGAGAATCGCTATGAGAAGAATCTTTACCATAGTCATTCAATCCGTCTGTTATGTCTACGTTAGATAGATTCCAGTCTGTAATATTTCTATTAAACGAGCTTTCTTTAAACATCTCCTCTATTGTTGTCACGTTACTTACATCCCAATCAGAAATATCTTCATTAAATATTTTACCTTTGAATAATCGCTTCATATTTGTTACTTCAGAAGTATTCCAATCACTAATATCACCATATATATTTTCCGCAGCTGTTGAATCTGAAAACCATGATTGAACAGCATGTTGTAAGTCTGCGTCAGAGAAAGGTCTACCCGTAGCATAAAAATAAGTCAGACTGGGGTCTGACGACGAAAAATATGTTGAATCTGAATGACCAGAATCTATACCATAATCATTATAATCAGTCACACTGGATACATCCCATCTTGAAATATTTTGATCGAAAGATGCAGCGTTATCGAACATCTTGCTAATATTCGTCACTTTGGATACATTCCAATCACCAATATCTTCATTGAATGATGAGGCATCTTGAAACATTTTCTTCATATTCTTCACGTTGGATACATTCCACTTATTCATTCCCTCTTTACCTGAATAAAGTACTACTTCGGCTATACGAGTGTGTAGATTTCCGCTACCAGAATATTGATACTGAGTCGTCATTTCTATTCTATAATATGTGTATGAACCTTGATTGCTTTCGTCAATATCAAAGCTTTTACAGTTAACACCATACTCAATATCAGTGTCCAGTACTGATTCAACCCAACTAGTGAGACCAGTGCGTGTGTCCAGAGTTGTAAATGACGAACCGTTATTACTACCCTTTATAGTAAATCCGTAAGGATAGTCATTGTACACGTTACCATACCATGCTTTATAATGTGTTATTGTTTTCGCAGTTGGAAATTGCATTTGTACAAACTCGGTTTCGTTGGCAGATGTTGCAGCACCATGCCATTCATAAATTACACCGCCATCAAAAAGATTGTAACCGGAGGTACTGTTCCACAAATCCGTAGACTGAGTCATGGTTCCGTCACTTCCACCAGTTCCCCGTAAACCATGTACTCCACCAGCTTCTTCCTTCAAACTATTACCTCCGTTGTTGAAAGATGTATTTTCTACGAACATATTTTCCATGGTTGTGACTTTGGATACATTCCAATTAGAAATATCTCCGTTAAAATCACTATGTCCGAACATATCTTTCATATTACTTACCTTCGCTACATCCCAATTAGAAATATCTCCGTTAAAAGTACTAGCTCCGAACATATCTTCCATATTCGTTACATTCGATACATTCCAATTAGAAATATCTCCGTTAAAAGTACTATCTTCGAACAACCCACTCATATCCGTTACTTTCGATACATCCCAATTACTAATATTACCATATGTTTGTTCTGCAGTTGATGAATTTGAAATCCATGCATTTAAAGCGGAAACAAGAGCAGATGAATCAGCCAATGGATATTGGAAATAACCATATAAATCACTGTTTCTAAATTCCGTAGGCATTAAACTGGCATTATTACCATACTGAGTAAAATTTGAAACCTTGGATACATTCCATCCTGTAATATCTTGATTAAAAGCTGTAGCATATTTGAACATATAAGCAATATTTGTTACTTTAGATACATTCCAATCACTAATGTCTCCATTGAAAGCAGTATTTGTCTGAAACATACCTTGCATATTCTGTACTTTCGATACATTCCAGCTATTAAGAGATTGATTGAAAGCTTTGGCCCAATCAAACATAGTAGCCATATTAGCGACGTTCGATACATTCCAATTATTAAGAGGTTGATTGAAAGAATCTGCGTAGTAGAACATTTGTGTCATATTTGTGACTTTCGATACATTCCAATTGTTAATGCCCGCATCTCCATTATTGTTGAAAGCTCTAGCTAATTTAAACATATATGACAAATCTTGTACTTCAGATATATTCCAATTAATTGTCCTATTGAATGATGTTGCCTCTTGAAACATAGATTGCATAGTTGTTACTTTAGCTGTATTCCAACTGTTAAGAGGCTGATTGAATGAGGATGCTTGAAAAAACATAGAGTGCATATTGGACACTTTAGCTGTATTCCAACCAGAAATATTTTGATTGAAATTTGTTGTATTATAAAACATATTATTCATAATTGTGACATTTGATACATTCCAACCAGAAATATTTTCATTAAATGTGGTATTATTTTTGAATAAATCACTCGTAATTGTCACTTTAGAAACATCCCAATTTGAAATATGTCCACCATATTTTCCTTCTGCAGTTGGTCTTGTTAAAGTTGATTGCCATTCTACTATCGCGCCACTGATAGTGCTGTTAGTAATATCCACACTATTTACATCAAAGTAATATTGACTGGAACTGTAAAATAATTCAGGCATTTTATTAGCGGCAAGACCATAGGAACCAAAATTTGTTACACGTGAACTTGGTAAATTCCAACCAGAAATATCTTGATTGAAAGATGTTGCATTAGAAAACATAGCAAAAATTGTTGTAACATTGGATACATCCCAACTGGAAATATTTTGATTGAATTGTGTTGCCAAATAAAAAACATGATCTGCTACTATTACTTCAGATGTATCCCAACTAGAAATATTTTGATTAAAATTAGTACCACTAAACATAACGCCTATATCTGTAACATTGGATACATTCCAACTGGAAATATTTTGATTAAAAGGTGATGCACCCCAGAACATAGCGCGCATATTTGTTACTTTAGATGTATCCCAACCAGAAATATTTGAATTAAATGTATTTCTATCTTTGAATAAATCACTCATATTTGTCACTTCAGAAGTATTCCAATCATTAATATTACCATAATCCGCTGTCGCAGTTGTTGAATTTGAAACCCATTCATTGACCGCAGTTACTAATTCTGAATTAGTGAAAGGTCTTTCTTTTATCCAAAAATAATGTGCATTAGACCCCGTAAAATATGAGTCTGCGTGATTACTGGCATAACCATATTGAGTAAAAGTAGAGACTTTAGATACATCCCAAAATGATATATTTTGATTGAATTTCCCACTCCTAAACATATTGCTAATACTCGTCACTTTGGATACATTCCAACCAGAAATATTTTGATTGAAAACAGTTCGAGAAGATCCAGAATTAGATTCACTGTAAAACATATTTTGCATAGTTCTCACATTAGCTGTATTCCAACCACCAATATTTTGATTAAATTTCCTGGCATCCCTGAACATAGCTTGCATAGTTGTAACATTACCTACATCCCAACTGGAAATATTTTGATTGAAAGCATGCGCAATATAGAACATATTGCGCATATCTGTCACTTTAGCTGTATTCCAACCAGAAATATTTTGATTGAAAACATATGCGCTTTGGAACATATATTGCATATTTGTTACTTTTGCTGTATTCCAAGTATTAAGAGGTTTATTGAAAGATTGAGCGTTAGAAAACATTTCTTTCATATTTTCCACATTTGATACATTCCATCCACTAATATCTTCATTGAATGAAGTGGTATAACTTGTGCTTCCAATCAAACCACTCATATCTGTCACGTTTGTTACATCCCAGCTACCTATATCTCCACCATATTTTCCTTCTGCAATTGTTCTTGTTGAAGTGTTCATCCATTCATTTATAGCATCTCTAAGGTCTGTCTTATTAATAATATCCTTAGTATTATAATTAAAATAATATTTACTGGAAGTGTAAAATAATTCAGGCATTTTATTAGCGTTAAGACCATAACTGCTATAACCCGAATCTGGAACACTGGATATATCCCAATTGCTAATGTCTCTATTAAAGTTGGTTGCACCTGAAAATATATTAGAAATATTTGTCACATTGGATACACTCCAACCAGAAATATTTTGATTGAAACTTGTTGCGTCTTTGAACATACTGTTCATATTACCCACTTTTGATGTATTCCAACTACTAATATCGTAATTAAAAGGAGTTCCCTCGAACATACCAGTCATATCAATTACATTGGATACACTCCACTGATTACCATTTGTAGGCATTGGTCGATTGATTTTAGTGTTACGGAAAATACCGTTCATATCCTCCACGATAGCTGTATTCCAAAGACTAACACCTCTATTAAAATTGGTTGCACCTGAGAACATATCACGCATACTAGTCACTTTTGATACATTCCAATAATTTACATTTTGATCAAAGTTTACAGCATAAGAAAACATCCCCCACATAGTCTTAACGTTAGAGACGTTCCAACTTTCAATATCTTGATTGAAAGAAGTCGCTTCATAAAACATAAAACTCATATATGTCACGTTGGATGTATTCCAATTGGAAAGGTTTTGATTAAAAGAACTTGCTTCTCTAAACATGTCTTGCATTTTTGTCACACTCGATACATCCCAATCATTCAGAGGTTGATTGAAAGATGTCGCTTTATTAAACATGTATTCCATATTTAACACGCTTGATACATCCCATCCAGAAATATCTTCATTAAACGATGTCTTATCTTTGAATAAATCATTCATTAATGTCACATTCGAAACGTTCCAATTGGAAATATGTCCACCATATTCCCAAATTATATTATTTGAAGGCAATGCATTTATGGCGCTTTGTATATTAGTATTATCGAGGGTAGTTTGTCTTGATATAAAGTAATATTGATTTGAATCAATAAATGGTTCTGAATGACCTGAATTATTACCATAATCTGTTAAAATTGTACTACTTGATACATCCCATCCAGAAATATCTTGATTGAAAGCAGTCGCATCATAAAACATAGAGTCTATATCTGTCACACTCGATACATTCCAATCACCAATATCTTTATTAAAGGAAGTTGCCTCCTTAAACATCAATGCCATAGATTTCACACTCGATACATCCCAATTATTTAAATTTTTATTAAAATTTGTTGCGTTATTGAATGTGGCAGCCATAGATGTCACACTCGATACATCCCAATTATTAATATCTTGATTGAATGGTGTTTCTTGAAATGTCCTCCACAAACTTTTAACTGAACTTACATTCCAGTTTCCAATGTTTTTATTGAATGCAGATGCCTCGCTAAACATAGCATTCATATTTGTCACACTCGATACATCCCAAGCATTAAGAGCTTTATTATATCCAGATTTGTGGAACATATATGTCATATTTTTCACATTTGATACGGTCCAACTGTCTAGACCTATGTTAGGATTGAAATTAGTCGTATCAACGAACATATATGACATATCTGTCACACTTGATACATCCCAATTATCTAGCCTTCTATTTAAAATTGATGCCCCATAGAACATATAATCCATTCTCGTTACACTTGATACATTCCAATTATTAAGAGGTTTATTATAAGATGATGCTCCATAGAACATATAATTCATATCCTTTACACTTGAGACATTCCAATCTCGAATATCTTGATTGAAAGCACTGCTGCGGAACATAGAGCCCATATGTGTTACACTTGAGACATTCCAATTAGCAATGTTTCCATTGAAAGGAGTATTGCGAAACATATTAGTCATTCTCGTTACACTTGATACATTCCAACTATTTAAAGGTTGATTGAATGAGCTTACGTTTTGGAACATAGCAGACATATCTGTCACATTGGATACATCCCAACCAGAAATATCTTCATTAAACGATGTCTTATCTTTGAATAATTCCTCCATATCCGTCACTTGAGATACATCCCATTCAGAAATATGTTTACCATATTGTGCTGTATTAACACCATATCCCTCATTATACCAATTATTTATAGCGGTTTGTATCGAATTTGCAGGAACAGGTATTTTATTAATAGTAAAGTAATATTGATTTGAATCTTGAAATACAGGATCCGAGTTTACAGATAATAAGCCATAATATTCATAATTTACATTAGTGGTAGGTAAATTCCAATTAGAAATATCTTGGTCGAATTGTTGTGTAGAGTAAAACATTCCTTCAATATTTGTGACTTTTGATACATTCCATCCGCTAATATCTTGGTTAAAAACTAAACAAGTATGAAACATATGCATCATATTTGTTACCTTTGATACATCCCAATTGTATAGGGGGTGGTTGAAAGGATGGCATCGTATGAATATACCGGACATGTTGGTGACTTCAGATACATCCCAATTATTAAGATTCTGATTAAAATCTCGCTGATCGGTTAACATTCCTTCCATATTTTCCACATTTGATACATTCCATCCACTAATATCTTGATTGAATATTCCTGAGGTTTCTCCACCATCGCTCCAACAATCAAACATCTGGAGCATATTTGTTACATTTGATACATTCCAATTAGAAATATCTTCATTAAATGTGGTTTTTAGTTTAAATAACTGGGACATATCTGTCACTTGTGAAACATCCCAATTACTTATATGTTCACCCTCATATTTTTGTAATAATGGATTGATAATCCATTCATTCACAGCAGTTTGTATGTTTGCGGTAGTTATAGCTACTTGTTGTGCTATAATCTCAGTATAATATCTTATTTCTGGTCCATTCACATTCCCGTCTGAATTGCTATCTAACAAGCCAACAGTATTATCAATACCAATTGTATTTGTATTAGTATTGTCTACAGTTCTAAATATATGTTCAATATTATTGAAAGTTATTTTAACTTCATCAAATCTTACACCATCAGTATCATTATTATATAATTTAACTTTAACTTCATTATACTGTTGTGGTATTTGAAATGAGTTAGACCTAATCGTATTGTTATTAATTCCATAAAATAAAGGATTCTCAATTAAAATATCTTGATCATCTGTTGTTAAGAACGACGCATACACTATCCCCGTGGTTGCACCGGTGTCTGATACCGAAACTGTTATATCAATTGGATGTACGTTTCCGGGGCCTGGTTGTGGTTGAGTTTTTGAAATATTTGTATAATATCTTATTTCTGGTCCCACAATGTTCCCGCTTGAATGTGTATCTAACCAGCCAACTGTATCTTCTACGCCAATTGAGCTAGAATCCCAAGTGCTGTTAAATTTTGTGTATTTATATTCATAAGAATTAAAAGTTATTTTAACTTCTGTAAAATATACAGCATTAGTACTACTATTGTATAATTTAACTTTGATATTTTCATGCGATGGATCTATTGCTATTAATCTGTATTTTATCTCATCATTATCAATATTGTTATATAATTTTACATCAACTAAAATATCTTGATCATTTGTTGTTAAGATAGATGCATATATAGCCCCAGTTGTATCGCCAGAAGGCATAGAATCTGTTGTTGTTGATATAACAACCGTAGATGATACATTTATGATAAAGTAATACATACTTGAATCTTCCTCAAATAAAATATCGCTGTGACCGGAATTTAATCCATAATCTGTATAATCTACACCAGTTAAGGATAAATTCCATTCAGAAATATCTTGATCGAATTGTTGTGCCCCCTTAAACATTTCACTAATATTGGTGACATTCGATACATCCCATGTACTAATATCTTGGTTAAAGGCGATTGCTTGATAAAACATTCGATTCATATTTATCACATTTGTTACAGTCCAGTTACTAATATTTTGGTCAAAAACATAACAATCATAGAACATAGTTTCCATTCTTTCTACACTTGAAACATCCCAACTGTTAAGAGGTTGATTGAAATTATGGCAACCAAGGAATACAGCCCACATACTAATAACACTTGATACATCCCAATTATTAAGAGGTTGATTGAAATTTGATTGATTAGCAAACAAATCAAACATATTTGTGACATTTGATACATCCCATCCTCCAATATCTTGATTAAATACACCAGTAGACGGGTGAGCTCTAAACATAGCTCCCATGTCTGTTACACTTGAAACGTCCCAATTTCCTATGTTACCATTGAATTGTATAGCTTGGCCAAACATTGCGTGCATGTTTGTTACACTTGAAACGTCCCAGCTATTAAGATTTTGCTGGAAAGATGCAGCATTATAAAACATCTGACTCATATTTGTCACATTCGATACATCCCATCCCGAAATATTTTCGTTAAATGAAGTGGTATAATTTGTGCTTCCAATTAAACCGCTCATATCTGTTACACTTGAAACATCCCAATTAGTAATGTTATATCCATATTTGTATTTGTTTGAACCATCATCTAACCAATCATTTATAGCATCTCTCAGTACAGTTTTATAAGTAATAGGAGTATGGTTTATTGTAAAGTAATATAGATCAGAATCGTTGAATATATCATTACTATGATTCGTACCTACACTTGCATATGTATCTAAACCAACTGTTACACGTGAACTTGGTACATTCCAACCAGAAATATTTTGGTCGAAGTCTTCAGCATATCTAAACATATGTCCAATATTTGTTGCAGATGACATATCCCAATTATTTATGCTACTCTCGCCACCATTATTGAATTCCTCTGCCGAATGAAACATATTGTTGAATAAAACTACATTTGATACATTCCAATTACCAATATCCTGATTAAATGGACAATTTGTGGCAAACATATAATCCATTCTATCTACAATAGATACATCCCAATTTCCAATAGGTTGGTCGAAGGCTTTAGCTTCTCTGAACATACTTGCCATGGCTGTAACTTTTGATACATTCCAATTATTTATGCTA
>MDTG01357309.1_pt1 | contig 33854 bp, 31 predicted proteins | sample 811421 | NCBI WGS metagenome assembly MDTG01 (sample SAMN05326645, study PRJNA326480) | marine metagenome | isolation source: seawater | place: Pacific Ocean: South East | collected 2011
AAGCAATGGGTTCAGCGCTATTTGCGCTAAGCCTTTGATATTAGTGGTGAGCCGTGCAGGGATCGAACCTGCGACCCACTGATTAAAAGTCAGTTGCTCTACCAACTGAGCTAACGGCCCACTAGAAGGTTTAACTAGGAACCGATGGGCAAATGGTCAACCCCAAAACTAAATAAAGTAGACCTATCACTGGATTCCCTTTCTGAACAGAGCTATACGCACCGAATGATACAAACCACACCCATAGACTTGCCCTTCATGAAAATGCATGGGCTTGGAAATGACTTTGTTGTGCTGGATATGCGCGACAAAGATATTTATCTTAGCAATAGCCTGATTAGAAGTATTGCAGATCGTCATCGCGGTGTGGGCTTCGATCAACTAGCGATTATTAGAGCCGGCACTAAAGGCGCTCATTTGGAGTTTTATAATGCTGACGGTTCGATGTCTTCTACCTGCGGCAACGCGACAAGATGCATTGCGCGCTATTTGATGAAGCAAAATGATCAAGGCACTATACTTCTGACGACAGACCATGGTACTTTACAGGCACAAGATGCAGGGCAGGGACTGACATCAGTAAACATGGGTCTTCCAGCGTTCTCGTGGCAGGACATTCCATTAACAGAAAAAGCCGAAACACTTTCTCTACCTATAAAAGGAGCTCCTGTAGCTACAAACATGGGAAATCCGCACTGCACGTTTTTTGTAAAAGATGCGGAAGCGATTAATCTGGCTCGAGAAGGCGCTCCCATAGAGCATCATCCACTATTTCCTGAGCGAACGAATGTTCAGTTTGTTTCTGTCATTGGCAAAAATCATCTTAGAATGCGGGCTTGGGAACGCGGTGTTGGGGTTACTTTGGCGTCAGGTTCGTCTTCTTGTGCTACGGTTATAGCGGCGTGCCGGCGTGGCATAACTGGTAAATCAGTGCAGATTGATTTAGATGGGGGAACGATGCATGTTGAGTGGCGTGATGAAGGTGTTTGGTTGACCGGACCGACCATGCATGTTTTCTCCGGTAGTCTGACTTCTGAATATCTGGAAAAAAGTAAATGAAAGAAGCGCCCAAATTATCAACGCTCGGGTGTCGCTTGAATGCTTACGAAAGTGAAGCGATGAAGGAGCTCGCTGCACAAGCTGGCCTCTCGGATGCATGTATAGTAAATACCTGTGCTGTTACCGCAGAAGCAGTTCGTAAATCGCGCCAGGAGATCCGTAAGATCCGTCGGCAAAAACCAACTTCTCAGATAATTGTGACAGGATGTGCCGCCCAAATTGACCCTCAAAGTTTCGCCAAAATGCCCGAGGTCAACACGGTTCTGGGCAACTGCGAAAAGATGGACGCCAAAGTTTGGAGAACGCTTGGGCGGAATTTCTTAGGTAAGAATGAAAAAGTGCGGGTCAATGACATTATGTCAGTCGAGGAAACGGCAGGCCATTTAATCGATGGCTTTGGAACTAGAAGCCGTGCGTATGTACAAGTCCAAAATGGATGTGATCATCGATGTACTTTCTGCATTATTCCATTTGGACGGGGGAATTCACGCTCAGTTGCCGCTGGCGTCATCGTTGACCAGATAAAAAGACTGATTGACCGAGGCTATAATGAAGTTGTCTTAACCGGAGTTGATCTGACTTCCTGGGGCGCGGACCTTCCAGGAAAACCGCGATTTGGCGAGCTTGTGATGCGTATCCTCAAGCTGGTTCCTGACCTGCCTCGGCTACGGATAAGTAGTATCGATAGCATAGAAGTGGATGAGCATCTGATCCAAGCTATTGCCACAGAGCCTCGGCTTATGCCCCATCTACATCTTAGTTTACAACACGGAGACAATTTGATCCTGAAGCGGATGAAACGGCGCCATTCCCGTGAAGATGCTATCTATTTTTGCGAACAAGTACGAAAGTTACGACCGGAAATCACTTTTGGTGCTGATATTATTACGGGCTTTCCAACTGAAAATGTAGATCATTTTGAAAATTCACTAAAGCTAGTGCACGACTGTGATTTGACGTGGCTGCATGTTTTTCCGTATTCACCTCGAAATGGGACGCCGGCCGCTCGCATGCCGCAGGTAGAGAGAAAGTATATTAAGGCTCGAGCCGCCACTCTTAGGGAGATAGGTAAACTTAAGGCTGAAAAGCATCTGCAGGAACAGATTGGAAAAGATCATAAGATACTGATGGAAACTCCTCACTTGGGTCGAACAGAACAATTTAGCGAAGTGATGTTTCAAACACCTCAAGCAGAAGGCTCGGTTGTAAATTCGCGGATTAAAGGGCGGCTCGCTATGCGGCTGATTGCTTAACATGATGTTTCCCATCTTGTATAGCTTTAGGAGATGCCCATACGCTATTCGGGCGCGTATGGCCTTGTGTTATAGCGGCATTCAAGTCGAAATTCGCGAAGTAGTTCTGCGTGATAAGGCACCTGAATTCCTGGAAGCTTCACCATCAGCAACAGTCCCTACCCTAGTCCTTGATAAAAAGACCTTTGATGAAAGTTATGACATCATGCTTTGGACCATAAACCAAAATGATCCAAATGGGTGGCTCGAGATGCCTGGTAGCAGTGAAAACCTGATTTTTGAGGCAGATGGTCCATTCAAAGATGCATTAGATCGTATAAAATATTCTAGTAAATACCTAAATGAAAACCTTGCAGATAGTCAATCAATAGCAGTCCACTTCTTAAGTAAACTCGATGTAATGTTGTGTCGTTCGTATCTGTATGGCGCAAAACCTTCACTTGCGGATATAGCAATTTTTCCTTTTGTCCGCCAGTTCGCCTTTATTGACAAAGCCTGGTTTGATGCGCAAGGCTGGTCACGTCTTCAAGCTTGGCTTGAGCGATTTTTAAGATCTGAACTGTTTCTAACTGTGATGAATAAATATCCAAAATGGAAGGCTGGCGATGCGCTTACAGTATTTCCAGAAAATAAAGTATTGGATCATAGTGTTTAGATTTAGGAGCGATGGTTTGGGAAGATATGGAACTGATTTATCAGTAAAGATTGCAAATAGTAACCTGCTGACAATGGATTAGCTTGGATTTGATGATAATACGCGGTTAAACGAAAACGTTAGCCAGCTTAAATCGTGATTTTGTCTCTGAAAATTTCGCTTTTGGTAGTTGACTTTGACGAAACTTTTAAATTGTAGCTTTGAGGATTTAGTCCATGAAACTAGTCTTTTCCCCTGCATCTCCTTTTGTACGTAAGGTTTGTGTGATGCTTCATGAATCTGGACTTAGGGAACAAGTTATTGATGTGCCTGTTAAGACAACCGTTTTAGAAACACATCCTGCTGCGCGAAACGCAAATCCACTGGGTAAGATTCCAGCTTTGGTTTTTGACGATAATACTACTTTGTTTGATAGCCGCGTTATCTGTCGTTATTTTGATGATCGCTCTGGCGCTGGTCTTTACCCGAAAAATAGGCTTTGGGATACATTAACGCTTGAAGCATTGGCAGACGGAATTATGGAATCCGCGGTTCTTATGGTTTACGAAACTCGTCTGCGTCCCGAAGACAATCGCTCAGAGAATTGGGTTGAGGCTCAGTGGAGAAAAATTATCCATGGTCTGGATGCACTGGAAGCGCGTAAATTCTCTGCGATGGATGGGCCTCTTAATTTTGGACAACTCGCCATCGCATGTGCGCTGGGTTACTTGGATTTCCGTCATGAAAAAAGGGGATGGCGTGAGGGTCGCGCGTATATCTCTATGTGGAATGATCGCTTGCAAGAAAGATCATCGCTTCAGGAAACAATCCCAACAAATTAGAAGCTTTATCCTTGGAGAGCTTTTACGATTATTTCTCCTTGGTTACGTGCTTGCATGGCAAGGGCAACGGCATGGGCGGCGGCGGCAGTGGTATAGTAGGGAATATTGTCAATAAGTGCTACAGAGCGAATTTCACGGCTGTCTTCTACTGCTTGAGCGCCTTCGGTTGTGTTCATTACAAGTGAAATTTCATCATTCTTTAATAGATCATAGATGTTTGGGCGTCCTTCGTACATTTTGTTGGTGACTTCACATCTGATCCCATGTTCATCAAGAAACGCGGCAGTACCGCGCGTAGCTATGATATCAAAACCGAGCCCTGAGAGAATTTTGGCTGTTTCAACGAGCTGATGGGTTTTGTCATCGTCCTTTATTGAAAAGAATATCTTGCCGACATTACCATTCTTTGGGTCTGGAAGATCCATGCCGGCTCCCACCTGAGCTTTAAGAAAGGCCCTTGCAAAACTCCGGTCCCATCCCATGACCTCCCCAGTAGAACGCATTTCTGGTCCCAGGATAGTATCTACGCCGGGAAAGCGCGCAAACGGCATTACGGCTTCCTTCACGCTGAACCATGGCATATCCGGATCGGCCAACATCATCGGATCACCCATTGGGATGGTTTCATCATAGGAGGCATCCTTATAAGGTTCACGAAGCGGGAAGTTTGACAACGGTTCACCGGCCATTAGCCGTGCCGCTATGGAGGCAATCGCGCTGTCAGTAGCTTTCGCCACAAAAGGGACTGTCCGACTAGCACGTGGGTTCACTTCTATAAGAAAAATATTACTTCCCTGCACAGCAAACTGAACATTCATCAGGCCGACCACATTTAGCGCGAGCGCCAAAGAGCGCGTTTGTGCCTTTAGCTGTTTGATGACTTCATCGGAAAGTGTATAAGGAGGAAGGGAACAAGCGCTATCACCTGAGTGCACCCCTGCCTCCTCGATGTGCTGCATAATACCTGCAACATGGACCTCTTTGCCGTCAGAAAGTGCGTCAACATCGCACTCGACAGCACCTGACAGATAACCATCGAGTAAGACGGGGCTATCGCCGGAAACAATAACGGCTTCTCGGATATATCGTTCTAACTGCGTCATATCGCGAACAATTTCCATGGCGCGACCACCTAGAACGTAAGAAGGGCGGATCACAAGCGGAAAGCCAACCCGTTTAGCAATTTTTATCGCTTCATTGTTTGTACTGGCGATACCATTTTTGGGCTGTTTCAGGCCAAGATCTTTAACAAGTGCCTGAAATCTTTCACGGTCCTCTGCCAGGTCGATTGCATCTGGAGTTGTGCCCAGAATTGGAATACCAGCGGCTTCTAGAGCATTGGCTAACTTAAGCGGTGTCTGGCCGCCAAACTGTACAATAACACCGTGCAGGGAACCATTTTCTTGTTCAATGCGCAGGATCTCCATGACATGTTCAAATGTTAGAGGTTCGAAGTAAAGTCTGTCAGAGGTGTCATAATCTGTCGAAACAGTTTCAGGATTGCAGTTAATCATAATGGTTTCATAACCTGCATTTGTAAGTGCAAAACAGGCGTGGCAGCAACAGTAATCAAATTCGATCCCTTGACCAATACGGTTGGGCCCACCGCCAAGGATAACGATTTTGTGATTATCGCTGGGCCAAGCTTCGCATTCAACATCTCCCATCATAGGTGCTTCATATGTTGAATACAAATACGGTGTCTCGGCCTCGAACTCAGCAGCGCATGTATCGATGCGCTTGAACACCGCAACTATATTTAGTCTGAGCCGTGCTTTTCTAACAACTGATTCGTTAGTATCGATCAGTTTGGCCAGACGTGCATCAGTGAATCCTAACATCTTAAGTCGACGCATGCCTTTTGAGTCTTTTGGGAGGCCGTTTTTGCGAACTTCTTCTTCGGAAACGATAATTTCGCGGATTCGGGCTAGAAACCACGGGTCAAACATAGTTACGGAGCGAATTTCCTCATCGCTAAGTCCATGTCGCATAGCCTGTGCAATCGTACGAAGTCGATCAGGCGTTTGACTACTTATCGCTTTGATTACGGCTGCTTTTTCGGGAGCTCCTTCGATCTTAATTTCGTCAAATCCGGTGAGGCCAGTTTCCATCGAGGCCAGAGCTTTTTGCATGGATTCGTGAATTGAGCGTCCAATCGACATTACCTCTCCCACGGATTTCATAGATGTTGTTAAATGAGGTTCAGAACCCGGGAACTTTTCAAACGCAAATCTCGGAATTTTGGTTACAACATAGTCAATTGTTGGCTCAAAACTTGCGGGCATCACTTGGGTGATGTCATTATCGAGTTCATCCAGTGTGTAGCCAATTGCAAGCTTTGCAGCAATTCTAGCAATTGGAAAACCTGTCGCTTTAGAGGCAAGCGCGGAAGATCGTGATACCCTGGGATTCATTTCAATAACCACCATTCTTCCATCTTCTGGGTTCACTGCCCACTGTACGTTTGAACCCCCTGTTTCAACCCCAATCTCACGAAGTACGGCAATAGAGCCGTTTCGCATCATTTGATATTCCTTATCTGACAGGGTAAGCGCTGGTGCAACAGTTATAGAGTCTCCTGTGTGCACGCCCATCGGATCTACGTTTTCGATGGAACAAACGATAATAGCGTTATCGGATGTGTCTCTGACTACCTCCATTTCAAATTCTTTCCAACCTAGTAGACTTTCGTCTATCAAAATTTGATTAGCCGGTGATGCATCCATGCCGGTCCGGCAGAAGTATTTGTAATCATCGAGGTTGTAGGCAACTCCACCCCCTGTTCCCCCGAGGGTGAAAGCGGGGCGAATGATCGCTGGAAGACCAATTGCCGGTAAGGCATCCAGAGCTATTCTAACACCTTCAGTCAGATCGATTGAACCATCCCTTGCTTTAGGGGCCGTAACGATAGCTGCTTTCGGGTTTTCAAGTCCGATACGTTCCATTGCTTCTCGAAATAGCTTTCGGTCTTCAGCCATTTCAATAGCTTTACGTTTCGCGCCAATCATTTCGACAGAAAACTTATCTAAAACGCCTGTTGCTTCAAGTGCCAGAGAGATGTTGAGCGCAGTTTGACCACCCATCGTGGGTAGCAACGCTTCAGGACGCTCTTTTTCTATAATTTTTGCAACGATTTCTGGAGTAATTGGTTCTATATAAGTAGCATCTGCCATTTCTGGATCTGTCATAATTGTTGCTGGATTCGAATTGACCAGAATAACTCTGTAACCTTCTTCCCGAAGCGCTTTACAAGCCTGTGCACCAGAGTAATCGAACTCACAGGCTTGCCCAATAATAATAGGACCAGCGCCGATAATCATAATGGAAGAAATGTCGGTTCTCTTGGGCATCAAAAAACCTTTAAAGTAGTACTAATCGCAAGACTTTGGAATTAGCAATGAGAACAAATTCCCTGCGTTATAGACAAGCCATTGAAAGGTGCAAGTGCAGAGCGCCGACAAAGTTGGGGCCGATCAAGAATTCTTTAATTATTACCGTGAAAAAGATCTGTTTCGAACGCTCGCCCTTGACATCGTGGATACAAACTTGTGTATCGGCACAATTAATTGATCTCGAGCTTGAAAGGCCTTTCTAATGCATGCTTATCGCACTCACACTTGCGTGGAGCTCAATAAATCAAACGTTGGAGAAATGGTCCGCCTGTCTGGCTGGGTGCATCGTGTTCGCGATCATGGTGGCGTGCTCTTTATCGATCTCAGGGATCATTTTGGGGTCACTCAGGTTATTGCGGATAGCGACAGTCCTGTTTTTGACAATGTGGAAAACTTGCGCAGTGAATGGTGTGTGCGCATTGATGGCAATGTTCTAGCTCGCGATGAAAGTCTGATTAATCCAAAACTTCCCACTGGCGAGGTAGAAGTTTTTGTACGCGATATCGAGGTTTTAGGAAAAGCTGACGAATTACCACTTACGGTGTTTGGAGATCAGGAATATCCAGAGGAAACGCGGCTTAAGTATCGTTACCTGGATTTGCGGCGTGAGAAGTTGCAAAACAACATGAAATTACGTTCTGATGTGGTGGCCTCAATTCGGAAACGAATGTGGGCTCAAAACTTCAGAGAATACCAGACCCCGATTGTAACGGCATCTAGCCCTGAAGGTGCGCGGGATTTTTTGGTACCTAGCCGGCTCCATCCTGGAAAATTTTATGCACTCCCACAGGCGCCCCAACAGTTTAAGCAACTCATTATGGTTTCAGGATTTGACCGCTATTTTCAGGTTGCGCCTTGTTTCCGGGATGAAGATCCACGCGCAGACCGTTCGCCAACAGATTTTTACCAACTTGACATGGAAGTATCGTTCGTTACTCAGCAGGATGTTTTCGATATCATTAAACCGGTTCTTAAAGGTGTTTTTGAAGAATTTGGTGGTGGACAAAAAATCGATCAGGATTGGCCACAGATTTCATACCGTGACGCAAGACTCTGTTACGGTACGGATAAACCGGATATTCGCAACCCACTAAAGATGGAAATTGTCAGCGGTCATTTCCGCGGGTCAGGTTTCGCAATTTTTTCTAAATTGCTTGAGCAAGAAGGAACAGAAATAAGGGCTATTCCGGCGCCAAGTGGTGGGAGTAGAAAATTTTGCGACCGCATGAATAGTTTTGCCCAGAAAGAAGGTCTTCCGGGAATGGGTTATATTTTGTGGCGTGAGGGTGCAGATGGAATAGAAGCGGCAGGGCCATTAGCCAAAAATATTGGACCCGATCGCACTGAAGCGATCCGGAAGCAACTTGATCTTGGCATTGGTGATGCTGCATTTTTTCTTGGAGGAAAACCGAAGACCTTTGAAGCCGTTGCAGCTAAAGCGCGAAATGTGATCGGGGAGGAACTCAACCTTATAGAAAAAGATCGTTTTTCTTTTGTTTGGATTGTAGATTTTCCCATTTTTGAAAAAGATGACGAAACTGGTAATATTGACTTTGAGCATAATCCCTTTTCAATGCCACAAGGCGGCATGAAGGCACTTGAGGGTAATCCACTTGAAGTGCTTGGGTACCAGTACGACTTATCTTGCAACGGTTATGAGTTATTGTCCGGCGCTATTCGAAATCACAAGCCTGAGATTATGTTCAAAGCTTTTGAAATTGCTGGTTACGATGAATGCGAAGTACGAAAGCGTTTTGGTGCGATGGTGAATGCTTTTCAGTACGGGGCTCCTCCTCATGGAGGCTGTGCTGCCGGAATTGATCGCATTGTGATGTTGTTGGCAGGTGAGACCAACATTCGCGAGGTGATTATGTTCCCGATGAACCAACGGGCAGAGGATTTGATGATGTGTGCGCCGAGCGAACCATCTGCTGAACAATTGAAAGATTTGAGCCTGAGAATGGTACCGCAAGATTAGTAAGTCCAATTCTAAATAGTGGCCTGAAATGCTTGAAGATTTGTCTGATTAGAGATAGTCTCTTCTTTAATTAATAATTGATTGTAAAGTCATAGGGATCCTTGAAATGCCAGAGTCTCCTTTTGGAGATCGAGTTGACGGTTGGTCATCTCCGTTGAGGCCTGGGCCAAAAAAATTTACTGGCCAGTATTCATGTCTAGAACTACTGTCAGCGCAAAAGCATGCGGTCGACCTTTTTCAAACGTACCGCGGTCATGATGATGTTTGGAGTTATATGGCAAATGGACCTTTCAACTCATCTGCCCAGTTTTACCGATGGGTGAATAAGGTTAATAAAACCGACGACCCTCTTTTTTACGCGATCCGCAAACTGGACGGCGGAAAATGGGAGGGAATGGCAAGTTTTTTGAGGATTACACCTGGATCTGGTAGCATTGAAGTAGGTAATATTAGTTTTTCGCCCTCTCTACAGCGCACTATCGCTGCAACTGAAGCGATGTTTTTGATGATGAGTTGGGTGTTTGAGACAGGTTATCGGCGTTATGAGTGGAAATGCGATGCTTTAAATATGGCCTCGCGATACGCAGCTCAGCGGCTCGGTTTTAGTTATGAAGGCATTTTTCGCCAAGCCACCGTGATTAAGGGGCGTAACCGAGACACCGCATGGTTTTCCATAATAGATAAGGAATGGCCTGCTTTAAAAGAAGCTTTTTCAGTATGGCTATCGCCGCGAAACTTCGACCAGGGCGGTCTGCAAAAAGAACGGCTTGGAAATCTAACGGGATTAGTAAGATTTGGCTCTGACCCAATGCTTTAGAGTTTGTTCTGCTGAATTAACCATTCTTTAAGTCTTGTATAAGTTCAAAGGTTTCGCAAAGCTTCTCATCCCTTTTTTTCGAGACTAGTATCGGTGTAAATTACCACCACTGGTTGCCGCAATGGCATCAAGATTTGGTAAAAGTCGTTAAAGTCGGTTATAGAAATCAAGCCGTGGAAATATGGCAGATATTTGTCGAAATCTCGAAATTTGGACGATAAACTCTTAGGCGGTTTTTCTGCTCATAGGAAAAATTTACCAAAGGCGGCTCTCATTTTAACATTAAGTTATAAGCCAGAAGAACCATGTCTGATCATTTTAACCTTCTAAGATTTTTCTGGCGCTCAGCGACAGAAATGCGAGCAGACCGTTAATTACCGGTTTGTTTTGCCACGCCTCCTTGCCAAAGCGATTTCTCGTTGCCATAATTCACCAATGGAAAAATGGAGTTTAAGATGATTGGGCGGTTAAATCACGTTGCCATAGCGGTTCCAGATCTTGAACAGGCGGCCGATCAATATCGAAAAGGGCTTGGTGCAAAGGTAGGTGAAGCTCAGGATGAACCGGACCATGGGGTTACGGTCATGTTTATTGAACTTGATAACACAAAGATTGAGTTGCTTTACCCGCTTGGTGAAAACAGCCCCATCCAAAGTTTTCTGGAGAAAAACCCATCAGGCGGTATTCATCATATTTGCTACGAGGTTCAAGATATCATATCGGCGCGCGATCATCTTAGATCAACGGGTGCCCGGGTACTTGGCACAGGAGAACCCAAGATTGGTGCACATGGGAACCCCGTTCTATTCCTTCACCCAAAAGATTTCACAGGTACATTAGTTGAGTTGGAACAGGTCTAGAAGATATGTCCATTACGTCTGCTATCGTACTTTTTGCAATCATCTGGTTTATGATTTTTTTTATAGCTATCCCAGTACGCCTTGAAACCCAAGGTGACCGCGGAGAGGTCGTACCAGGAACCCACTCTAGTTCTCCGGAAGTGCATGGGCTTAAAAAGAAGGCGTGGATCAGCACTTGGGTGACTCTTATTCTCTGGTTGATCATTTGTGGTGTTATCGTTTCCGGCCTTCTAACAATGCGCGATATTGATTTTTTTAACCGGATGGAGCCGCTCTCTACCAGCATTGAAATAAGTAGATAAAGCTTGCTGCCGCGGTCACTGGAATAAATAGATTTATTAAAGGGTTTGAAACTGGTGCCGCTACAAAAATTCCGGCAAGCTAGGTTTTTGACGCATAAGCGCGGCGCAAGCCTATCGCGGACACTCTGTCTAAATGGCACATAGCAGCCATTTAGGAATTTTCTCGACCCAACAACCAACCGTTAATTACTCAAAAATTAGATGGTTTAAAAGGAAGCGGAGTGATCGACAAAAAGATAGTGATGCGATTTAAAATAAAGAAAATACAGAAATGAATTTAATAGACTAGTGAGATCGGAGTGCCAATATTGGATACAGAAATTTCGCTTTTAAGGCCATAGTCGAATATCCAAGATAATCTCAAAGTAATTGCGACAAGAGTAGCCACGGCAATTAAGAATCCGTTGATCAAATCTGGGTGAAATGAAGGATCTGAGAACTGTTGTAAGCTCTGGATAATAGCACACAAAATATCCATTAAAGCCATGTAACAATATCATTCAAATCGGGCCTAGGTCTCTCAGGCGGTTTGGAAGTTTCAGTTCCGATATACACAAAACCGGCAACTCTTTCGTTATCTGTAAGTCCTAGAGCGGTTCTGACAAAAATTTTGTCATGAGAAATCCATCCAGATAGCCAGTTTGCCCCCCACCCCATAGCCAAAGCTGCGTTTAATAAGCCCAGGCAAACAGCGCCAGCTGAGTAAGTTTGTTCAATAGTTGGGATTTTCTCTGAAGTCTTTTGGACTTCTATTACCGCAACGGCTAATGGTCCGTCTTGAAATGGCTTACATGCCTTGGATATGGAAGAATCTTCAAGGTTAATCTCTTTAGCTCTCTTAGCAACTTTGACACTAAGATTTTCTAAAGCAGTTTTTCCCAACACTATAAAGCGCCATGGTTCTAATTTCCCATGGTCGGGCGTGCGGGCCGCCGCTGTAAGAATGGTTTCAAGTGTTTCCTTATCAGGTGCTGGGCCTGAAAGCGTCTTTGCCGGGCGTGACCGGCGAGTAAGTAGAAAATTTAAAGCAGCTTCATTTTTGCTAGTCATGGATATTCCTGCAACTGGATTCTTATAGAAAAGTTTATGATTTTACGCGATATAAGTACTCACTACCTGGATAATTTTTTCCCCACATTAATACTGTAAAATATTATGCTTCGCCAATCTGATCCATAATTTTAACTAATTCCGCACTGATTCCAGGCTCTGACATGGCATGACCTGCGTTGCGGATAATGCGTAAATCAGAGTTCGGCCAGACTTTAGCCAAATCCCAGGCACTTTTAGGTGGACAAATCATATCGTATCGCCCTTGTACGATAAAACCGGGAATATTGGAAATTTTGTCCATATTTTTGAGAATATGACCATCGCTTTCCAAAAAACCCTTATTTGTGAAATAGTGGTTTTCTAGTCTGGCGAAAGTTCTAGAGTATTCGCCAGACGGCTCTCCCCCATTTCCATTTGAATAAATTGATGCAAGGGCATTTTCCCAAGCCGACCAAATCCTCCCATACTGCATTTCAATTCGCAGATCGCCTGAAAATAGTCTTCTGTGGTATGCTGCAATAAGATCATTACGTTCGTCCTCAGGTATTTTTTCAATAAATTTCGCCCAAGCATCAGGCCAAAACTGACCAGCACCTCCCCCATAAAACCAGTCAAGTTCGCGTTGTGTCATCAAAAAAACGCCTCTGAGAACAATATGGCTTACATAATCGGGATGATTCTGGGCATAAATGAGTGCCAGTGTTGCTCCCCAACTGCCTCCAAAGACGACCCAACTTTCGATCGATAGCGCAGTACGGATCATTTCGATATCTGATACAAGGTTCCTGGTGTTGTTATTTTTAACGCTTGCCAAAGGGCGGGAGCGCCCGCAGCCCCGTTGGTCAAAGAGAACGATTCTGTATTTATTAGCATCGAAATAGCGTCGCATAACAGGGCTGCATCCACCCCCTGGGCCGCCATGCAAAACAATCACAGGAATACCCTTTGGATTACCGCATTCTTCCACATAAATTTGGTGCCCGTCCCCCGTTGGCATGATCTTTTGTGAATACGGATCAAGGGGTGGATAAAAATACTGTGCTGCGCGTTTTTGACCTGCGAATTTGTCCATGGATGAACTATACGTTAGTTTAGTATGTAAACACCAGAAGGAGATGTGGATGCAAGTCTCTCAATTCACCGTAGATGCCGCTGAAATTGCGAAATTCGAGGCTATGGCTGCGGAATGGTGGGATCCATACGGGAAGTTTAGGCCTTTGCATATGTTGAATCCCTGTAGACTAGATTACATTATTTCACAAGTCTGCACAGAATATGGGCGAGATGCATCAAGCGATTACCCGTTTAAGGGCTTGAGAATTCTCGACATCGGATGTGGTGGTGGGCTTTTATCTGAGCCAATGGCGCGTTTGGGTGCCGATGTTGTCGGCGTTGATGCCGCTAGGAGCAATATTCAGCTAGCAGACGTTCATTCTAAACAATCATCTCTAAAGATTGATTACCGGATCGGTACAGCTGAACAACTTGTCACTGAAGGGGAAGAGTTTGATATTATATTGAATATGGAAGTTGTTGAGCATGTAGCCGAACCCCAAGCCTTCCTATTAGTCTGTGAAAAATTGTTGAGAAGCGGTGGTCTAATGGTTTGTTCTACAATTAACAGAAATCCTAAAAGCTACGTTTTTGCAATTGTTGGAGCGGAATATTTTATGCGCTGGCTTCCAAAAGGGACACATGATTGGTCAAAATTTATTAAACCCGATGAGCTTTTTGATTTTATTAGAAACGGAGGTTTGGAGCCCGTTGATAAAACCGGCTTTGTTTTTAATCCAGTAACTTGGCAGTGGAACCTATCTGATCGCGATTTAAGCATAAATTATGTTACGACTGCATTAAAACCCTAATCACTGGACAACAAATATCCAAAACCGCGTACTGTTTGAAGATACCTTGGTTCTCTTGGGTTTTGTTCGATCTTTCTCCGAAGTCTAGTAATTTGAACGTCAATTGAACGGTCGTAAGATTTTTCATCGACCTTACCCATTTTCCTTACCAGATCGGACCGGCGTAATGGTTGACCGATATTTCCTGCAAAGATTCGCATCAACTCTGATTCCGTTCCAGTTAAACGAACTTGTGTGTCTCCATTCCACAATTCACCTTTACGCACATCGTAGCGTGTTGAGCCAATGGAGAGCATGTGCGGTATGACTTCTTTGGCAGATGTATCAGGAACCCGTCGAAGAATTGCGTGAATACGGAGCAAAAGTTCCTTCGGTTCAAAAGGTTTGGGCAAGTAATCATCTGCCCCAGCCTCTAAACCGTTAATTCGATCCTCGGTTTCGTTTCTTGCAGTTAATAAAATTATTGGCGTGTCAAGTCTCTCCCTTAATTCTAGGGTTAGTGAAAGTCCATCTTGGTCCGGCATCATGATATCTAGGACTATCATGTCAAAAATAAGGCTACTAAGAAGACGTTTTGCATGGGCGGCGTCTTCCGCAATTGACACTAAAAAGCCGTGATGGATCAGGTATTTTTGTAAAAGTTCCCTAATCCGTTTATCATCATCCACGATGAGCAGATGCGGTTCCATTATACTAATCCCGTATTATCTCAAATCTTTATAGAGCAAGCGCATTTCGGGATCCATCATAGCTTCGAGTACAATGCGAAAACCCGCAACCGCGTCAGGTCCAGCGTTTTTAAAGGCTTTACGCATGCGCTCATGCTGTGCTGTTGATAATTTATTTTCAAGTGAAACTCCATGATCTGTGAGGTACAGATGGCGCTCTCTTCTATCGATTTTGCCAATTATGCTTTCGACCAAACCATCCTTAATGAGTTTTCGCAAAACGCGATTTAGAGACTGTTTCGTAATGCCGAGAATAGATAGGAGATTATTGACTGTAGAGCCAGGTGAGACATTAATAAAGTGAAGGGCTCGATGATGCGCACGGCCGTAGCCGAACTCTTCAAGAATTTTGTCTGGGTCAGCGGTAAAACCTCGATAAGCGAAGAACATTGCCTCAGTCCCTTGCCGCAACTGTTCGCCTGTTAAATACAGCAGGGTTTCTCCAGGCCTGGTATATGGTGGCGTGCTTGAATTCATGGGCTTCTCCTTTAAATCCAATCCATACTTTATGTCAGTGTCGTTGACATTCCAAGGCTAAAATGTTACCTGATTTCAGTTTTGTGAAACTTTATACCCGTAAGAGACGTGCATTTGTAATTTTTGCAAAAACGAACTGACTTTTAAACGAAGGGATAGGTTATGAGTGGCGGATATGATGATCGTGATGGTAAGATTTGGCTTGACGGCACGTTATTGGATTGGCGCTCAGCACGGGTGCACGTGCTGACCCACGCGATGCATTATGCTAGCTCTGTTTTTGAAGGAGAGAGGGCCTACAATGGCAAAATCTTCAAGAGCCGTGAACACTCTAAAAGACTGATTCAATCGGGAAAGCTTATCGACTTTGATATTCCGTATAGCGTTGACGAGATCGAAAAAGCGAAAGAAAAAGCTCTTACTGCAAATGGTCTTACCGATGCTTATGTGCGTGCACTTGCCTGGCGAGGAGTGGGTGAAGACATGGGTGTTGCCTCGGCGCGTAATCCAGTACATATGGCTGTCGCAGTTTGGTCATGGGGTAATTATTATGGGGATGCAAAATTGAAAGGCGCCAAGCTTGATATAGCTAAATGGCGAAGACCAGATCCAGCCACTGCACCATCGCAGGCAAAGGCAGCCGGCCTATATATGATTGCGACAATGTCAAAACATGCTGCAGAAGCAAAGGGCTGCAGCGATGCAATGATGTTTGACTATCGTGGCTATATTGCTGAGGCGACTGGAGCTAATATCTTTTTTGTTAAAGAAGGCGAAGTGCATACCCCGCTAGCAGATGCTTTTCTTAATGGCTTAACTCGACAGACAATCATTGAGATGCTTCAACGGAAGGGTATAACAGTAGTTCAGCGCCATATAATGCCAGAAGAACTTGAAGGATTTGAGCAATGTTGGCTTACTGGCACGGCTGCGGAGGTGACGCCTGTTGGCAAGATTGGTGATTATAATTTCGAGGTAGGTGCTCTAACGCAAGACGTGGCTAAGTCTTACGAAAAAGTAGTGCGCAGTTAAATCTTATTGGAGCCTTCCGTGGCAATGCTTGAACTTTTTACCTGATCCACACGGGCAAGGGTCATTGCGGCCGATATTACCCCAAGTACTGCGGTCATTTTCGTCGAATTTTGGTAATTTAGACTTCGCTTCTATCTGGGGACTTGCCTGATTTTGCTGGGTAGCCATCTGCTGTATCATGGCCGCTTGCTCTTCCTTTGTTAGTGGTCTTACTTTTGCGAGGTGTTGACTCACGTCTGAGCGCAATCCGTTCAACAAGCTTTCAAAAAGCTGAAACGCTTCCGACTTATATTCATTTAGCGGATCACGTTGCGCATAACCTCTAAACCCTACAACAGAGCGTAGGTGTTCCAATGTAATGAGGTGTTCTCGCCATTTTGTATCGATGGTTTGCAGTAGAACCTGTTTTTCGATCTGGCGCATAGACTGGGGGCCGAAAGCGACAGATTTTTCTGCCATCATTTTATCTACTTCATCGATTATTCGGTCAGCGATTGCTTCATCATCGATGCCGTCCTCTTCCACCCATTCCTTAATTGGAAGTTGTAAACCAAAGTTTTCAATTATATCTTCACATAGTCCCTCGGTGTTCCATTGCTCGGCGTAGGATTTGGGGGGCATGTGAATGTTTATCAGATCATAAATCACGTCCCGCCTCATATCTTGTACTACATCTGACAAATCATCTGCCTCTAAAACATCGAGTCGTTGGCCAAATATCGCCTTTCTTTGGTCATTCATAACATCATCAAATTTTAAAAGCTGTTTGCGGATATCGAAGTTACGACCTTCGACTTTTGCTTGTGCTCGTTCGAGCGATTTGTTTACCCAAGGGTGGATGATGGCTTCACCTTCGTCCATTCCGAGGGTCGATAAGACCCTGTCTAACCGTTCTGATCCAAAGATACGCATCAGATCATCGTCCAGACTTAAGAAAAAGGATGACCGCCCAGGATCGCCTTGCCGACCAGACCTGCCGCGTAGTTGATTATCAATCCGCCGGCTTTCATGTCGCTCTGTTGCCAAGACAAACAAGCCACCAGCAGCGAGAACCTTTTCTTTTTCGGTGGAGTGCTCGGCTTCAATTTCAAGTCGAACTTTATCTGGATCGTTTTTAGAATTTTCGTTAAGAGCAGCAATTACACGCATTTCAACATTTCCACCAAGTTGAATGTCAGTTCCACGACCAGCCATATTTGTGGCGATCGTTACTGCTCCGAACCTACCTGCTTCTCCAACGATCTGTGCCTCTTGCTCGTGCTGACGCGCATTTAACACATTGTGTTTAATCTTTGAGTTAGTGAGCATATTGGAAAGCTCTTCAGATTTTTCTATGGATGTTGTTCCAACAAGTATAGGTTGGCCACTTTCGTGGGCGGTTTTGATTTCCTTTAGGATTGCGTCATATTTTTCACGGGAAGTCCGATAAATCTGATCGTGTTCATCGAGCCGTTTCACTGGCATGTTTGTTGGCACCTCCACAACGCCAAGCTTATAAATTTCTCCGAATTCTTCGGCCTCTGTAACTGCCGTACCAGTCATTCCGGAAAGTTTGTTATAGAGGCGGAAATAGTTCTGGAAAGTGACGCTAGCCATTGTCACATTTTCAGGTTGTATACGACACTTCTCTTTTGCTTCGATTGCCTGATGAAGGCCGTTAGATAGCCGCCGGCCGACCATCATACGTCCGGTGAACTCATCAATCAAAACAACTTCGGTGTCCCGAACAATGTAGTCCTTATCGCGTGAGAATAATTTATGTGCGTTTAAACCCTGGTTAACGTGGTGCACAATAGTTGTACTTTCAGGATCATATAGGGATTGGTCCTCAGGCAAAATCCCACGTTTTTTCAGAAGATTTTCGAGAAATTCGTTTCCCTCGTCCGTAAAACTCGAATTTCGGGCCTTTTCGTCTATTGTGTAATGCTCATCAGACAACTCAGGAATAATCTTATCAATAGCAACATAGAGGTCAGACCGGTCTTGGGCTGGGCCGGAGATTATTAGCGGTGTTCGAGCCTCATCGATCAGGATACTGTCAACTTCATCAACGATCGCAAAATTATGGTAATTCTGATACATTTGCGCAGTTTCCGTCTTCATATTATCACGCAGGTAATCAAAGGCTAGTTCGTTGTTGGTTGCATAGGTCACATCGCAGGCGTAGGCTTCGGCTTTTTCTGCTTCAGGCTGCTGCGGATATACCACGCCTGTTGTTATTCCCAAAGCGGAATACACTTTGGACATCCATTGACTGTCACGTTTGGCCAGATAGTCATTGACTGTTACAATATGAACACCTTTTCCAGTCAATGCATTTAGGTAGGCCGGAAAGGTTGCAACTAGCGTTTTGCCTTCACCCGTTTTCATTTCAGAGATGTTGCCTTCATGAAGATAAATACCTCCCATGAGCTGGACATCAAACGCTCGAAGTCCGAGTGATCTCCAAGCTGCTTCACGACAATTTGCGAACGCTTCTGGCAGGAGCTCGTCCAAGGATGCACCGCTTAAGAGACGCTCTTTAAGTTCTTGGGTCTTGTCGAGAATCCCTTGATCGGTTAATGCCTGAAAAGTACTCTCCATGGCACTTATTTTATCAACAACGGGGAGTGTTGATTTTATTTTTCGGTCATTTGGTGTACCGAAAACCTGTCTTGCCAGTTTCTTGAACCCAAGCATTTCCACCCCATTTCACAAATTGCTGCAAAGATATGCAACCTTATCTTGCCCTTCGTTCCATGAGCCAATAGGACTATTGTAAAAGCGATCAAAGGGCTGTTTGGGGATGTAAGCAGGTGTAAGGGAACTGTCAACGTGCCCGGCCCAGTCAAGATCAAATTCAAGAGGTAAATATGCAATTTTTGGCTAAACACATAATTGCTGCGCTTGCAGTATTCTTTGCGACTTCCGCCTTCGCGGAGGAAGATGTGAACGCATCGACAGTTGTAGCATCGGTTAATGGGACTAATATTACACTCGGCCACATGATTTTGGTACGAGAAAGCTTGCCGCTTCAATACCAATCAGCCCCCGATGAGCAGCTTTTTCGGGGTATACTTGACCAAATAATTCGACAAACTCTATTGTCTCAGGTCAATGATCAGACGGAAACCCTACGAACCAAATTGACAATAGAAAACGATCGCCGGATTCTGCGTGCTTCGGAGGCAGTCGATGCGATTTCCTCCAATTTAATCGATGAAGATGCGATTAAGGCAGAGTACGAAGCGAATTATCTCAACGCCGCTCCAAGAAAAGAGTATAATGCATCCCATATTCTTGTAGAAACAGAGGAAAGGGCCACTAGCCTTATCAAAAAAATCAAAGAGGGTTCAAATTTTGGGAAACTTGCAATTGAATTTTCTACAGGCCCTTCAGGACAAAATAGTGGACAGTTAGGCTGGTTTGGGCATGGAATGATGGTCCCACCCTTTGAAGAAGCTGTTATGCTATTGCAAAAAGGCGAAATTTCTGGGCCAATAAAAACAGATTTTGGATGGCATGTGATAAAGCTAAATGATGTGCGTGATTCGGCAACCCCGCCTTTGCAACAGGTGCGAGAGGAAATTTTTTCAGAATTGCAACAGAAGTTTGTACGTAAAAAATTAAAAAAGTTCCAAGAAGAAAGCCTAATAATCATTCAAGATATTGAGCAATTTGAAGCCAGTGTACTAAGTAATACTGCGCTTATTGATGGGTGATAAATTGAAAAAGTCTCCTCTTGCACCTGATTGTTTTCCAGATATTCCCCCGATCGATGGTGTTACTTTCTCAAGTACTTCTGCAGGTGTAAAATATAAAAACCGAACGGATCTTATGCTCGTTCATTTATGTCCAGGAACGGCAATTGCGGGTGTCTTTACCAAGTCTGCAACTCGTGCTGCACCCGTTTTGGATTGTCAGGCCAAAATCGGAAATAAATCAACAGAAGGTGCTGCAATTATCGTAAACTCTGGAAATGCGAACGCTTTTACTGGAAAAAGAGGCAATTTAGCTGTTTCAAGGATAGTTACAAAGGTTGCCAAAGAGATTTCTGTGCCAAGGGCGCGCGTTTTGACTTCCTCAACAGGAGTGATTGGGGAACCCCTACCTGCGGATCGGATTATTGAAAAAATTGAAGAACTGAAGCAAAATCTGTCTGGGTCAGGAATTGAGAAGGCGGCGGAAGCCATTATGACAACAGATACCTATGCCAAAGGCAGTTATGCAGAGCTTAATGTCGATCGCAAGGTGGTTAAAATCGCAGGCATCGCCAAAGGCTCTGGAATGATTGCGCCGGACATGGCAACAATGCTAGTTTACCTCTTTACAGATGCAGAAGTTCAACAGCCTATACTGCAATCGATTTTGAGCGATATCAATGAAGATACGTTCAACGCTATAACAGTGGACAGTGACACTTCTACATCTGACACAGTTCTGCTTGCGGCAACCGGAATGTCCAAAGTTTGCATTACCCAAGAAAATGAAGACTTCAAAAATACCCTACGTGAAGTAATGTGCGATCTTGCCCACCAGGTTGTACGTGATGGCGAAGGAGCGAGTAAGTTTGTGGAAGTGTCGGTCGTTGGTGCGCAACACGACATGGATGCAAAAACGCATGCATTTGCAATAGCCAATTCACCGCTTGTTAAAACAGCATTGGCAGGAAGTGATCCAAATTGGGGCCGCTTTGTGATGGCGATTGGCAAATCAGGTGCTGCAGCAGACAGGGATAGGCTTAAAATATTTTTTGGTGATATTCTTGTAGCTAAGGATGGATTTGTCGCACCTTGCTATTCGGAAGAAGATGGTGCGGCTTATATGCGGAAGGCCGAACTCAAAATAACGGTCGATTTTGGAATGGGTGATGGTACTTTTACTGCTTGGACCTGCGATCTAACTCATCAGTATATATCTATAAATGCAGACTATCGGTCATGAAAACTTTGCTTGTGAGCGCAGTCGCCCTGATTGACCGCGATGGACGGATTTTACTGTCCCAAAGACCTAAAGGTAAGACAATGGAAGGGCTATGGGAATTTCCAGGTGGAAAAATTGAAAGCGGTGAAACGCCAGAAGCAGCATTAGTTCGGGAATTGCACGAAGAACTAGGAATTGAAACATGGGATAGCTGTCTTGCCCCTTTGACATTCGCAAGCCATACTTACGATAATTTTCATCTGCTAATGCCACTTTACGCCTGTAGAAAATGGAATGGTATCGTTCGGGCCCAAGAAGGGCAAAATCTTAAGTGGGTGTTTCCCCAGGACTTTCATAATTACCAGATGCCACCCGCAGACATCCCACTCATACCAATTTTAAGGGATTGGCTTTAAATAGTGAATTAAAACCCTTCTGGTCAGTTCAATTCACGCTTGATTTCCTGACGTTCGAATATCTCTATAACATCACCCTGCCGGATGTCATCGTAATTTTCAAAGGCCATACCACATTCTTGCCCAGATTGGACTTCCGCTACTTCATCTTTAAAGCGCTTCAGAGTTTTCAAGGTACCTTCGTGGATCACAACACTATCTCTTAGTAGTCGTACACCAGAACTTCGTCGTGCAATACCTTCAGTGACAAGACAACCTGCCACTTTTCCAACGCCAGAAACTTTAAAGACTTCTTTGATTTCGGAGTATCCAATAAAATTCTCACGGATTTCTGCGCTCAGAAGACCACTGGCTGCAGCCTTAACGTCATCCACCAAATCGTAAATTACTGAATAGTAACGAATTTCCACTCCTTTTTGGTTGGCAGTGTTGCGAGCAGTTGCATTTGCTCGTACGTTAAAACCCATCACCGGAGCGCTGGAGGCCTCTGCCAACCCAACGTCAGTTTCTGTAATCGCACCAACGCCATAGTGTAGTACCCGTACGCGGACCTCATCGTTTCCAATCTTTTCCATCGCTTGTATAATCGCCTCAGCAGAACCCTGAACATCTGCCTTGACTAGTATAGGCAGTTCGGAGATGTTTTCATCTTCTTTTGCTTTTGCCATCAGTTGCTCAAGCGTAGACGCTGCGCCGGCTGCTGCCCGTTTTTCTTTAGCAAGGTTTTCGCGATAAGTAGCAATCTCGCGTGCTTGTGCCTCTGTGTCGACTACATTAAGTACGTCACCGGCCTCGGGTGTCCCATTGAGACCAAGAACCTCCACCGGTACTGATGGGCCGGCTTTTTTGACTCTTTCGCCTCTGTCGTTGACAAGAGCACGTACTTTTCCCCATTGCTCCCCGACCACAAAAATATCGCCTAGTGTTAAAGTGCCCCTTTGTATAAGCACAGTGGCAACCGGGCCGCGGCCAACGTCAAGCTGCGCTTCTATAACTGCGCCCTGTGCTGCTCGATCCGGGTTTGCAGTGAGTTCAAGAATTTCGGCTTGTAGCGCAATGGCCTCAAGAAGTTCGTCCAAACCTTGCCCATTGATTGCTGAGACTTCAACAGCCTGAACTTCACCAGACATTTCTTCTACAACTACCTCATGCTGCAATAATTCAGTGCGCACCTTGTTCGGATCGGCAGAAGGGCGGTCAACTTTATTGATTGCTACTATAAGTGGAACTTTGGCGGCTTTAGCATGGTTAATCGCCTCAATAGTTTGCGGCATCACGGAGTCATCGGCTGCGACTACCAAAACAACAATATCTGTGACCTGCGCCCCACGCGAGCGCATAGAAGTAAATGCTGCATGACCTGGAGTGTCCAGAAAAGACAGTAAAGAGCCACTCTCAGTTTCTACCTGATAGGCTCCGATGTGCTGCGTAATTCCGCCCGCCTCACCCTGTACAACTTTCGTTTTTCGAATAGCGTCCAGTAGTGAGGTTTTGCCATGATCCACATGCCCCATGATCGTTATCACAGGCGGTCTAGGCTTAAGATGTTTAACGTCATCTTCCATTTCTTTTATTACGTCTTCAACATCAGAGTCGGCGACCCTAACAGCTTTATGGCCGAATTCCTCAATAATCAGTTCAGCTGTATCAGCGTCAATCGTTTGGTTTTGTGTTACCATCATGCCCATGTTCATTAGGGACTTCACAACTTCGGCGGATCTTTCTGCCATCCTGTTGGCTAGTTCAGAAACAGTAATTGCTTCAGGAAGTTGAACATCACGCACAATTTTTTCGCGCTCGGTACTTTCGCTAATCGCCTTTTGCCTCGCGCGCTCTTGTTTACGCTTCATTGCTGCCATCGAACGTTGGCGCCCACCATCATCTGATAAAGCCTGCGAAAGTGTTAACTTGCCTGATCTCCTACCGTCTTCACGACCTTTACTTGACCGACGATCCTGCTCTTGTTCGCGATCTTTTTTGCGCGATGACTGCGGCGCGGCTTGCTTCAGCGTTTGGCGCCCTGCTTCCCCTTCTTTTTTTGCAGGTTGTTTAGTTTCTGCTGATCTTATTTTTTCTAGCTCTTCAACCTCACGTTTGGCGCGCGCTTCTTGTTCTTCCTTCTCAAGCGCAAGTCGCTCAGCTTCGCGTTGCTCTTGTTCCTTTTGTTCCTGTTCAATACGGCGTTTCTTTCGCTCTTTTTCTCGGAGCAGAGCCTCAGCTTCGCGTCTGGATGTTTCCTCAACTTCTCGTGCTTTCGCTGCCTTCACGGCTGCCAGACGCCGCTCAAGTTCAGCGTCAGATACACCGGCAGGGCGCTTGCCTGACTGAGACGGGGACGACGTCATATCGGTGGCCAGTTTTGTAGCTCCGGGTTTTGGTACCATCACGCGCTTGCGCTTGGTCTCAACAACAACGCTTTTAGTACGTCCATGGCTGAAACTTTGCTTTACGTTTCCTGATCTAGGGCCACCGCGTAAGCCCAAGGTTTTTTTGCCGTCACTTTCGCTCATATAGCTGTCTTTTCTTTTTGTGCGATCCTTAGATCGCCATTTACGGGGCGCAGACCTTTGAGTCTTCGAGCTTCGTTTACTACACGTTGTGTAATTCCGCCAGATGCAAGAGCACAGTGAATTACAGTTTGTTTCCCAAAAGCTAAACTAATTTCTGCTGATCCTAGCCAACCAATAAAAATACCGCCTTTTGGAGTGCTCAATTTTGATTTTCCACGCACAGATCCCTCGCGTGATTGGATTAGGACGAGTGCGACTTCTTTTGCAAGCCAGCTCTTTACCTTTTCATAGCCAGAAACGGCGTGGCCTGACTTGCGCGCAAGACTGAGTAGACTGATCACTCTCTGCGTAATCAACTTTTCGACATCGTAAATAAGTGTTTCCGAAACATTTACGGATTTACGAGCTGCACTGGAAAACAACCCTTCCTTTACTGCCTTTTTGATTAATTCTTGATCACACGTTACCCAAATACCTTTTCCAGGCAGTTTTCCAAAAACATCCGCGACTATAGACTTTTCTGGCCCTACAACGAAGCGCAGCAATACGGAAGTGTCCTTGACCTCCCCACTAGAAATACACTTTCTCGTTGTTCCGTTTAACAAATCTTTGCTGTTTTCATAGAATGACATTCATTTCGCCTTTAAGCGTTGTTTTTATCTGATGGGTCAGCTCACTTCCAGTTCTTCAGTATGTTCCAAATTTTCTTCCTGTTTTAGGTCGTCCGGATCAACCCAACCCAGCATTATGCGTGCAGTCATGACAAGCTCTTGGGCCTCTTCTAAAGAAACATCAAGACTCTCCAAGATACCATCATCCTTGACGCGCTCTCCGTCTACTGTTGTCCAGCCGCCGGCTAATTCCCAGTCAGCACAAGTCGCGAAGTCTTCCAAAGTTTTGATTTCATCTTTCGCCAGCGCCTCAAGCATATGTGGGGTAAGACCTTCGAAGTTAATCAAATTATCTTCAACCCCCAATTCACGCGCTTTATCCAAGGCTTTTCTCGCCTGTTCTTCAAGGAACTCGCGAGCACGAGTTTGCAATTCCTCTGCAGTATCGTTGTCAACACCCTCAATCTGTAAAAGCTCTTCTGCGGCTACAAAGGCGACCTCATCAAGATTGCTGAACCCTTCAGAGACTAAAAGTTGAGCAAAGAATTCATCAAGATCAAGGGAGTTCATAAAGAGCTGAGTTCTCACCTCAAACTCTTTTTGCCGACGCTCGCTTTCTTCTGCTTCTGTCATGATATCAATATCAAGACCAGTCAACTGACTTGCAAGGCGGACGTTCTGACCACGGCGACCAATTGCCAGGCTCAGTTGGTCAACAGGAACAACAACCTCTATTCGCTCAGCTTCTTCATCAAGTACAACTTTGCTTACCTCAGCAGGTTGTAGGGCATTAACGAGGAAAGTGGGCTGATCTTCATTCCAAGGGATGATATCGATCTTTTCACCTTGAAGTTCATTGACAACAGCTTGAACGCGGCTACCGCGCATACCAACACAAGCCCCAACAGGGTCAATAGAATTATCATGTGTTACCACTGCGATTTTAGCTCGAGATCCAGGATCGCGCGCCACTGACTTTATATCAATTATCCCTTCATAAATTTCGGGGACTTCCATTTTGAAAAGCTCCGCCATAAACAGCGGATCAGTCCGACTTAAGAAAATTTGCGGGCCGCGGTTTTCGCGCCGGACCTCTTTAATGAAGCAACGAATGCGGTCATTTGGGCGATAGCTTTCGCGGGCTATCTTTTCGTTACGGCGCAATATTGCTTCACCCCTACCAACATCCACAACGACATTACCATATTCCTCACGTTTCACTTGACCATTTATAATGGTACCAGCACGGTCTTTAAATTCTTCGTATTGGCGTTCCCTCTCGGCTTCACGCACTTTTTGCAGGATAACCTGTTTTGCAGACTGCGCAGCAATCCGTCCCATATCAACCGGCGGTATTTCTTCGATAAACTGATCGCCAACGACCGGATTCTCCAAATATTGACGTGCCTGCTCTACGGTGAATTCGGCCTGATAATTTTCAAGCTCTGCTTCCTCCACAACGGTTCGAACCCGAGTGAAAGAGGCGCGTCCGGTTTTCCTGTCAATTGAGACCCTAATATCCATTTCAGCGCCATAGCGAGATTTGGCTGCCCGAGCGAGGCTTTCCTCCATCGCTTCTATCACCAATGCGGGTTCAATCATTTTTTCGCGTGCAACGGCCTCAGCGGTTTGCAAAAGCTCAAGCTGATTTGCAGAAGTGATTGCCATTAAACTTCCTCCTCAGACGATTTCGTCTCTATTTCATCAAATTTATCTTCGTTCAGAACACCCGTCTCTTTGCGTTCACGTAGCATTTTTTTAACTAGATTATCGTTCAGGATTAGCTTTGCATCGGTCAGCCAACTGAACTTAAGCCCAATAGTGCCTTCGTTAATGTTTAGTAGCACTTCGTCATCTTCGATACCTGCCAATATACCTCTGAAGCGTCTCTGGCCGTCAATAAGCCGATCGGTTTCGATCTTGGCCTCGTAGCCTTCAAAGGTCTCAAAATCTTTCAAACGGGTAAGCGGTCTATCAATCCCAGGGCTTGAGACTTCTAGTTTATATGTATCTAGCAAAGGGTCTTCAACATCTAGAGACGCACTTATTGCCATCGATAAGTTGGCTAATTCGTCCACATCTATACCACCCCCAGGTCTATCTGCCATTATCTGTAAAGTGGTTGTTTCACCTCCAATTAGTCTCACTCGCACGACTTCGTAGCCCATGTCCAAAATTACTGGGTTTATAATGTCTGCAAGACTTTTATCAACGCCTGACTTTGCAATCATATTATTTGACATATCACCAAACATAAAAAAAACGGGCCGCGGCCCGTCATATTCTGGGTGGAGAGCACATTTCGATACTCACCGCTGTTAGTAATTACATAGGCGTGTTGTGATTTGCATGCAAGTGCATAAATGAAAAAGCCACTATATTGAAGGAAACGCTACCCAAATTAGCTTGCGACGTGGCATGCGACAGCGAATTCTTGTTTTCTATGCGCGTACTTTAAACAATTGCAATATTAATCACGCCGAAAACTAGTGCTTCCTATGCTTGAACTTAGATAAGGTGAACTTCTAGCGATTCGCCGGCCTTTAAGAGGTGTTTTCAGATACAAGGGTATCGCAGGTTGCGTTGAATTCATGTTCGGTGATAAACATAACAAAAAACTTAGAGCGCTTAGCGATATTTTGCCAATATTTCATCAATACGAGGGCAGTGAAAGCTGCTAGGGATAAAAATGAACTCAAGCATCCGCATTACGGTTATGTTACTGATTGTGGCCTTGTGCGCCTGTGGACCTAGCCATAAAGCAAATAACCATTCAGATTATAATAAAATGTTGCTTGAGGGACAGGGCGTAACGCGTCCACACGGGCAATTTTTACGCGTTGTTGAGCGAGTAGAACCTGTCGCGGAGGAATTTTGCAAACAGTCGAGACAGCAGTTAAACTGTGACTTTGAGATTTTGGTTGATGCCCGTGAACCAGATACAGTGAACGCTTTTCAGACATTGCGAGAAAACGGAAGACCTTTAATTGTCTTTACTAAAGCGCTGATTGATAAAACAAGAAATGAAGACGAACTGGCCTTCGTGTTGGGTCACGAGATGGCGCACCACTTGGAAGGCCATATTCATCGCCAATATCAAAGCGCAAGGGCTGGCGCCATTTTGTTGGGAGGCATTACAGCAATTTCCGGTGCTTCCTCAAATACCGTAGAATCTGCTCAGCGAATTGGCGCTGGTATTGGGTCCAGAACATATTCCAAGGAGTTTGAACTAGAAGCTGATAGGCTCGGAGCGTTGATTTCGATTAACGCCGGTTATAATGCTTTGCGTGGATCAGCTTTCTTTATGCGGCTACCAGATCCAGGAGATCAATTCCTTGGATCGCATCCACAAAACGCTGATCGGGTAGAAATTGTGCGGCGCGTTAGCATTGGTTACTGAAGCATAGACATTTTTCACAAAAACCGTTTCGGCGATAATGCTTCGCACACATCTTTGGAAAGTTGAGTTGGTCTGCTTAATATAATATCACTTGTCAGTTGGCTTGCGGCAGCCGCTGTCTGAAACCCATATCCTCCCTGACCGCAGAGCCAATAGAAATGAGGGTTGTCTTTAGCAGGACCTATTACAAGGCTCCGATCAGGAGAAAACGTCCGAAGCCCCGCCCAATTTGACGTGATTCTTTCAACGGGGTGTTCCATGAGCTCTTCAAACCGGGCAATTCCCTCTGCTAATATAATGTCATCTGCCCAAGCATCCTGGGGTTCAAGAGGGTCTTCTTCAGCTGGCGATACTATTAATTGGCCTGCATCAGGTTTAGCATACCAGCTTTCATTCACCCCACCAAATAGCGGCCAGTCAGTTGGATCAAAGCCACCAGGAACAGGAATACGTGCAATTGATCTTCGATAAGGAGTAAATTTCAGGGTTTGTATCCCCGCCATTCGCGCCGTATGGTCAGCCCAAGCACCTGTTGCGTTAATAAGTATTTCACCGCTGTATTCACCTTTTGTTGTGATCAAATTCCATCGGTTTTTCTCAAATGAAATTGAATTGACTTCTGCCTTAGTGTGCACCAATGCACCGAAAGATCGGGCCTCTTTTAAGAAATTTTGGAATAATAAGTCAGTATCTATATCGCTGACATCTTTCCTGTAAGCAGAATAGCTGACAATCTTTGTATTGATAAGAGGAATTTTTTCTTTGGCCTCGCTTTTAGAAATCTCATTTAATCCAAAACTTTTTGCTTCACTCTGAAAATCTTCTTTTTCTTCTTTCTTAGCAAGAAGCATCATACCTCGTTTACTAAGTACGCCTCCATTTGCATTAGTCAGATAATCAACGCTTGCTGAGTTCAATTCTCTAACAACGGCGTTACCGTAGTCTTCAATAAACGCGGCGGCGGAACGACCAGAGGCATGATACGCCAGTTCATCTTCGCGCTCTAGAACCGTAACTTTTGCATGTGGCGCGATTTGTGCGGCTGCAGAAATACCCGCAATGCCTCCACCAATTATGATAATGTCGCTCATCTTTTTTCTACCATATTTTTAACTAAGTTTATTTGGGAAAATATGAATTTTTTAGGACCAGCCTTCGTAGTCGCAAATACAGTCCCGTTTAGGATTTGTTTACCTCTTTCCTTTGAACGTTGCTGACCAAAGTGTTTTTAGCAATGTCCTAATTGTGGTGAATAGCACTGGATAGAGAGCCGCTGCATAGACTTTAAAATCTTTTAATGGCTCTTTTGACTTCACTAAATTTGTTTTATCCACAAAAAAAGTTGCTGCAAAGTAGGGTGTGTGGGTAATTTGTCCAGATAGGGTATTAAGCAATGCCATTTTGTGAATTTCTTTCGAATTTATTCAATACACTAAACATAGAGGTCATTATTACACTTTAATTAAAAGAATGGGAAAAAAACGTAAACAATCTTTTGCTCAGACTTTTGTCTGGCCTTACATGTAAAAGACCATTTACGCTATTTGTCGATCTCGTTTTTTAGAGACTTAGGAGTTCATTTAAATGGTTAGTGCCCAATTTTTTTTGAGCCCGCATAGGACAACTCTGCTAGCAGCAGTGTTCCTATTTGTATTGGCATCTCTAGCTATACCAAGTGAAGATATTCCCGATCAATATCCACAATCCCCGCTTTATAAAAAACCAGTGGAGGTAATACCTGGTGTTTTTACGGCCATCGGCGCCACAGCGCCCCCGACATATGAAAATTCTGGTCATAATAATAACCTTTCTTTCATAGTCACCGGTAAGGGCGTGGTTGTGGTCAACGCCGGAGCGACTGACATTCTTGCAAAAGCGCTCCATTCTGAAATCAAAATTATTACAGACGAACCTGTTGTTATGGTAGTTAATGAAAATGGCCAAGGTCATGCTATGTTAGGCAACGGTTATTGGATTGATCAGGGCGTTAGGGTGCTTGCTCATATTGATGCCGCCAGTCAATTTGAAGATTACGGACATAATATTTTAAATAATATGCGTCGGTATAATCGTGACAAAGCAGCTGGAAGTCGTGTTGAGCTTCCTAGTGAAACCTTCGAGGATAGCTTCAGCTTTAATCTTGGACGCTTTGAAATAGAAGTTTTGCATCTTGGTCCAGCGCATAGCCCTGGTGATATTTCGATTTTTCTCCCTAATGAAAGCCTTGTCATCGCCGGGGATATTGCTTTTCACGAACGTTTGCTCCCAATTTTTTCTGAGACAATTATCTCAGATTGGATCGAAACATGGGACAATGAATTTGAGTCCTTAGGGGCGGCTTATGTTATTCCCGGACATGGTCATCCTACGAATATGGCACAGGTGCGGCGCTATACGCGGGACTATTTGTTGCATTTACGACAAGTTATTGGTGATCTGCTGAAATCTGGTGGTGATTTACAGGATTCCTATTATGTCGATCAATCAGCTTTCAAGAATTTAGATACATTTGAAGAGCTTGCTAAACGAAACGCTGGCATGGTTTTCGAGCAAATGGAATTCGAGTAATTCTCTAGGGATATCAGAACAAAGCACTGATCGGAAACTTTTTAATGATCCGATCCACTAATGTCCCATCTGACAAAGGAATATTACTCTGAATTTCATAGTCGAAAAATCCAAGACTGGTGTAAAAACGTAATCCCTTTTCGTTATCTGCGCGAATACTTGCTTGAATAAATGATGCTTTAGCGGACCGTGCTTTTTTGCAAGTCTCATGGAAAAGTGCTTTTCCAATACCTCTCCCATGTTGATCTGTATCGACAAAACTAGCGATTTTCACCCAATCCGCTGGATTTTTGATATCATTGGTAGACCATTCAAGGTTTTGAAAACCTACGATCCTGCCGCGATCTTCCATCAAAAAGCAGCAGAGACCTAATGGTGGGTTGATAAAGGAGGTTTGCATCCTGGTTTTGTCGAATGATTTAAGATGGGCAGTTGTTCCACCGATTGCAATAATGGAATTTAACAGGTGCGCCATCTGCGCTGCATCAAGTGCCTCGGCTGGTCGAATAATCATATTAATTTTGAAAGCTGTGAATATCTTGAAATGTAGGCTTTTCTCACTTCCGTTGGTGCGCGAAGATCGATCACAAATCGGTCAACAATCTTTTGATTACACTTACCAAAGAATTTATTTGCCTCATTAAAAGTAAATCCAGCTATTTGTGTTGCCTCAAGCCAAGCACTGATTTTATCAGCAGTTTTAATCTGTCGCTTTACGGGTTGCGGAATTTTTGCTGGAAGGCCAAAGCGAATATGAATCGCACGGCTCAACCTATCATCTAGTGTTTCATATGCGGGGCCAATAGCTGCCTTGACTGGAGAGATCATATCCCCAATGACATATTCAGGGGCATCATGCAAAAGCGCTGCAAGCGACCATTTTTCTGTTGCGCTTGGGTTGAGTTCGCTGAAAATGTTTTCGACCAAAAGTGAATGCTCTGCTACAGAATACGCGAAATCTCCCTTTGTTTGACCGTTCCAACGAGCCACAAATGCCAACCCATGAGCAATATCTTCGATTTCGATATCAAAAGGAGTGGGGTCAAGAAGGTCGAGCCTACGCCCTGAAAGCATTCTTTGCCATGCGCGTGTATTTTTCATAAAGTTTCACACATCTTCGTGCAACTGGGCATTAAACATGGATTTATAAAGGCTGTCTTTCTGCATGAGTTTTTCATGCGTACCCGCCTCGATTAACTTCCCCGATTCAAGGACATATATTTTGTCAGCATCTAGAACGCTGGAGAACTTATGAGTAATTACAATAGTGGTTTTGTCTTTCTGCAGCTCGTAAAAAGAATCGTTAACGCTTTTTTCCGTTAGTGCATCCAAGGCAGATGTTGCCTCATCCAAAACAAGAACCGGAGCGGGTCGCAGAAATGCCCGAGCAATAGAAATCCTTTGTTTTTGCCCACCTGAAAGCTGGCTACCTTTTGGTCCTACTGGTAGGTCCCCACGCTCATGCATAAGTGTATCAATTCGAGCCCTTTTTGCTGCGTTTTGGATCTCTTCTACTGATGCAGTTGGATTAGCGTATCGAATGTTTTCGTAGATTGAACTATTAAAAATAACTACGTCCTGAGCAACGATCGAGAAATGACTACGAAGCGAGGAGCGACTGAATTTTCGGCCGTCTTGACCATTGAAGGTTATCTGACCATCTGTGACTTCGTAAAGCCTTGTGATTAGGCTTAGAATTGTAGTTTTTCCTGATCCAGTTGAACCCACAATCGCTGTTTTTTGACCGGGCTTGAATTCCATAGAAATTTTGTCAAAAAGTACTGCATCGTCAACGTAGGAAAAGGATACATTGTTTAATATTATTTTGACGTTTTCCGCACAAAAGTTAGGTTTCTCAAGATCGTCAGTTTTTTCATCTTCTGTATCAAGAAGTGACTTGATGCTTTCCACCAACACTAGGCTCGCTTGCATCTTTGTAAAAAATTGTGACAAAGAGCGTGCTGGATCGAAAATGATAACCATCCCAAGTATAAAAGTAATGATAGACGCACTATCCAGTGAATAATTATCTGATAGAACCATGTAACCGCCCCCGCCAATAACGAGGACAAAGACAAAGGCTGAAGATAGATCTATAGCCGGCAATATAAGAGCCTGGGCCTTCTGCAACTCGATTGAGAGATCTTTAATCCCTGACGATGCGCTGTACATTCGTTTTATTTCTGTTTCTTCCTGATTTGCCATCTTGATCGTCCGTATTCCACCGGCCATTTCATCGATACTGTTAATGTATGCACCCAAAATCTTCTCGGCTGACTTACGGATGCGTTTTATGGCTTCAGAAACAATTTTCAATACTAGAAAAATAACAGGTAAAACGATCAATGCCGCAAAGAAAAGAAGGGCTGATTTATAGATAAGATAACCGGAAACAATTATGATGGTTACTGAGTCCCTTAGGGCATTTACACTGGTCTGGCCTACAAACTGGCTCAATCCATCTATCTGGTTAACCATACGCAAGATCAGCTCACTTGAGCTATTTCGGTCAAAATATACTTGCCTTAAATGCATAACCTTTTTTATAAGATGTCCGCGCAACTTTAAAACAGCTTCACCGGCAAGCCGTGCAGATAGTACCGGAACGATGTAAGAGATAATTGCTCGTAAACCGAAGGCTAGAATAACAAAGCCACAAATTTTAATAAGATCCAAGAAGCTTCCACCGTCAAAGATAACCCGGAGGCCTTCTTCGGTATAGACGAGGAACTGTTGGTAAACAAAGCCTTGCAGGATAATTAGAGCCATTATCAAAATCAGCCATAGCGACTTTTCTTTAATGTAGTTTCTCCAGAACCATCGGATATTCACCTTATCTGTGTCTGAAAACACCGCTTTGGCCATGAAATTTATCCAGTCCTTTGATCTAAACTTTCATCTAACTTGATAGGTGGAATATTACAATTACCGGGACAGCAAAATTGCGCTTACTTGTCTATACTATAAATCATTACTGCACTAAGATTTATGCAACTAATTAAAAAGTTTTATTTTCTACAAGGCTGGTATACGACTTCGCACAAGCCCCAATAGCTCAGTCGGTAGAGCAACTGTTTCGTAAATAGTAGGTCGGCGGTTCAAGTCCGTCTTGGGGCACCATATAAATACAATAATTTATTTTAAATAATACATAT
>MDTG01051349.1_pt1 | contig 33839 bp, 28 predicted proteins | sample 811421 | NCBI WGS metagenome assembly MDTG01 (sample SAMN05326645, study PRJNA326480) | marine metagenome | isolation source: seawater | place: Pacific Ocean: South East | collected 2011
CGTGCATGGGACTGGACTCGAATCGGGGCCAGACGGTAGCCTATCCGAAGTGTTCAACCCACACAAAACCGGGAAGAGCCGAATGTTCTTTCGCTTCCTACTTGGTGCGATTGAACCTGAAGGCTGACCTTATGCTTCCTGAATATTTTTCGCATTGGATGACTCAGGTCTCCTCGCAGGATGCTTTGCGGGTTTATGCGACACCAGGAGTCCAGCAGGTAAACATCAATCCAACTAACTTACAGAGGGTGATGATAGCTTTGCCGACGTCTATGGAGGAACAGTCAAAAATAGCATGCAAAATCAATGCGGTAGACTGCCGAGTCCAGCGAGAAGCATGCCTGTTGGAAAAGCTCCAAGAGCAAAAATCCGGCTTGATGCACGATCTGCTGAGCGGCAAGGTTCCAGTCCAGGCAGAAGTTGAGAGCGAAACCGAGGCGGCCAGTGCCTAACCACTATTCCAGCCTGAATCCGGAAAAGGCTCTGATCTGGCGAATCACTCATCGCCGGAATCTGCCTTGGATTCTGGCTAACGGCCTGCATGCTGGCAATGGTGCCGCGCGATCGCCGGACTGGGTGGATATTGGAAACCCTGAGCTAATTGACCGCCGGAGTCGCCGAGAAGTGCCGGTGCTACCGGGTGGCGTGCTCAACGATTACATTCCTTTCTATTTCACCCCCTTTTCGCCGATGATGTACAACATCTACACTGGCAGGGGTGGCGTTGCGCGAATGCCGAACGCCGATATCGTGATTTTGGTTTCCAGTTTGCGTCAGGTCGCGGAGCTGGACCTGCCCTTCGTCTTTACTGACCGTCACGCCTACACGATGACGGCCAATTATTTCAACGATCTGGATGGATTGAGCGAAATCGATTGGCCCTTGCTGCAGCAGCGGAATTTCCAGCGTGACCCAAATGACCCGGAAGCATTTGAACGATATCAGGCCGAGGCTCTGATTCACCAGCATATGCCAGTGCGGGCGATCGGTGGCGCCATTTGCTACACCGAGGGGGTCCAGGCAGAATTGCAGCAAGTGGCTACCGCTGCGGGTATCGATTTTAACGTTTTTTGCCGAAAAGACTGGTATTTTTGAAACAATGACGGCGATTGAGGAGAGTCCCATGATTAAGTACACAACTGGCAATTTGCTGGAAGCCGAGGTGGAAGCCTTGGTAAACACCGTAAATACCGTCGGGGTCATGGGCAAGGGTATCGCGCTGATGTTCAAGGAGCGCTTTCCGGCCAACACGGCCGCCTACACCAAGGCTTGCAAGGCAGGCGAATTGCAGACGGGCCGGATGTTCGTGACCGAGACCGGCGAGCTGATGGGGCCGCGCTGGATTGTCAATTTCCCCACCAAACAACATTGGCGAGCCAAATCCCGTATGGCCTGGATCGAGGAGGGCCTGGCCGACCTGCGCCGATTCATAGAGCAAAACGAGGTCCGTTCGATCGCAATTCCGCCCCTGGGCTCTGGGAATGGCGGCTTGGCCTGGGTCGAAGTCAAGGCGAGAATCCAGAAGGCGCTAGGTGATCTGGAGGGCGTCGAGGTCGTGGTTTATGAGCCCACGGCGCAATATCAGAACGTGGCCAAGAAGAAGGGGGTCGAAAAACTGACACCCGCGCGCGCCCTGATTGCCGAACTGGTAAGGCGCTACTGGGTGTTGGGCATGGAGTGCAGCTATCTGGAAATCCAGAAGCTGGCTTGGTTCCTGGAGCGGGCTATCGAGGCGGAAGGGCTGAAAAACGAGCTCGACCTGCGTTTTGAAGCCAAGTACTACGGCCCGTACGCGGATCGCCTGCGACACCTCCTCAATTCCATGGACGGCAGCTACCTGAAAAGTGACAAGCGGATTGCCGACTCGGGCCCGCTGGACACGATCTGGTTTAATGATGCCAAGCGCGAAATACTTGCCGTTTACCTGAAGTCCGAGGCCAAGGCCTATCTGCCGGCATTGGAAAAGGCCAGTCAGCTGATTGACGGATTCGAGTCGCCCTACGGACTGGAATTGCTTTCCACCGTCGACTGGCTTCTGGTTCAGGAGCACATCGCGCCTGAACCCGATTCTTTGCTTGAGGGCGTACGCCAATGGTCAGAGGGGGCGAATGCAGCCCAGCGTAAGCTCAAATTGTTCGACCGGTCCAGGCTCGAACTAGCCCTGAACCGATTGCAACAGGTGCCCTTGCAAGCGTCGGCGTGACCGAGGGTGCCGGCCGGCGACCATGAGTGAATACAGCGAAGTTGAACGCCCCTTTCTGCAGCAATTGCAGACCCTGGGCTGGGAGATCATCGACCAGGGCCGGGAGATTCCTTCCGATCCCGCGCGCAGCCGCCGCACCAGCTTTCGCCAGTGGCTGTTGCCGGAGGTGTTCAATCAAGCAGTGGCGTCGCTCAATCCCGGTCTGAATGGGGCGACCTGGTTGACCGAAAAGCAGTTGACCGACCTGCAGGAACAGATTCTGAGGCAGCCCAATCGCACCCTGCTGGAAGCCAACGAGGCCGTGCAGAAGCTGCTGTTCAAGGCCCAGGTGGATGTGAATGAAGACACCGGGGAGCAGGACCCGGTCGTGCGCATGATCGACTTCGATGCCCCGGAGAACAATCACTTTCTAGCCATCAACCAGTTCCGCATCGACACCCCCGGCGGAGTGAGACAGTTCATGATTGCCGATATCGTGCTGTTCGTGAACGGTATTCCCCTGGTGGTAGTCGAGTGCAAGAAGGGCGGGCCGACTTGCGCCAATCCCATGGCCGAGGCATTCATCCAACTTCAGCGCTACATGAACCAGCGCGAAGACACCGCCCGCCAGGGCCTGAAGGAAGGCGAGCCACGACTGTTTCACTCCAATCTGCTCATGATCCGCAGCAGCAGCGTTGAGGCGGACTACGGCACGATCACTTCCGGCGAGGAGCATTTCTATCCGTGGAAAACCCTGTGGCCCCGCGACGATGGCGAGGCCGAGCAGCTGAACCCGCAGCAGCGCGTGATCGAGGGCATGCTGAACCCGGTAAATCTGCTGCGTATCTTGCGCACATGCTCGGTGTTCATGGATACCGACGGCGGGCCGCGGATCAAGGTCGTGTGTCGCTACCAGCAGTTTCGGGCGGCTAACCGAATCCTGGAACGCCTGCGGCATGGCCAGAATGCCGAGGAAAAAAGCGGGGTGGTCTGGCACACCCAGGGCTCCGGCAAGAGCCTGACCATGGTATTCGTGGCCCGGATGCTGCGCGCCTCCCGGGATCTGAATGACTACAAACTGGTGTTGATCAACGACCGGGTGGACCTGGAGGAACAACTGGCCCGGACCGCCACCTTGATCGGTGGGCGGGTGAACGTGATTGACAGCCGCCAGGCCCTGCGCCGGGACCTGGCCACGGACCAGTCCGACATCAATATGGTGATGGCGCACAAGTTCCAGATCGCGGACCCGAGCCTGCCGGTGTCAGTGGCCGAGGCACTGGGCACCTACCAGGCGATTCCGGGCAAGGAGACCTTTGGTGTGGTCAATGACTCCGACCGCATCGTGCTGATGATCGACGAGGCTCACCGCACCCAGAGCTCCGAGCTGGGCGAAAATATCTTCGAAGCCTTCCCCAACGCCGCCCGAATCGCCTTTACCGGCACCCCGCTGATTACCGAGCGCCACGGCGAGAAGCGCACAGTCAAGCGCTTTGGCGACTACATCGACCAGTACAAACTGATGGATGCTGTCGAAGATGGCACGACATTACAGATTCTCTACGAGGGCCGCACGGCGGATGCTGCCCTGAACGACAAACATGGTTTCGATACCCGCTTCGAGAACCTATTCCGCGAGCGCAGCGAGGAGGAGTTGCTGGCCATTCGCAAGAAGTATGGGGCGACCGGCGACATTCTGGAGGCCGAGCAACGTATTGAGGCCATCGCGAAGGATCTGGTGGCGCATTACCTGTCCCACATCTTTCCCAATGGCTTCAAGGCCCAGGTGGTATGCCACTCCAAGCTGGCGGCGGTCCGCTACCAGGCAGCGATCCACCGGGCGCTGGCCGACACGCTCGAGCGCTTACGCGCCGAACCCGAGCCGGATGAAGACAGAATCCATCGTATCGAGTTTCTGAAGGCAGCGGTAGTCGTTTCCAGCGACGGCACCAACGAGGCGGCCTACATCACCGAGGCGCGCAAGCAGGCGCGTGCCTGGAACGCGGTGGAGAACTTCTGCAAGCCATTTGCCTTCGACGATCCGGACCAGCCCTACACCGGCATCGCCTTTCTGGTCGTTTGCGACATGCTTCTGACCGGTTTCGACGCCCCCATCGAACAGGTGATGTACCTGGACAAGAAGATTCAAGAGCATACCCTGCTGCAGGCCATCGCTCGCACCAACCGTGTGCTGAAGGGCAAGCAGCGAGGCTACGTCGTTGATTACGTCGGCCTGACCCATCGGCTGACCGAGGCGCTGTCGCTCTATACCGCCACCGACGAACAGCAGGAGCTGGCCAGCGGGCTGAAGAACATCACCTCCGAGGCGCCGGTGCTGGAAGAGCGCTACCAGCGCCTGCTGCAACTGTTCAAGGAGCACAAGGTGATCGGCATCCAGGATTTCATCGAGGGCAAGCTGGATTCGGTCGAGGCCGATGCTGCCGTGGTTCACGAAGCCGTCAAGTTGCTCAAGGACGAAAAGCTGCGGGCGGATTTCGACGTCTACCTGAAGAAGTTCCTGAGCAGTCTGGACATCATTCTGCCGCATCAAGCTGGCCAGCCCTACCGGGTGCCGGCCCGGCGCCTTGGCTACATCCAGCGGGTAGCCAGGGAACGCTACAAGGATGACTCGCTGAACCTGGGCGATGCCGGGCAGAAGGTTCGAGATCTGATCAACGAACACCTGGTGAGTCTGGGTATCAATCCCAAGGTGCCGCCGGTGGAATTGCTGTCCGACGATTTCCTCGACCAGCTCGAAGCCCATGCCGGAGGCAACGCCGAGGCCAAGGCATCCGAGATGGAGCATGCCATCCGCAAGCACTGCACGGTGCACCACGATGAAGACCCGGCTTTCTACAAGAGCCTGTCGGAAAAAGTCGAGCAATTGATCCAGCGCCACCAGGGTGAGTGGGAGAAGCTCGCCGAGGAGCTGCAATCCCTCCGCAGGGTCGCGGCCGAGGGTCGACAGCAAGGCGAGGCGGGCATGAGCCGGGAGGCGACCAGCTTCTACGAGCATATTGCCAACGAAGCCTTTGGCGGTGAGGTGCCGGCCAGCGCGAGGCCGAAGATGCGGGCATTGATGGAAGCCATCGTCGAAACCCTGCAGCACAGCATCGGCAGCATTGATTTCTGGCACAACGCCGACAAGCAGAAGCGCACCCGCAGCGAAATCAAGACCGGCCTGACACTGACCGGCATTCCCGAGCTCAAAACGCACCGCGAGCGAATTGCAGTGGAAATCATGAAACTGGCCAAGAACCGCCATGGTGCCCTGCTGCAGGGCGCTGGCTCGAAAGGGGCCGCCGAATGACCCCCAGACGCGTCAGAGACATCGAGTACCAGCTGCTGCCGGGCAGCCAGCGCAAGACCACCGATATCGTGATCGAGCGCAACGGCCAGGTGGTCGTGCGCCCACCGGCGGGGTTGTCGCCGGAGCAAGTGGATGCGCTGGTCGACAGCAGGCGGATGTGGATCTACCGCAACCTGGCCGAGTGGAAAGACCTGAATGCCGCCGCCGTGGCGCGCGAATGGGTGAACGGCGAGACCTTCCTGTACCTCGGTAAGGCCTACCGCTTGAGCCTGGTTTCAGGCCAGGACGGAAACCTGAAGCTCAAGGAAAGCCGATTCTGCCTGAGCCGAGAGCTGATCGAACAGGGCGGCACCCAGGCGGCCCGGGAGGCCTTCGAAGCTTTCTACACCAACAAGGGCCAGCAACGCTTTACGAATCGCGTCGCCCATTACGCCCCCAAGGTCGGCGTCAAGGTTAGACAGATTCGAGTCAAGGACATGGGCTATCGCTGGGCCAGCTGCGGTAGCACCGACACCCTGAATTTCCACTGGAAGTGCATGATGGCCCCGCCCCGGATCATTGACTACATCGTCGTCCACGAACTCTGCCACTTCCACCACCGCAACCACTCGGACGCCTTCTGGAACGAAGTGGACAAGATTCTGCCCGATTGGCGCGAGCGCAAAGACTGGCTTCGGGCGCGCGGTTCGGGCCTGGAGATCTAGCGACCAAGGGTCGGAAAGTTCCAGATAGCCATAGCCGAAGGCTTACCATCTCGTAGATGCCAGCTTTACGATTTGCCAACCAAAGAACAATGTGGCCCTTTGCGTTCTTCTTGAGAAAGCTGCTTGCCTATCCTGGTATGCAGGCAGAAGGGGCCAGCAAGGGATGCCCCTTCTTAGGTCCGTGGAACCGCTCCACCCGCAGCTCCACTAAGCTCGATTGATCTCCCGAATGAGTTGTCTGCGGCGCCGGATCATAGCTTGATGCTGGGTGATCAAGAGGCGGCGTTCAGGGATTCGTGGCATTTCGGCGATTCGACATCCGAGCTTGCCGATGTCCCTGTATAGAGCGTCAATCTCGTGCTGCATGCTCACTTTCGCCATGTCTTTGGCTGGTGAACTACTTGGCACACGAGATGGAGCTCTCGGGCTGCGCCTAATGTCGGGCAGTGGCGTCGAAGCCTTCGGCTGACCACGTTTAGCCTCGTTCAGTTGCCTGACGTACTCCGCACGTCGATCCTCAAGTCGGCAGATTTCCTCCGCAATTTCAGCCTTCATGCGCTGCCTGAAACTGAAAGTGGGCGCCGCCTTTCGTTCGGCTTGAAGGAGTCGAATCTCGCGATTGAGCGTCTTGACGCTGCTCATCAGCTCCTGGGTGCGATACTTGTTCACGACTTGGTTCATGGAAAGTTCTCCGGGTGCGTCCGGGCTAATTCCCGGCACATTGCGCCGCTTTCCGTCGACGCGAAAAAAGTCCGGCTAGGACCTTTTGGCAAAGCTAAGTCATTCCTCAAGCTCCTTTTGCAGGGAAAAAAGCATTTCATCAAGATGCTGCGCTGGGGCGCTCTCTTCGCTCAGTCGAATAATTGCGGCCGCGATTTTCTGATCAGCTTCAGCATGGCGCTCCAGGACTGTTTCCGAGAAAACAACAGGGTCGAGTTGAACCTTTGTCTTGTGCAGCCGAAACGCGAGGTTCAAAAGCCAGGCTTGCTCCAAAGCAAAAAACGAACGACCTGAGTCAAAGTTTTGTCGTTCACCATTGTCATGCAATGGTCTTAGCCCGTTAATGGTTGGATTGTTGGGTTGTTCTGGGTTTCGATGGAAGTCGAATCCGCCTGCGAATACCAATCCATTGAGGAGACGGAATATCGTATCTTGCGAAATACCGTCGATGTGTCGTAGTTCCTCAAGCAAGACGTAGCTAAGCTCAATCAGGGTCAGTGGGCCCTCATCAAAGCTGCTGTTAGTGTCGACCAGTGCAGACCACACAGCTAACCGAGATTGGCGACTTGGTAATGGCATGCCGATCGCGCGCTCGATTTCCTCTTTTAGACCTTCCACCTTCTGTCGCAGTGCCTCGATACGGTGGCTGTCCCGAGCAAGTTCTTCGCTGGCCGCTCGACCGGCATTTGTCATTTTCAGGCGCCAGTCCATACCGCTGGCATTCATTTCTACCCAGCCAAGTTCACCGGCCATGAATTCCGCAAGGTCTTTCGGGCGCTCGAATTCCAGTGCAGTTAGCGAGATCGCCAACTCACCGCGAATTTTTGGAGCCAGCAAGCTACCCACAGACGGAACGCCGCGCTCCTCATTCTTGGCGATTAGCCCCAGGAGTCGATGTGCGGCGGCTTTACGGGCCTCAAAGAGCTGGTCCGGTGCTGGAGGGTTGATTAGATGGTCGTAGCTCCATACGCGCTCGGCACGATTGAAGATCGGGCAGTTCTCCTGAAACGTCGTGAAGTCGCCCACCACGACTGCGTAGAGCGGCGCAATGTGATTGAGAATGGCACGGGTAAGCAGAGGATCATGAGTGATCAAAAATATACCGTCGGCGGCATCTTCAAGTATTGCCTTCGTTGCATGAATCGCCAAAGTCGCTACCGATTCCAGCCGCGTCTCCTTCGGCACATGCTCATAGCCGTTCCGTCGCAGCTTACGTAGCAGCGCTTCAATCTCGTCTCCGCCAGAAGTTGAAACGGCGATCTGGGTAACGGACTTTCCAAAGCTTTCGATAGCTGTTTGGATGGGCGCCAAGTCAATGTCCGCATGCCGAGTGAACGCATCTGCGTCAAGCAGAACTGCGAGGCGACGATCTTGAGAGCGGTCAGGGTCGATGGCTCCCTCGCTGTCTGCATTGGCTAATAGATCGCGGAGGAACTGATTTTGTGAGACGCCGCGATCCTCTGCGGCATCGTTCAGTTTTTTCCATTCCGCATCCGGGAGGCGTAGCGAAACAGATTTGATGTCGCTTCCTTTGGAGTCCCTGCTGGTCACAGCGGTTAACCTCTTTCCTTGACGCAGAACGTCAGAGTTTTGTGCCATTCGTCAAGCTCGATCACCTTGTCGGCGATACGCCGGACAGAATTGGCGATTCCGTGCTTATATGCAAGCACGGTGCTCTTGAATCCGTAGGTTTGCGCAAGCTCCAGCAGGGGCAAAAAGTCTGCATCGCCGCTGACGAGTGTAAGTTCGGCTTGCACGTCAGTTCGAGCGGCTTGCACAAGATCTTTGGTCGCTTCCAATATGAGATGAGTATCTACCGCTTTCTCCTTGCCATTGCGTCGAATAAGCCCGATGGTGTCGAAACCCGCGCGTCGAAAATGAGCGCCTATAGAGTCGCCGCCGCAGTCGCAGGAATAAACAGCGAACAGCCGGCCAAGAACGGCAGGATCGGAACCGACCAAAAAATCAGCCAAGTTGCGAAAATTCAGCCTCAACTGAGGGTGGCGGAGCTTCTGCAGAGCCGCAGTGCTAGGTTGATCAACGTAACCCGATCGTGCCAACTCCACGTGCTGAGCAGCGACCAGAAGGTTGCTGCTATCGACGTAAATGAAGTCCTGCGGGAAAGTCGAATTCGGGAGTTTCGGGGTGGAACCAAGCGTCGGGAAAAGCATAATAGTTACTCCTAAAGGTTAAAAGTTAAGCAGCTACCGCCTAATTGGCTCGCTACACTTCATATACTACACTTTTGGCGTCATATTTCAAGCATTTTTTGCATAATGCAGGCGAAAATGACGTCACTCACTATTTGCCTTTGGACTATTCAGTGCGCACCGGCCCTCTATCTCATTGATTTAATAATTAATAATTACGTTGTGGACGCCGTACTAAGACGGCCACTTTGTGTCTCTCAAACCACCGATCCGGCGCCGCCCCGAGAAAAGTGGTGGGCCCTGCAGGACTTGAACCGGGGAAAAATCAGGCATTTCGCCGGCACTGGTCGCGCGGTTCGAACCGAATTCCAGTGCAGCCGGTCGACCCGAGGCATAGAATCCACAACATGCAAACCCTTGCTCGCCTGCTTCTCCGGATGTTCGGCTGGACTCTCGAACACGAGGACCCCGGCACGCACCGATACGTGCTCATCGTCGGCCCGCACACCAGCAACTGGGATTTTCCGATCGGACTGCTGGCCGCCTGGGCACTTGATCTCCGGGCTCACTGGATGGGGAAAAATACCCTGTTCGAAGGATTTCTCGGGCCTCTTTTCCGGGCCTGGCGCGGCATCCCGGTCAACCGCGGCCAGCCCGGGAAAACCATCGAGAAAATGGCCGCCCGGTTTGCCGTAGCCGATCATTTCGTTCTCGGCCTCGCCCCCGAGGGCACCCGGCGGGCCACCGATCACTGGAAGTCAGGCTTCTGGCATATCGCCCGTGCAGCGCAGGTGCCCGTCGTCATGGCCTACATCGACTACGGGCGAAAGCAAGTCGGCGTAGGCAGCGCTTTCATGCCCGGGGACGACCTCGAGAATGACTTCCGGCAGCTCCAGGATTTCTATGCGGACAAGTGGGGCCGATATCCGCAGCAGGAAAGCGCCATACGCCCGCGTGACGCCTGAGTCATTTCCCGCCCCACCTGCGGCAGGCTTCGTCAGGATGAAAAAATGGTGGGCTCTGCAGGACTTGAACCTGCGACCTACGGTGCCTGCTCCGATCGATTTGTTCCGGGCGGGCGGTGATCGGGTGGAAAGCTAGACAATGGCCCGAGCTCCGCGCGCGGAAGCCTGGATTTGTTCACGAATCATGCTGCGCGCCGATGGCGGTCACAATGGCCTCTATGAGCTCTCGCCGGGGCGCATCCGGGAGGAAGGCGGCGTAAAAGGTGAGGCCGTCGATGGCCAGATCGACGGGCTGGATCAGGGCGCCGCTGGCCAACTCCGATGCCACCAGCACGTCGCTGATCAGCGCAATCCCCTGACGGCTGACGGCGGCTTCGATGGCGTGGATCTCCTCGCTGAACCGGATGCCGCCTTCCGGGTCCGGCAGCGGTTCGTCAGGGAAGTGCTGGTGGGCGGTAGCAAGCCAGCGCGCCCACGTAGGCGCGTGCGGGTCGTCGCGCTTCCAGTCAAAGTGGATCAGCGGGTGCGCGGCCAGGTCGCCCGGAGACTCGATCGGCGCGTCGCGCAGACGCTCGGGATGGCACACCGGGAGATAGTGGTCGCTGAAAAGCGGCCGGCACTCGAGTTCCGGGTCGGGCGAGCGGGCATAGCGGATGGCAAAGTCCACCTCGCCTGCGTGCAGGTCGATGACCCGCTCGGTGGCCTCGACGGCGATCTCCCGGCCCGCACAGGCTTCGCGCAGTGCCCCCAGGCGCGGAATCAGCCAGCGGCTGGCAAACGCCGGCGTGGTCGTCACCTTCAGCGGCCGTGCTTCAAGGCCCGAACGGATTCCGGCGACCGCCCCGGCGATTCCGTCAAAGGCGTCGCGCAGCACCGGGTAGAGTCTGCGGCCAGCCGCGCTCAGGCGAACCGGTCGCGGGCGGCGGTAAAAAAGCGCACAGCCGAGCAGGTCCTCCAGGTGCCGGATCTGGTGGCTGATAGCAGTGGGGGTGACGTGCAGCTCTTCGGCGGCGCCCTTGAAGCTGCCGCGGCGGGCGGCGGCCTCGAAGGCGCGCAGGGCGTTGAGCGGAGGCAGCTCGCGCATTGATCGGCTCAGAGATGAATTCAGCTCATGTTAGCGTGAAGGAATCATCGTTTGCAAAGTATATACAGCCCGTGCAGGATGAGAGCAAATCAACCTGAACAGGGACCGACATGACCACGATACTCCAGATTGAAGCCAGCGCCCGGGGCGAACGCTCGCTGTCGCGCGGGCTTTCCCGGCGCTTGCGCGACGCATGGCGCAGCCACCAGCCCGAAGCCCGAATCCTCAGCCGCGACGTCGGGAGGCAGCCGCCACCCCTGGTCAGCGAGGCCTGGATCGCCGCCGCCTTCACTCCGCCGGCCGAGCGGAGCCCGGAGCAGGAAGCAGTGCTGGCGCCCTCCGAGGCACTCATCGACGAGGTCGAGGCCGCCGATGTCATTGTCATCGCCACGCCGATGTACAACTACGGCATGCCAGCCGCGCTCAAGGCCTGGTTCGACCAGGTCATCCGCGTCGGCCGGACCTTTTCCTTCGATCTTGCCCGCGGCGACTGGCCGTTGGAGCCGATGCTCGGCGGCAAGATCCTGGTGGTACTCTCATCCCGGGGTGAGTTCGGGTTCGAGCCCGGCGGCGTCCGGGCGTCCATGAACCATCTAGAGCCCCATATCGCCACCTGCGCCCATTATCTGGGTGCGGCCGAGCACCACTTCATCTCCATCGACTACCAGGAGTTCGGGGACGCGCGCCACGAGCGCTCAGTCGCCAGAGCCCATCGGGCGGTCGATGAGCTGGTAGCCCAGCTGGCCGGCTGCGCGCATGATCCCGCCGATGCGAAAATCGGGGTTTCAGGCCAACGGCTGGTCCGGCACGCAGACCTGGAGCATGGCGCATGAGTCTCGAGATCGACGTCTTCGCCGACTACGTTTGCCCCTACTGTCTGCTGGCCGAGAAGGTCATTACTGGGGCCATCTCTGTCAGGCCGGATTGCAAATCCGCGACAATCGTGCGGTAGAAGTATCGGCCAGGTCCGATGCCGGAGACGAACTGCCATGGTGAGTGTGGCCCGCCATAAAACGGCGATCGGTCGCAGCCAGCTGTCGGCCCCCATGCAGATGCTCGCCCGCCACGGATTCCTCGATGGCGAGCACTCCATTATCGACTACGGTTGTGGCCGTGGCGACGACATCGCCATTTTGCAGGAAGCCAAACTTCCCGTTCGAGGCTGGGACCCGCACTACGCTCCAGACACCGACCTCAGCGAGCCGGCCTCCTGCAAAGCGTCTACGATCGCCTGGGCAGGATACCGCTCATTTTTAGAGAACCCGCCGCTGTGTTTCGGGGGGATTACCTCTCCAGCTTCAACTGAAACTGCTCACCGCGAAAACCAATGACATCACCAGCGACCATTTTGCGACGTCGCCGGGTTTCGATATCACCATTCACAGTGACCTGACCGTCCCCAATGAAGAGTTTCGCTTCGCCACCGGTCGCAGTCAGCCCCTCGAACTTCAGGATTTTATAGAGCTCGACAGGCTCCTTGTTTATTTCAACTGTGCGCATCGGTGGCTCCGGGAAATTTGGTTTGGCTCAGGCTCGAAAAGCCCCACGACGACGACCCGACCGCCAGTCTATGGGTCACTCGCCGGTAAACCCATGGAAAACAAGGAAAAATGGTGGGCCCTGCAGGACTTGAACCTGCGACCTACCGATTATGAGTCGGCTGCTCTAACCAACTGAGCTAAGGGCCCGGGTTTTCGAGTTCGGTGCTACTCGTCGCCGCCGTTGTCTTGCGACTGGCGAATCTTCTCCGCGTGGGGAGCGGCGATGCGGCCTTCCTTGTCGGTGCCCAACGGCTTGGCTTCGATGCCCTGGGCCTTGAGCTCCTGCTGCTTGCGCTCCTGGACGTAGCCGAGGTTGTTCTTGTACATCTCGGCGATCTTGTCGACGCCGCTGGGGGCGAGGAAGCCCTTGTTGCCGGCCGTGATGAACGTCGCGTAGATGCCCGACGCGGCCATCAGCGCGGCCGAGACGATCTTGACGTCCTGGCCTTCTTCCTTGGCCAGCTTGTTGGCCAGCTCGATGAAGGCCGAGGTTGCGCGGTTGTGCGCCTCGATCTGTTTTTGCTGGTCCTGGTTCAATTGCTCTTGACTCATTCGTATTCCGTTGTCTCGATTTCGGCTCGTTTTTCGATCGTACCGCTTTGCGGGACTACCTGATTATCGGTGAAACTGCACCTTCGGGGGTCACCGGTCAATGATAAAGCTCACGTCGGCCCCTGTGTCGCGGTCGCCCGATGTGGCCCGCAGACCCCAGCGGCGCGACAGCTCCCAGCGCGCGGCCAGCACGTTGCCGGTGTCGAACAGGCCGAGACCGTAGCTGACAAAGACGTTCGGAAGCACCCAGAATCCGACGCTGAAGGCGCCTTGACCGGAAGCATGATCGAAATCGGCTCCGGTGACGATGTAGGCCAGGGCCTTTTCGCGGCTGGTCGGCGGCGAAGTGAACAGCAGAATTTCGGGATCCTGGGCGGGACCTCGAATGCGCACGCCGGCCTGCTCCACCTGCGGATCGCCGAAGATTTCGCGAACGGCCTCGATGCCGAGCGTGGGATTGGTAACCGGATTGCCGGTAAACAGCACCTCACCTTCGCTGACTTCCAGGTTCTGGCCGTAGGCGCGGTAAGAGCCGTCGACCAGGTTCAGGGTTCCGCGCGCGGTCGGCATATTCTTCTCGGCCGCCCAGTCCAGGTTCAGCTCGCCGATTACATTGGTCTCCAGCCCGGCGGCGGAGAACCTGACGTCGTCGCTCAAGCCGATGCGCACACTGCCGACGATGTCGCGGCGTGGCAGCGCCTCCTCTTCTTCACCTTCTTCCGCCCGGCCTTCGACCACCACGTCGGGAGACACCGCGACACGCTGCTCGCTGCCCGGTGGCAGGCCGAGACGGGCGCGGTCGATGTCGACGCCGCCGTTGATCTCCAGCAGTTCGGCCTGGAACCCCAGCGACAGATCCGGCGACGCGGTGAGTTCCAGCCAATCGACGTCGAACAGTTGCAGGTCGTCGCCGTCCAGCGCAAGGTTGCCGCGCCCCCCGCCGACGGCGTCCAGGTCGAGGTCTCCGCGCAGCTCGGCACGACCCTCGCCGGCAACGAAACTGCCGTCGATTCTGCCGCCGGATTCGTCGGCTTCCAGTGTCACTGAGAGCTGTTCCACGCGGGCGCCCAGCGGCGCGTTGACGAACCTGCCTTCGCTGATCGCCAGCCGACCGTCGAAATCGGGGGCCGTCAGCGGGCCGCTGAGTCGAAACTCGCCGTCCAGGCGGCCTCCGAGTTGATCAAGCTGCGGCACCAGGCGGTTCAGCGCGCCGAGGTTGGGCAGGCTCAGATCGGCGCTGGCATCCAGCTGCATCGTCTCGGGCGTGTTCAGATTCGGGATGCTTGCGCTGGCGGTCAATACGCTTTGGGCCTCCAGGCGCAGGTTCAGTGCGGCTTCGAGTGCGCCTGGCTGAGGAGAATGTAGGCCCAGGCGAGCGCCGCGGATGCGAATCAGGTCGTCCTCGGCGTCGAGCATGCGCGCAGCCCCCGGGCCCAGCAGCAATTCCGCATCGATGCTCTCCAGGCCTCCCGGGCTCCAGCGCACCCGGGCCAGCCCGCGCAGGTCGCTGCCAAGCGTGAATACCGGGTCCATGGGCAGCAGCAGCAGGTCCAGCGGCACCGAGTTGAATGCAACGGCCGCAGTGCCGGTGGCACCGCCCTCGAGATCATTGAGGCACAGGCGACCGGTGTTGCCGGGCGTCCAGAGGCAGGCCGGCCCGGCATTGACGACGCCGTCGCGCAGTTTCACCGACAGGGCCTCGTCAAGCTGCCAGGTCCCCAGCGGCGTATCCGAAATCACCATGCGGCGAACCGCACCGGTCCAGTTCAGAGGCTGTTTCAGACAGCCGGGAAGCTCACCGCCCACGGCAAGGTCCAGGGTCGCGCGGGTGCCATTGAAATAGGCAGTGAGCGCATGTGCAGAACAGTTGCCGGCCAGCGTCACCTCAACCTGCTCCAGCCGCTCCCAGGGATTCAGGTCGACGTCCCGGGCGTTGATATGCGCATCGATGCTCGCCTGCTCGCCCCAGTTCGCCTTGCCCCTCGATTCGATGCCGGCGGCCCGCCGGTCCAGCCAGGCCACGCCGGGGCTGTCCAGCGTCCAGTCGAGCGTTTTCTCGCCGGGATTGAAGCCGGCGTCCAGCGACAGCTCACCGGTCACGTCGGGCCACAGCTGACCCAGCCGTGCGGCGCGCAGCTCGAGCTGCCAGGCATCACCGCCGTCGGAAACCAGCGTAACCGAGTTTTCGCCCAGCGACACGCTCAGATCGGCGCGATCGACCTCGGGGCCCCGGAGCGCCAGCGCGCCCGAACCGGCGAGCGGCTGGTTGCGCAGCTGTCCGTCCAGACGGTTGATGGTGAGACTCGCGACCAGCGGCTGGAGCTGATCGAGCGTCAGCGCCATGTCACCATTGACTGTACCCGGCAGCTCCGGCACCCAGATACCGGGGTCGACTTCGGCCAGGGTCAGGTTCAGGTTCGCGGTCGGAGCGCTGGCGTAGCCGATTCTCCCGGTCAGGCCGATTTCGCCGCCGGCGTCGAGATTCACCGTGCCGCTGCGAATCTGCATCGCTTCGGCATTGCCGTCGGCCTCAAGCTCGATTCGCGCGCGCGGCTGCTCCGGCGCGGTCATCCAGGCCTGTAGTTCTGCCCGCCATTCATCCAGCGTGCCGCTGGCGTCGAGTCGGCCCGACTCGCTCGAGAACATCGGCTCGGCATCGCCGAGCACCGGCGGCCAGACCAGCGATGCCCACTCCAGCTGCACCGCCAGTGCTTCGGTCGTGCTGTCCAGCGAGCCGCTCCCGGTCAGCGTCATGGGCGAAGGCGGCGCCCGCAGTTCGATATCGGCGACCCGAAGAACCTGGCCGTCCCAGCGCGCCTCCAGGCCGCCGGAGAGCCGGGCCTGCGACGGCCAGTCGGGATACATCGTCGTGAAGTCGAGGTTTTCCAGCGCAAGGCGCGCGTCGGCGGTGAGCGTGTCGCCCAACCCGGCCGAACCGGTCACCCGAACGTGCCCGTCGAGCAGCGCCAGGTCGCCGCGCGAGATCGTGATCCGGTCGTTGGTCCCGGCCGCTGCCAGCGTCACGTCCACGGTCGGCTGCTCCGGCCATTCGACCCTTCCTTTAAGCTCGGCCTGCCAGTCGGCCAGCGACCCCTGTGCTTCGAGTTCCACGCCGTCGAGGCGTCCGGCCACGCCCGGCCAATCGGCCAGGCTGCCGGACAGCGAGACGCTGCCGGACAGCGATTCGGTGCTCGGCAGGCCGTCGATCGCCGCGCGCGCCCGGGCTTCCAGCGGCCCGCTGCCGGTCAACTGAATCTCGAGCGCGTCCAGCGGCCCTTCGACCGCCGCGCTCAGCGCCTGGGTGGTCTCGTCGTCGACCGTCCACAGCGCCTCCAGGTCCAGGTCCGCGTTCCAGGGCGAAGCCAAGCCCAGGCGTCCGTCGGCCGAGGCCGAATACGGCGCCATGTCCAGGGCCAGCGAATCGATTTCCAGCGCTTCGGCGTAGCGTCCGGCAAACGCGGCGCGCTGTATTTCCAGCGGTGCGGCGCCGCCATCTTCCGAATGCAGGGTGAAATCCACCAGCTCGAAATCTTCGATCACCACCTCCACCGGCGCGGTGTAGTCGCCCATTTCGAAAGGCTCTGCTGCCGGCTCGGCAGGTGCGGCAGGCGGCAACGTCAGTTGAACGTCGGACAGCGCCAGGCGCCGGACCGTGACCCGAGTCGGCAACGGGCGGATCCCGACGGCCAGTTCCATGCGGCCCGCGGTCAGGCGGAGCCCGGCCTGCTCGAATACGACGTCACGCAGCACGATTCCCTTCGAAAGGCCGCCCTCCAGCGCGCCGTACTCGAGTTTTTCCAGTCGCGACTGGGCCTGGCCGAGCAGAAAAGATGTACCGCTGCGGGTGCCGGTCAGCCACCACCAGGCCACGGCCAGCAGCAACAGCAGTGCCGCCAGGCCAATCAGGATGTAGCGCAACACTCGTTTCACAGCAGCTTGGTCCCGATCGTGAAGTGGATGCGAAAGCTGTCGTCGTCCAGCGCGCGGGCCAGGTCCAGCTGCACCGGTCCGATCAGCGTATACCAGCGCAGCCCCACACCGGCGCCGCGCTTGAGATTTCGATGAGCAAAATCGTTGAACGCGTTGCCGATGTCGTAGAACGCGGCGGCGGCGAAGTCACCGTGAAAATTGAATTCGTATTCGACCGAACCGACCAACATGTGGTTGGCGCCGTTGCGATTGGTGCTCAGCGCCTCGAAGCCGTAGCCACGCACCGACCGATCGCCGCCGGCCTTGAAACGGTAAAGCTCCGGCAGCTCGGTGATGTCGAGCCTGAGCTCACGCGGGTCCCCAGGAATACCGAGATTCAGCGTCGTGGTATCGGCGGCCGTGTAGCCCAGTTCTCCTCGCATCAACAGCTTGTGCCGCGGCAGGAATCTCCAGTGCCAGCGAGCATTGAGGTAGCCCTGGAGAAAGCTGGTATCCGAGCCCAGAGACTCCACCGACCCCCGCACACGGGCCTGCGCAAAGACGCCCTCGGTGGCAAAGCCTTCGCCAATCAGCTGAAACAGCGTCCACTCGCCGCCGACCGCCGCGGTGTTGGTATCGGTATCCAGGAACGGCAGCAGGCCAGGGTTGGCGCGCAAAAGCTGAATCTGCTCGTCGGTCAGCGACGACTGCGAGAACGCGTCGAACTGCTCGTTGAGAAAGGTCACGAAAATCCGCTCGGTCAGCGGTTCGAAGGGCCGATCGAGCAGCGGACGCTCGCGCAGCCGACCGAGCGTCAACTGGGCCTGGTTGCGGTTTCCGCCGAACGGGTCGAATACCGGCTCGATGCGGTCTGCGTCCTCGAATCGAAACCGGTCCTGCTCACGCTTGAGCAGCACCCCGGCGGTCAGGAAATTGCCGGGCTGATTGCCGTAGGGATGTTGATAGTCGCTCCGAAGCACGAATTCGCTGTCGGTCTGCTGGGCGCCGAAACGCGTGTCCAGCCGGTCGCCGCGGTCGGACAGGTAATGTCGCGTCCAGCCGAGCTGAATCCGCGCACCGGTATCGGTGCCGAACCCGGCCAGAGCGCGATAGGTGTTGGGCGGTCGCTTGTCCAGGTCGTAGGTCAGGTCGACCGTGCCGGATTCGGCGTTTCGTTGCTGTTGAACGACCACCTGTTCGAAGTAGCCGGTTCGCACCAGTACCTGGCGCTGACGGTCGATTTCGGCAGTCAGGTACGGTGACCCGGCCGCCACCACTGTCTGCGCGCGCATCAGGTCCTCGTTGAAACCGGATTCTCCATAGTCGATTTCGCCGATTACGTAGCGGTTACCCGCGTCGTAGTCCACATCGATATCGGCCTGGTTGCGATCCGGATCGACGCGGATGACGCGACGCGCGAAGCGTGCATCGAAGAAACCGTGCGACTCGGCAATCTGTTCCAACTCGGAAAGCGACTGCTCGTAGGGCCGGTGCCGGAGAATCGTCCCTACGGGCAAGGGCCAGCCGGCGAGCCACGTCTCGAATTCCTCGAGCGTACTCGCCGGCTCGCTGATCGAAAGATCGACCGCATTGACGATCACCGGCTCGCCCGGCTCGATCTGCACCCGTGCGCGCCACGGTGCGCTTTGGCCTTCGGGCTCTTCCAGCCTCACGGAAACATTGGCCGAATAAAAACCGAAAGGCTCCAGAGCCTGGCGCACCTCGTCGCGCGCGTCGGTCGCCATCTGGCGAAGACGCCAGACCGAGACCTGCTCGAGGTCTTCGGCCTGCTTCAGCGACAGCGATGCCTGCACGTTGGCGAGCATTTCGCCGTCGATGCCCGAAATTTCGGTAACGACCGGTTGCGCAAGGAGGGCCGCCGGCGCCAGCATGAGCGCCAGCGCCAGGCGACTCAGGTTGCCCGTTGTAGAAAAAACTGCCATCAGAGCACTTTAACGCCCGAAGCGGGCGCATTGCATGAATGCTGACCACTTTTTGCCCAGCGGCGCTGCCGAAACGAAGCGTGTGGAGCGCACGATGATCACCCGAGCTCGAGAGGAGAACCATTCGATGCCAGGACGGGGCTTTAGTTTCGTGCTGTCCGGCGATCAGGCCGCGTTGCGCTGCTGCCGATCGAGCTGGCGGTACCCGATTGCCTCGCCCAGGTGGGCATTGGTGATCTTCCCTGCCCCGTCCAGGTCGGCAATGGTACGGGCAACCTTGATGATGCGCTGGTGGGCACGGGCCGACAGGTTCAGCCGCTCGCAGGCGGTTTCAAGAAGCTTCTCCCCGGCCGCGTCCAGCCGGCAGTGCTCGCGCACGCCGGCCACGTCCAGCCGCGCGTTGAGGGCCGAGCGCTCCAGCTGCAACGACCGCGCCGAGGCGACTCTTGCGCGGACTTCCTTCGATGCCTCGCCGGCGGGGTACTGGCCGAATTTCTGACGCGGCACTTCGACGTGCAGGTCGATCCGGTCCAGCAGCGGCCCGGATACCTTCGATCGGTAGCGGTGAATCTGGTCCGGCGAACAGTGGCAGCGGCCGGATTCGTCGCCGGCGTAACCGCAGGGGCACGGGTTCATCGCGGCGATCAACTGGAATCGGGCCGGGTACTCGGCCTGCAGCGCGGCCCTGGAAATGACGATCCGCCCGGATTCCAGCGGCTCCCGCAGCACTTCCAGCACCTTGCGATCGAACTCGGGTAGTTCGTCCAGGAACAGCACGCCGTTGTGGGCCAGCGAGATCTCGCCCGGCCGCGGCCGCGTGCCGCCGCCGACCAGCGCCACGCCGCTGGCGGTGTGGTGCGGGGCCCTGAACGGGCGCTCGCGCCAGCGCTCGGGCTCCAGCGCCTTGCCGCATACCGAGCCGATCGCCGCGGTCTCCAGCGCCTCGTCCTCGGCCAGCATGGGCAGGATGCCGGGCAGGCGCGAGGCCAGCAGGGTCTTTCCGGTCCCCGGCGGTCCGATCATCAATAAATTGTGCCCGCCGGCCGCGGCGATTTCCAGCGCGCGCCGGGCCCGGGCCTGGCCGCGCACGTCCTGCATGTCCGGCAGATCCGACACGCCGCGCGCCTGTACCCGAGCGGGAATGTCGAGTTCCGAGCGCCCGGCAAGCGCGGCGCACACGCCGGCCAGGTCGTCGGCCAGTCGGCAATCGGTATTGCTGACCAGCCCGGCCTCGGGCGCGTTGGCCCGCGGCAGCACCAGGCAGCGACCGGCGTCGCGCGCGTGCAGGATGGCCGGCAGGCAACCCGAAACCCCCTGCACCTCGCCGGCCAGCGACAGTTCCCCGAGAAACTCGTAGTCTTTCAGCACATCGGTCTTGAGCTGGTTGGACGCGACCAGGATGCCCAGCGCGATCGGCAGATCGAACCGCCCGCCGTCCTTGGGCAGGTCGGCCGGGGCCAGCGACACCGTGATTCGCCGGCCCGGCGGGTTGAAGCCGGAGTTGGCGATGGCGGCGCGCACCCGGTCGCGCGACTCGCGCACCGCCGAGTCCGGCAGGCCGACAATATTGAAGCTCGGCAGCCCGCCGGCCAGGTGAACTTCGACCCGCACGGGCGGGGCCGAGACGCCGAGTTGGGCGCGGGTATGGACGATGGCCAGGTTCATGGCATTCCCGGGTTGAAGCAGGAAGGCCAGTCTGGCGCGAGGCGACCGAGCGCGCGTCGGCAAACGGGCATCGATCGGGGTAGGAAAAACGGACCTTTGGCGGTAGGTAAATTGCCGATGCGAGGGTCGGCCCCGGCATCCGGGTTTGCACTTGAATTCGGATTCCCGATTCGCTTCGCGACTCAGCAAAGATCTTGCGTTGTGTCATTGCCCGCCGAAAAAAGCCGCTGGGCCCCGGATCAAGCCCGGGACGACAGACATGGAAGCGACAGCGCTAGCCCTCGGCGCGGATCGCCGGGCGGTTGCGGACGCGTTCGTACCACTTCGACAGGTTGGTGTGCGCGTCCAGCTCCGACCGGGTCACCCGGCAGCCGAAGTCGATCATGACCAGCGCATCGATGTCGGCGACGGTGAACGCGTCTCCGGCGACATAGTCCCGCTCGGCCAGGAAGCCGTCGAGGTCTGCGAGAAAGTATCCGAAGCGCTGGACGCCGCGCTCGGCCAGCGCACCGATCTGCGGGATCGGACGACGGCCCGGCAGCGCATGGTCGGCCATGCCCTTGGCCGCGTTGCGGAACGCCTCGGCCGCCGACATCATGCCGTTGTGCTCGATCCAGAGCACGTACTGGGTCACCCTGGCGCGCTCCAGTGCGTCACGCCCGAGCAGTGCAGGGTCCGGGTGCAGGCTTTCCAGGTACTGGCGGATCGCGATGCTGTTCCACAGGCAGGTGCCGTCGTCCAGCTCCAGCACGGGCACGGTGCATTCGGGGCTCATGGCCTGGAAGGCATCGCTCAGGTGCTCGCCGGATTTCAGGTCGACCTCGACGGTGTCGAGTTCCATGCCCTTCTCGGCCAAGTAAAGCGTCACGCGCCTGGGGCTGGGCGCGCCGGTGCAGGTATGCAGTCGCATGGATCCTCCTGTGTACGTTCAGTCGTTTTCGGCGAGCTTCTTTTCCAGTTGTTCCAGCTTCTCGCGCGAGCGCTCCAGCACGCGCTTCTGGATCTCGAACTCCTCGCGCGTGACCAGGTCGAGTTTCGCCAGCTGGGCCTCGAGCACCTGGCGGAAGCGGGCCTCGACATCCTCGCCGGCCTTCTTCCACTCGCGCGGCAGCGATTCGGCAAGCTTGCGGGTTATGTCGTCCAGCGTCGTGAAATCGGGCTTGGCCATGGGTTGCCTTCTTTATTCGTCGATGGCAATAGTGTATCCGAGCAACAGCGGGCGAACGGACAAGTCCAGCGCGGGGAACAGCAATTGCGGTAGTCAGATCGCGCGGGATTGGTTACTCTGAGGCAAGTTGAAATTCGGAGCCGCCTGCCATGAAGATGATCACCGCCATCATCAAGCCTTTCAAGCTCGACGACGTGCGCGACGCGCTGGGCGACGCGGGCGTGACCGGCATGACGGTCAGCGAGGTCAAGGGTTTCGGGCGGCAGAAGGGCCATACCGAACTCTACCGCGGCGCCGAGTACGTGGTCGATTTCCTGCCCAAGCTCAAGCTGGAGATCGCCGTGCCCGACGACCGCGTCGAACGGGTCGTCGAGATCATCCAGGAAACCGCCGCCTCGGGACGGATCGGGGACGGGAAGATATTCGTCACGACGATCGATCGGGCGGTAAGGATCAGGACCGGCGAAGAAGGCGACCAAGCCCTTTAGTGCAATGGGCGCGTCTTTCGCCCGCTGTGCGCGCTTCGTCGCCGGAAAAATTCCTCACGGACACATAACCCGGCGAATCTGTCCTGCGTTCGTCGCGAGGGGCTGACCGGGCTCGAAGGTGGAGTGTTTCGGGACCGAGCGCACCGCAGCCGTACTCTCAGTACGGCGAGGATGCGCGACCGAGCGAAGCGCTTCAGATTCGAGTCCGGGCTGCGCCGCAGCAGAAGGCGGGGCGGTTTCGCCGGGTTCCAGTACGCTGCGGATATTTTCCAGCTCCTCATCACCCACAGCGAACGAAATCCATCGCCCTTCGGAATCGGGTGGGGCATTGAGGTCAGTGGACTGCGTACTGGGGCTTGCACTGCGGCTTTTCCCGCCGCCTCATCACCGGCAGGAACAAAAATCCATCAGCCTTCGGGTCGAGGGGATCTTCGATGGCGGAGGACTTCGTGCAGGCAGGTTTTGGGCGCGTCTTTCGCCCTTCGGCCTGCGCTGGCTCGTCAAGTTACAAGGACTTCGTGAAAGAGCAGTCGGGGCGCGTCTTTTCGCTCCTCTCGGCACCTCCTCGCCGAATTCAAGACGGTTTTCGTAGGAGCGGTCTCCCGGCCGCGATCAGTTTCTGCGGCGGGTCGGCGCCTGGAGACGCCTCCTACGAAGAAAGCCGGGGCTCGCGCCGGGGCTGTTCTTCGGCCGAGGTTTCGACTCGACGCGAAGCCGGAGGCCGAAACCGGCATTTTCGTAACAATTCTCATTTCCCGGGTTTTCCGAAACTTGCGTTATCCTTGTCGGCGAAATCAATCCGAAACCAAACATTCGAAGGGCATTCCATGAAAGGCGACAGCAAGGTCATCGAGTTTCTGAACACCGTGCTCAAGAACGAGCTCACCGCGATCAACCAGTACTTCCTGCACGCACGCATGCTGGAGGACTGGGGGCTGGATACGCTGGGCAAGAAGGAATACCAGGAATCCATCGAGGAGATGGAACACGCCGACGAGCTGATCAAGCGCGTGCTGTTCCTCGAAGGCCTGCCCAACCTGCAGGACCTCGGCAAGCTGCGCATCGGCGAGAACGTACGCGAGATTCTCGAGAGCGATCTCAAGCTGGAGCACCAGGCGATTCCCGACCTGCGCGACGCGATCCAGTACTGCGAGGAAATCCGCGATTACGTCTCGCGCGAGCTGTTCGAGAAAATCCTCAGCGACGAGGAAGATCACGTCGACTGGCTGGAAACGCAGCTCGACCTGATGGACAAGGTCGGCGAGCAGAACTATCTCCAGTCGCAGATGAAGACCGCCGAATAGTCCGATTCAGAAGTATCAAAGGATGCCGGGGCCGCCGCGCCCCGACAGCGCTCACTCTCCAGCGAGACCCCACGATGAATAAATTCCTTCCCGCGCCGATTGTCGCGACAATCTTCGGTGCCGTTCTTGCCATGCTGCTGACGGCCTGCGAGCCGGCGATCGAGCCGATCGACACCGCCGTTGAACTCGGCCCGGACCCGCACAGTTACGCCAACTACGAGCAGGTGCGCGTCGAGCACCTGTCGCTAGCGCTGGCCGCCGATTTTTCCGATCGCACGCTGACCGGCCACGTGACGCTGGACCTGGCCCAGGACGACCTGGCGGAACGGCTGGTGCTCGACACCTGGAAGCTGAGCATCCGCGACGTCAACCGTGTCGGCCCGGACGGTGAATTGCAGCCGCTCTCGTGGCGGCTGGTCGAACCCGACGCGGAAAGCGAATACTTGGGCGCGCCGCTGGTCGTCGCGATGGAGCGCGGCGTCGAGCAGGTGCGGATCGACTACACCACCTCGCCCGAGGCATTCGGCCTTCAATGGCTGGACGGGCAGCAGACCACCAGCGGCGAGCCGTTCCTGTTTTCGCAATCGCAGCCGATCTTCGCGCGCACCTGGGTGCCGCTGCAGGACACGCCGGCGGTGCGCTATACCTTCGACGCCGAGATCACCGTGCCCGACGACCTGATGGCGACCATGGGCGCGGCCGGCAACCCGACCGAGATCAACGCCGACGGCGTTTACGAATTCAACATGCCGCAGCCGATTCCGTCCTACCTGATGGCAATTGGCATTGGCAAGCTCGACTTCCAGGCCACCGGCCCCCGTTCGGGCGTGTACGCCGAACCGTCGCTGGTCGAGGCCGCGGCCGAGGAGTTCTCCGAGCTCGAAGCCATGATCGACGCCGGCGAAGAACTCTACGGCCCCTATCGCTGGGATCGCTACGACCTGTTGATCCTGCCGCCCAGCTTCCCGTTCGGCGGCATGGAGAACCCGCGCCTGTCGTTCATCACCCCGACCGTGATCGCCGGCGACAAGTCGCTGACCGCGTTGATCGCCCATGAGCTTGCGCACTCGTGGTCGGGCAACCTGGTGACCAATTCGGCGTGGCAGGACCTGTGGCTGAACGAGGGCTTCACCACCTACTTCGAAAACCGGATCGTCGAGGCGCTGTACGGGCCGGAGCGGGCCGAGATGGAAGCCACGCTCGACAGGATCGGCCTGCAGGAGGAGCTCAAGGAACTCGACGATGCCGAGCAGGTGCTGGCGCGGGATCTGTCGGGCCAGGATCCCGAGCAGGCCTTCAACGGCGTGCCCTACGACAAGGGCCGGCTGTTCCTGCTCTGGCTGGAAGACAGCTTCGGCCGCGAAACGCTGGATGCATTCCTGCGCCAGTATTTCGATCATTTCGCGTTCGAGTCGATCGACACCGAACAATTCATCGCCTACCTGGAAGCCAACCTGCTGCCGAAAGACCCCGACGCGGTGACCATGGAGCAGGTGCGCGAGTGGATCTTCGAGCCCGGCCTGCCCGAATACGCGGTGCTGCCGGCGTCGGGCGCTTTCGACAAGGTCGACGAATGGCGTCGCCAGTGGCTGGACGGCGAAATCGAGCTGAACGAAATTCCGGTAGACGAATGGACGGTGAGCGAATGGCGCCATTTCCTGCTCAAGCTGGGCGACCGGCTGAGCGCCGAGCAGATGGCCGCCATGGACGCCGAATTCGGGCTGACCGGCACCGGCAACGTCGAGATTCTCTACCTGTGGCTGGTGCGCGCCATCGAGACCCGCTACGAGCCGGGAATAGCGCGCCTGGAGCAGTTCCTGCTGGAAGTCGGGCGCAACAAGTTCACCCGCCCGCTGTACGAGGAACTGGCAGCCACGGACTGGGGCCGGGCGTGGGCCATCGACGTCTACCAGCGCGCGAAACCCGGCTACCACCCGCTGACCCGCCAGGCGGCAGAAAGGGCGCTGGGGATCGACGAACAGACCGGGACGGAATGATGCAAGGGCCGGGCGCCTCGCCCCGGCCTGGTCGGAACGCCGCGACGGCGTCGCGTTCGCCTATCGCATCAGTCTCGACAGCCGAGCTGCCGTGTGGACGCCAGGCGCTGGAACTGGAACTCGCCGCTGCCGAATTCGGGGCGGTGCGAGTCGAACAGTAGCCTGCCCTGCGTGCACGACTCCAGCTCGAGGATCAACGTGCCCCAGGGAATCGCGCGGTCTATGCCCGTGGGACCCATCTCGGTCATGACGCCACCTTCGTTGGTGTAGGCCTCGGCCACGACCGAGCGCCCATTGGCGAGTTCCCCGACACCGTAGACCCATGCCTGGTTTCCGTCGCGATCGAAGGTGTTCCAGATCACCAGGACATTCGACGGCGTGTCCAGCACCGTGACGTAGTGGCCATCCTGCCCCGGAACGAAGTAGAGACCGTTGATGCCGCCGTCCGTCAGTCGCCGCTGGACCAGTTCCACGGCGCCGCGGTCGCACAGGCGCGAGCCGTCGTTGTTGCCGTCTTTGTCGCGAGGTGTGCCGAGCACGTCCAGATCGCCGCAGAAGGCCGGATCTGCGCTGTCCACGGCAGGGCTGGCCCCGGCCAGGCCGATTACCGGTACGAGTCTGCCGGAACGATTCTCCAGGCGCAAGGGAAGAGTCCCCGTGGGCACACCCTGGATGTCCTCCGGCCCATCCAGTTGGCAGCTCGTATCCGCGACCAGGTTGTGGCCCAGGCTGACGACCGGGCCGGTGCACGCCAATGAACCTTCGGTATCCGTCGCTTCAAGTTCGCCGGGCAGGCTCGGGATGATGGTATTGACGAGCTCGGTGATGGCTCCGTCCTCGGTAAGCAATGCCGCTCCCCGCGCCGCCAGTGTCGAATTGATGATGCGGACAATCCCGCCCCGGTTGGCGATCTGCAGAGAGCCGAAGACGTCTTCCGTTGCGGTCAGCACCTCTCGCAATGCAGCGCTGCCGGCGTGATTGGCCAGGACAGCGCTCTGCACACCGGAGTCGTCCAGGGCGATGTCCACGTCCAGGAAAGTGGTCCTCTTAATTTCGAGTCGGCCATGATTGCCGATCACCGGGGCGGTGTCAAAATCACAGCAGATTCCGCCGGTGGTCGCGAACCCGCGCAGGTCGGCGAAGTGCAGCCCCTCGAGCAACAGCTCCCCGCGATTCTCGATCAGTGGACCTTCGTGTGGCGGAACGCTGCTGAGCGAGAATCCTTCAATGTCGAGACCCTGCAGGACCAGCCGGCCGCCGCGCTCGACGCGGATCAGCTGATCAGGTCCGGCGTCGTCGGCCGGCCGAAAGACGGCTTCATTGTTGAATCGAATGAGCGCAACATCGCCGAAGATCGGTGGCAGAGACTGACCCTCCCCGAATTCAAAGGTACCGGTGACCGAGACGAGGTAGCGCTCGGTACCGGCGTTCGCCTGGAAGATGGCCTCGCGCAAGGCAGCAACGTCGCCCGGCGGAACCACGACTTCTTCGGCCGCGGAGGCCGCCGCGCAGCAAAGCAACAGCAGGACCGCCAAGTGCTTGCCGATTCTGGCTCCAGGCTGTATCCGAGGTCGGTGGGTGTTCGCAAAAATCTTCATAAAGCCTCCAGAATTCATCCCCAAGGTCACGGTAACACCTCGGTTCGGCCTGTTCAATGATTGCCCCGACGCCCTTCACTTCGCCATTCAACCCGGCGCGGAATGACGCGAGCGCCTGGGGTCACGCTACCGGTCGGACCTGGCGACAATCTGATCCAGTCACAGGCGGTCCGGCGTTATCGCAAGTCGTCCCATTCCATCTTGCGACCGAGCTTGAAGCCCGTGATCGCCATCCCGGAGTCTTCGGCCGCGCTTTCACTCTTCGCCAGACCGGCCCAGATCCCCTTCATCGCCTGGCCCGCCTGGCCGAACGGGGGATCGGGAAAATCGCTGATCCTGCCGCGCGCCACCAGGGTGCCCAGGTATCGTCTTGCGATCGCGTTGCACTCGTCGATCCACTCCTCGGGGACGCGCATCGAAGGCGGCGCGCACTCCAATTCCAGGGTCCCGGTCGTCTCCCTGGCTGAGAACGTCACGTCGTAGCGTTCTCCGGTCAATTCGGTTCCGGCATTGTTGGACGCACAGCCAGCAAGCCCCGCGCACATGGCAAACAATATCCATTTCATTTCCAGTCTCCGTTCAGGTAATCGGGAACCTCGTTCGAGGCGCGCCCGCAGACTGCGTACATCGCGTCGCGTTCGACCCGGTAGTCCGGAGCATTCTCGATGCGGTTGAAAAACATCCATGCGAGGCCGGTCGACAGCAGGTTGGCCTGTCCGTGCGGGCTCGGGGAGAACTCGCGAACCCTGGCCCGCACCGGGTTGAATTCGCCTTCGCTCAACCCCGGGAACGCATCGCGGCGCTCCTGCTCGAACGAAAATTCGAACTTCTCGGCAACGAGGGCCCTTTCATCAGACTCTGCAGCCGCTTCCACGAAGTGGTACTGGGCACAATATGAGACCATCATCGCAGCGGTCTCCGCGTTAGTCTCGACCGCATGATTGTCGCGCGGGATTGGATTTCCGAGCAGACTGTGGTTCAGGTGCGTGAGTTCGTGCGCTGCAACCGACGTGTTCGCCAGCCACCACCTGCCGGAGCGAAACTCGCCTTCCGCCGAAGCCCTGACGACCATCTCGATTTCGTCCCCGTCCACCGGCGAAAGCCGCACATGGTTATAGGCCTTTGAATCACCGGAGACGAAAAACGACAACGCGATTCGCCGTTGCTGGAGTTTGTCCATTGCCTGCAATCGCGCGCCGATGACCTGCGAAGCAACGTCGAACCCGCGATCGATGGTTTCCGGGGGGATCTCGGCCAGGCCGGCCTCCAACAGCGATCGATTGCGCGCTGGCCCGATGATTCGAAGACGGCCCCATTCGGTCTCCCGATCCAGCAAGTCGAAGGTGTCGGATTCGCCCAGCACGACCGGGTCGTCGCCCCAGGATCGAATTCCGCTGAAAACTTGATCGCCCCTGCTGGTGGGCGCGATCATCACGCTGCTGATATCGCCGCCGCCCTGGAAGTCCGCGTAGCTTTCTTCCATGACGTCGTTGAAGCTTGTGGCCGCACAGCCGGCCATGATCGAAAGCGCCAGACCGACGCAGCTTATGCGAAGCATGATGATCCCCGTCTCTGCCAGCGCACAAGCATACCGATCGGTCGGAAATTTTCAAGGGAACCCGCAAGGCAGACAATCGGGAGCCTAAAGGGTACAATATTGGTCCTGAATCGGCCATTCATTGCAAGCAGATGTTCAGTCAATCCTACGCACCGGTAAAATTCGAACGCGACGCCGACGTGGCCCTGATTCCCGAGGGCCAGATGGTGAGCCTGCCGGCAGGGACCACCGGCTACCTGACCCAGTCGCTGGGCGGCAGCTTCACCGTCTACGTCGACGGGCGGCTGTTCCGTCTCGGCGGCGACGACGCCGACGCGATCGGGCGCGAGCCCCCGCCAAGACCCGAACTGCCCGAGAACGCGACCGATCACGACCTCGAAGAGCTCGTGATGCGGCAGCTCAAGACCTGCTACGACCCCGAAATCCCGATCAACATCGTCGACCTAGGCCTGATCTACGACTGCGACATCTCCAAGAATGCCTCGGGCGGCCGCGAGGTCGAAGTCCGAATGACGCTGACCGCGCCGGGCTGCGGCATGGGGGATTTCCTGGTCGACGACGTGCGCTCCAGGCTGCTGATCATTCCCACGATCGAGCGCGTCGACGTCGAACTGACCTTCGATCCGCCGTGGAACCAGGAAATGATGAGCGAATCGGCCCGGCTCGATACCGGGATGTTCTAGGTTATGACTCCTCCGGGCTGAGCCGATGACGCGCGACGCTGTACTCGCGATCGGCGACGCCGTCCGCTTTCCGCTCCGTCCCGACGTGCGGCCCTGGGTGCTGGCCGCGGCCGGCGCCGGGGCATTGATCGAGATGCTGGCCGCGCTGCCGCTTCCGTCCATCGCCGGGCTGATCTTCGGGATATTCCTGCTCGCCTTCAGAATCCTGGTCTGGATCACCGTCTACCGCGTGGCCAGCGAGATCCTGCTGGCCAGCGCCGAGGGCGATACCGGGGCACCCAGTTTCCGCACCGTGGAATCGGCCGACGGCCTGGCCGTGCGCCATATCGGGTTGTGGCTGGTCGCGACGGTTTCGCTGGTCCTGCTTTCCATCTATTTCGGCGTGGCCGGGGTGCTGCTCGGCAGCATCGCGATTGCCGCGGTGCTGCCGGCGGCGACCATCATCCTGACGCTGAGCAAGAGCCTGTTCGAGGCCCTGGTGCCGACCCAGTGGCTCAGGCTGGCGGCCCGTATCGGCCACCGCGACTACCTGAAGCTGTACGCGGCGCTGCTTGGCGCGGCCCTGGTCTACCTTGCGGTCGCCGGGCTGCTGGGCTGGCTGGGCGCCGGCCGCGGACTGCGCAACGTGATCCAGCTCGCCTACTGGACGTTTGCGGTGTTCGGCTGGTTCCACCTGGCCGGGCGTGCGGTGTTTCTGCACCGCGCCGAACTCAACCTGGTCGAGCCCGACACCGAGGTCGAGCGCGCCCCGGAGCGCTTCACCCGCGACGCCGAAACGCTGTGGCGCCAGATCCGCGAGCAGGGCGGCACGCGCGAAATGCACGCCGAACTCGCCCGCCAGCTCGAGCGCGGCGGCGACCGCCAGACCCGGCTCGAGCACGGCCGCATGCATATCGAGGCGCTGCTGCTGTCGTTCGAGCAGCCGGGCGAGGCGCTTGACCGCGCCCAGAGAATGCTGTCGGCCGATCCGGATTTCTGCCTCGAGCGCCCCGAGACCATGCGCATGCTGATCACGGCCGCCCGCGACCAGGACGTCGGCCGGCTGGCCGGCATCCTGTGCGGCAGTTACCTGAAGCGCTTCCCGAACTCGGCCAAGGGCAATGAAGTCCGCCTGCTCGGCTGCGAAGCGCTGGCCGAGAATGCTTCATGGCAGAGGGAAAACGCCAAGCGATGGTTTCGCGAGTTGATGACGGCGGAGCTTGACGACGAACAGCGCGGAAGGCTCAGCACAATTGCGCCGCGCTATCTCGGTGCACCGTCGAAGCCCGGTTAAAGCCAATCCTTTCGAGTGAAGGATTGGCACATTGTAGGAGCCTGCTTGCAGGCGAACAATAGCGGGACTCCGTAGCAATTCGCCTGCAAGCAGGCTCCTACAAAGTTTGCCTGCCTCAACCGTAGTGCGGTCAAGGCGGGCAGGGTTTTTCGTCGGCGATGCAACGCGGACCTACGGCAAACCTGAATTGCTTGCGTGGTGTGCCGCAGGTACCCGATGGGGCCGGAGGTGCGCAGGCCGGTGGACACCCCCCGGCGCGAACGCTATCGGCCCTCTGGGCGCGCTCAGCGCCCGAACAGCTTTCCGGCCATGCCCATGACGCCGCCGATCCCGCCCAGCGATTCCAGCGTGCCGCCGGTCGAGGCCTTGTCGACCATTTCCGGTACGGCGCCTTTCAAACCCTCCAGCGCGGTGTCCTGGTCCAGGCCGAGCTTGTCGGCGAAGCGCATGATGTCGCCGCTGCCGAATATCGACATCAGCTGTTCGGCGCCGATGCCGGCGTTGCCGCCGTCGCCCAGCCACGACTCGGCCAATGAAGCCAGCCCGCCGCCCTGCATCTTGCCGACCAGCGCAGCCAGGTCGACGTTCTTGCCTTCGCCCGGCATCAGCCCGGCCAGCGCGTCCATGATCTTGTCCAGCGACAGCGAGCCCGCAAGCTGTTCTCCGAGCTGGGACTGGAAGGCCTGCGCGCCGATCTTGAGAATCTGGTTGATGTCCATCGAGATTAAGTCCTGTTTCGGCGGCCGACCAATCCGGCGCCTTCGAAACGATGTTATCGCGCGGACTCCGGGGCCGTGTCAAGGCTGGAAACCGAGCCGCCGGCGTCGATCACCATGGATCGCTCCACCTCCAGCGAATCGGCGATGTGCCGCCATCGATCGGTACCGGCAACCACCAGCGCGGTCGCCCCGGCATCGGCGAGCAGCGGATCCGGGTCGATCACGGTGGCCTGCATGATCTCGTCGACCGGCCGGCCGGTTGCCGGATCCAGGATATGCGCGTAGCGCTCGCCGTCGAACTCGCCGTAGCGGTAGTAGTTGCCGGAGGTAAAGATGGCCAGGGGACGGTGGACCTCGATCGTCTCCAGCACTCCGCCGCCGGGCGCGCGAATGGCGACCCGCCAGGGGCGGTCGCCGACCGAGCAGACCATCACGTCGCCGCCGGCGTTGACCATCGCCGCGCCGACGTCGTGCTCGCCGATGGCCTCGCATACGCGGCGCACCGCCAGGCCCTTGGCGATGCCGCTGAAGTCCAGCCGAACGGCCCGGTTGGCGCTGCGGACGACGAGGCCGTCGACTTCCAGGTCGCGCGTCGAAGGCGCCCGGGCGAGCAGCGCGTCGACCAGGCCGGGCGCGGGCGGCGGATCGGTGATCGGGTAGCTCGATTTATGGAAGCCCCAGAGGTTCACCAATGCGCCGATCGCCGGGTTGAACGCGCCGTCGGTGGCCGCCTCCAGGGCACGGCTCGCGTCTATCAGTTCGACGATGTCTGGCGTGGTTTCATGCGTCCGGCCGGCGGCGATCGCCCGGTTGAGATCCATCAGCGCACCGTCTTCCCACGGGTGCAGCTCGCGGTGAAGGCGCTGCAGTAGCGCGCCCACCTCGGCATAGGCAGCCTGGGACTGGCGGGGCCCGGTGTCACGGAGCTGGATCTCGACTTCGGTCCCGAACACCGCGAACACGGTCGTTGAATCCGTCTCGGAGAGCCGGCAACCGGCCAGCAGCATGGCGACCAGGACTGCGCTAGCGACTCCAGCCCAGCTGGACGAACAGGCGGCGGTCGGGAGCGTTGAAGCCGACCAGGGGCTCGTAGTCTCGGTCCGCGATGTTGTCAACTCTGATCTCCAGGTTCCAGTGATCGCGCAGTCGATACGCCGCGCGCAGGTTGATCAGGGTATACGAAGCGAGCCGGACGCCGCCGACGTCCAGCCGGTCGCCCACGTGCGCCAGCTCGCCGTCGACGTTCCAGCGGCTGTTGACCGCGTAGCCCAGCACCCAGTTGCCCTTGAACGAGGCCCGGCGCAGCAGGTCGCGGCCGGCGTCGCGGTCCTGCGGATCCTGCAGGGTCAGGTTGAAGCGCGACGACCAGCTGCCGGCGATCGCGCGATGGGTGAACTCCAGCCCGCGGATGCGCGCCTCGTTGACGTTGACGGCCTGGAAGTCGGGGCCGGAGAACGCGATCAGGTCGTCGATCCGGTTCGAGTAGGCGCTCAGGGTCAGGCGCTGGCCCGATACCGGCGTGAAGTCCAGCCCCGCCTCGGCCGACCAGGAGCGCTCCGGATCCAGGTCCGGATTGCCGGCGAACAGTCCGCCGAAGCCCGGCGAATAGAGCTGGCTGAAATTCGGCGCCCGGAACCCGCGCCCGGCGCTGGCGAAAGCCCGCCAGCGATCGCCGAGGCGCCGGTTCAGGCCGGCGCTGCCGGTCAGCTCGGTGCCGAATTCTTCGTCGTCGTCCAGGCGGAGGCTGAGTTCGAAGCCCGTTCCGGCGGCAGTACCTTCCAGGCCGGTGAACACGCCGACATTGCTTCGCGATTCGTCCCACTGGCCCTTGCTGGCGCCCGATTCGCGCCAGGCATCCACGCCGACCAGCCATTGCGCGGCATCCCCGAGACTGCGCTCGGCCAGGAAGTCGCCCTGCAGCCTGCGGGTGACGACTTCGTCGAGGCCGAACGCGGTTTGAGTCTCCTGCCGGTCGCGCAGCGTCGCCGCGCCCAGCTGCCACTTCCAGGGGCCGCTGGAGGCGCCGACGTAGTCGAAGCGCCACGACCAGTTGTCGTAGTCGGTCACGCCCTGGTCGAACTCGGTCTCGCCGCTGGCGATCCGACCGCGCCAGGACAGCGAGCCGCCTCCCAGCTCGGCGGCACCGCCGGTGGCCGCCGACAGGTTCTCGAAGCCGTCGTCGTCGGGATTGAAGCCGAACCCGCGCGGATTCTGCGCCGAGAATCCGTCGACCCTGCGCGCGCTCAAGGTCAGGTCCAGTGGCAGTTCACCCCGCTGCCGGCCCGCGGCCAGCGTGACCCTCCGGTCGTCCTCGCTGCCGTAGCGA
>MDTG01251931.1_pt1 | contig 33833 bp, 38 predicted proteins | sample 811421 | NCBI WGS metagenome assembly MDTG01 (sample SAMN05326645, study PRJNA326480) | marine metagenome | isolation source: seawater | place: Pacific Ocean: South East | collected 2011
AAAAAAAAACTATTTCAATCAAAGAATGTATAAACTTAATCAAAATATGTATTCAAAATTAGAAATATTAAATCTTATTATAAATTATTTTGGTGCTAAAGCATACAGACAAGTAAGTAATGAAAAAATATTAAATCTTATTAAATGTTTTAAGCCAATTAAAACTCAGTTTAATCTAAAAAGAATTGGAGATAAAAATGATGGAGGATATTTAATTCCTGACATCATAAATGATATTAAATATTGTGTTTCAGGTGGTGTTGGTCATACAAATGAATTTGAGCTTCAATTAGAAAAATTTGGGATAAAATCATTTCTTGCAGATTATAGTGTTGGGGAACCTAAAGATTTACATAATTTTAGTTTCGAAAAAAAATTTTTAGCAAGTTACAATAATTTAGATACAATAAATATTAATTCATGGATTAAAAGTTTTGGAGATGAATTTGAACCAGAAAAATCAATTTTAAAATTAGATATAGAAAAGTCTGAATATGAAGTAATAAATTCGATAGACGAGGATATATTAAAAAAGTTTAAAATTTTAATAATATAATTTCATGGACTGGAAATGATTGGAGAAGAAAGTTTTTATCAAAAGTTATTCTCAGTTAAAAGTAAGATACTTAAGAATTTTTTAACAGTTCATATACATCCTAATAATTGTTGTGGAATACATAAAGTGAGAAAATTTAAAGTCCCATCTGTTCTAGAAGTTACTTATTTAAATAAAACAATAGGTAACAAAGTTAATGAACCATGTTATCTGCCACATAAACTAGATGCAAAAAATAAATTGAAATATAAAGATATTTTTCTACCTGATTATTGGATTAACTAAATAATTTTTTATAAATATTTTGACTTGCGTATAATGCGTTAAAATAAAGTTTTTTGTTTTCAAAAACGTTGAGCCGCCTATCTAAAGCTAAAAGCCTGTAACTACCAGCAGAAAGAGTATCTTCTATTTTTTTAAATGAACTGAATTTTTCATAATAATCTCCTAAAATAATTTCTAATTCAATTAAATCAATTTTTTGTTCTGCGATCAATTTTTTTGCACCTTTTAATATGGACTCTTCATATCCTTGGGTATCCATCTTCAAAAGATTAATTCTTTTTAAGTTATTCTTTTTAAAAATGGAGTCAACCGTATCAATTTCAACCAATATATTTTTTTTTGTTTCGTCAAATTTTTTATTAATTTTAATAAAACTACTAAGCTCATTATTTTGATATTCATAAAATAATTTTTTTTTCTTTTCAGAGCCAAGTGCAGTATTGAAAAGCTTAACATCATTTGAATTTCCATATTTTGATTTTAATACTTTAAAAGCCTCTACACTTGGTTCAAATGAATAAAAATTACTTTTGTCAAATAATTTTTTATATCTATCTAATGATTGCCCCTTATTAGCTCCTATATCAAATATTGTATTATAATTTTTTTTTAATACTTTTTTTAGTATTTGGTCAAAATTTCTATATTTTTTTTCTTTAATTTTAGTTAATTGATAACCAAAAATATTAAAAAGATTTTGAATAATTTTTTTTATCATATTTCCAAATAATTCCTATAATCATTTTCATCATCGAATTCATCCCACTTACCAACTATTTGAAGGTAATTTAATTTAAAATTATTTTTTATCAAAAAATTGAAAAAATTAGTCATGTCTATTTTTAAAAACCTTTTTGGGTTTTTTTTCACTTGATCAAAATATATCGTTTTAATTAACTCTAAATTTTTTTTTGAAATTTTTGTAAGTCCCACATACCTAGCCTGAATAGATTTAATATTTTTTGTTTTTTTTCCTAACTCTAAAATAAAATTATCTTTAATCTTTAAGGTCTCAGTATCAGATTCAAGTTTATTTTTTATCTTCCAAAGTGCTTTCCATTTTTTGTCTATAAATGTAACAAATTGACTTTTATTATTTATAATCTTCTTTATATTCTGAATATCATAAACTATATCTGAATACGTTATTATTATGTCATCATCAATTTTTTTAACAGTATTCATTAAAGTATAAACCATATTAGTGGATGCATATTTATTGTTATGAATAAAATTAACTTTTTCTCCGATTTCTTTTTTAATTAGTGCTGGTCTATAACCAGTTGCAAATATTATATCTCTACTTTTTATTCCTCGCTTAATAAAATTTAAATAAATATTTTTTAAAAGTGAATGTTTAGTATTAATTTTTAGAAGCGATTTAGGATAATTAATAAACATTCTTCTTCCTTTTCCAGCACATAAAATTATGATTTTCATTTCTTATTTAAAAAATTAATTAACTTATCAAGTAATGCTGTATTTTTTTCTCGTTCTGGATGCCACATAGTACCAATAATCTTTTTATTTTCTGATATGAACATTTCTATATTTTTATCCTTATCATTTGCCAAGATTTTTAATTTTTTGGATAAATGTTCATTTTTAATTCCATAATTATGAAAACTATTAACATTTAAAATTTTTTTTTTAATAATAGTATTTTTAGTAAAAAAAATATTATGCCTGGTTCTCATGTGGCCTTTTATTTTTGTAATTTTTCCACCAAAATTTTTATTGATTAATTGTGCTCCACGGCAAACTCCAAGTATTGGTATATTTTTTTTTAAGCAAATATTGATTAATTTATTTTCTATATTGTTTCTCATTCTTGAAGTTTTTAAAATATTTGAAACATCATTTCCTCCAGGAATAATTAGTAGATCAATTTTATTTAATAATTTAACTGATGATTTTTTTTTGTTTGGAATTAAACAATAATTAATATTTGTTTTTTCAAAATAGTTTAACCAATAGTGGTCAATAAAATCTATATGTCCACTGTGATATTCTTTTATGTTAGATGTAATACCAATATCAAACATTAATTCTTAAGCTCTCTAATATTTATTTTTTGCAATTTACAATCAATATCAATTGTACTTTTATTTTTAAGTTTTCTAAAATTATCCTCACCAAATCCAATAATTGCAGCCATATTGAGTTCTTCACACCTAATTGACATATGTGAGTTTACACCACCAAACTTAGTTATTAATCCCTTAATTCCTTTTGAAAAAATCCAATCAAATCCTGGGTCAGCATTCTCAATCACAGCAATTTTTTGTTTTAGATTAATATTTTTTGATTTACCATCTAGAATAATTATTTCAGCAGTAATATTTTTATCAGAGATAAAATTAGGCTTAGATAATAATATTGACGAAACAAAAAAATCATTATTAGACACAATTAGATATGGTAATTTTACAGAGCTATTGTACTCATTGATCTTAAGATTATTAATTGATTTTTTTTTAATTAATAAAATACCTTTTTTATTTTTTGCTTGATAAATTGTATTAATTGAAACATTGCCTATAGCGTGACTTATATTATTTTTTTTAGAAAATAATCTTAATAATTGAATACCGTCACTAAGTGTTCTTGTAAACATAAACTTATAATTTTCTCTTAATTTTAAAGAGTTAATACAAAAATTTAGTAGATTATTTGTATCAGTTTCAATTCCATTTTTTTTTAATAATTCGTTAATTCTTTTGTATTCTTTTATTGAGATTAAATTACCTATTTTTTTAATATCAAAATTTAATAATATATTAATTTGATTATCACTAATTTCATTAATTGAAATTTTTTCATTATATCTTTTATTTGTTATATCATAACTATTAGGTCTCAAATGAAAATATTTTTTAATAAATTCTTTACTTTTAATCCTATTATTCTCTAATTTTTTTTGGTCTAAAATATAATTGTGTGAGATTGTTTTTAATTTACTCAAAATATTAAAATAACTTTTTCTACTTAAAACCTTAATATCTACTAATGAAATAAGTATTTTTTTTGCTATAAATGCGTTTCTTGCTTGTTTTGCAAATGGTATTAATCCTTGAGTTTTGCATTCTTGAAATATTTTTTTTGAAAATTTAATTTCATTATTTTTTTTTTGTACATACTTTTTAATAGCTCGAACCCTAAACTTTTCTAAATTTATAATATTTTTGTTCATTTGTAGAAAATTTTTTTTATAATCTCTTAAAGTGTTATTCGTTAAAATTTTTAAAGCATCAAAAAAAATTTTTTTTTCCTTTTTATTTAAAAAATCATATTTCTTAGAAATTTTTTCTTTTAATCCAAAGTAAAAACAATTATCTGTTATTTCAAATTCAATCTTGTCATGGCAATAAGGTTTTTTTATTATTTCATCAATCCAAAACTTGGTTATTTTTTTTTCTAATCTATTATTCAATTTTTTAGGTAATAAAGAATTAAAAGACATTCTTAAATCCACAAATGGCTTTCCTGAAAATGAATACATTAATTTAGGTTTTTTTAATTTTTTATATCCCATCTGATTTCTTGCAGTTGCCCAAATTTCATTGGTTACTAAAAATTGATAAAGTGAGTATGAAAATAAATTTGGCTGAAAACCAATTATTTCCGCAGGATTCCAATCTGGCATCAGGCCAAATACAGCTTTTTTTCCATACTCTATATTTCTTTTTTTAATTTTTTGATATTTATTTTCATTTTCATTTAATAGTGATTGAAATTTATTTTTATTAATTAATTTCCATTTAAAAACTGTTGATATTGGTCTTATTTGCAGAATATATACTTTAAAATTTTTCCCTACTGCAAACTCAATATCAACTGGTTTGTAATTATAAATTTTTTCTATTTTCTTGACTGCATCTATAATTCTTTTAAATTTTAAGGATCTAATATTTTCTATTGAGTCTCTTGAAACATGTAGAACTCTAAAACTATCTTTATCACCTGCCGTTACTGATAATGTTGAGTTTGATAAATCATTATAATTAATTGAATAATAAGGAGCACCATCACTTAAAGAATAATTTGTAATAACACCACTGCAGATTGATGATTTTATATAATTTTGAACAATAAAATAATTTTTTAAAAAAAACTTTTTCTTTGGATCAAAAGCACGATACTGATTGATCAAATTTTCAATTGAATCAACAATATTTTTTTTATTATTTTCAATATCAATAAAACTATCAAATTTTCCTGCGAGAGAGGATTTTGAACTATCCTCCTTATAATAAGAGGACCTGATACATATTTTTTTGATTAACTTTTTGTTGATTTTTTCAATTAATTTTTTTTTATTTTTATTCCAATCTTTAACATCAAAAAAAATAAATTTTGGAACCTCTACATTATCTATATTGTAAGAATTTATAAATTCTAAGTTTTGAGCTTTATTTTTAAACATAATTTTGAGAAATATATATCTTAAAGTTAGTAAATCTTAATTTTTTCACTAGATGCTTTGCTATATGGATTTTTATAATCTTTTTTTTATTTTTTTAACAATTTTTTCTGCAACAAATTTATTACCAATTTCGTTTAAATGACCACCATAATTATCATTTATATACAATTCTTCAATTTTTTTATATTTCATCAAATCTTCTGTTAAATCAAATAGATTAATTTTTTCAGATTTTAAAAATTTTTTAAAATAAAAACTTGAATTGCTTTTTTTACCAAAAAGTTTTAAATCCAAGTACTGAGGGACAACAAAAAAAAATGTTTTTATTTTTCTTCTTTTTAAATAATCATTTATTTCAATAATTATTTTTTTTAACAATTCTGAAAATAATATATTTTTGTAATTTTTCTGTGTTTCAATAATATTCCTCGAAATTATCACATTAAAGGCTTTATTATAAAATTTTTTATTATCACTAAATTTATATAGTAATAAGTTTAAAAAAATTTTTGAATTTTCATAAAAATTCTGAATAAAGCTTATACTGAATGGAAATGAAAAAGAATATTTTTTAAATTTATTTTCGTAAAAATAATCTCTTATTTTAAGATTATTTATTATTTTATTGGTTCTATCAAAATTTAATTTTTTTAAATGATCCTTTTTTAAAATCAATTTTTTATTTTCATAATCAAATTTTGGTTTAAAGCCAAGTATGTTACCAAATTCTAAAAAATGTTTCCAATATGATTGGACTCTCATAATTGTTTCAGGTACAAAAATAATAATAACTTCTTTACACTTATTTAAAGATTTTTTTTTTATTTTCAAAAAAACTTGATCTAAACCATAATTTCCTACACCATAATTAAATACTTTTTGTTTGAGTCTATTTTCAATAAAAAACTGAATAGTTTCGTTATCATTGGAGTACCTACTCATAGAATAAGAATCTCCAAAAATAAATTTTTTTGAATATTTATATTTGTTATTAGTCACTCTTGAACCATAGCTATCAAAATTATACTCAACTACTTTTTTAGAATTTAAATTTTCAATTTTCTTTAATTTTGAATTATCCCAACCAAGATCTTTGTCAAAAATATATTTATTATATTTTTTAATTAGATTTTTATTAAAACTTGGAAAACTATCATTAATGTGAATCAACCATTTAAAATCACTTTTAAGCCATCTAAATAAAACGTAAATAATGAATTCAACTAGAAAAAAAAAAATTAAAAAATAAAATATAAACATGATAGTTTAATTCAATTTTTTGGCCATTGAAGATATTTCTTTAACTTGCTCTCAATAATATTTAATTCATACTTAAATAAATTTTTCTTAGCTTTAAAAATATTTTTTTCTGAACTTTTAATGTCATATTTAAATTTACTATCTTTTTTTAAGCCAATAAAATTTAATAGTTTTTTTTTTTCTTTGACATGATTGAGAATAAAATTTTCATAATGTATTTTCATAACATTTTTTGAATTATTTATTTTTTCAAATTTTTCCATTATTGCTTGATACCAATTTATAAAGATTTTAACATCATGACCTGGGTATGATAATGATTTTCTTTTTTTCATGCTGGAAAATACACTCCTTGGATCTCTTGTAACAAGAATTACTTTTGCGTTCTCGTAAAATATAAGAGATGCGTTTGGGTTCCAAAAATTTGCACCTTGATCTAAAACAATTTTTTTTTCTTATTATTTGTTTTTTTAAAATATTGTTCTAATAGATTTTTTGCTTCTTTTATGAAAAGATCTTCATTAACAGGTATGATCATCTTAAAAAATTTAACGTCTTGGGCTGATTTAAATTTATTAGTTAATCTCCATAGAATTCTTTCTTTTCTACTAAGTCCTAATCTATAAAATTGAGGTAATCCATAATATTCTATTTTAATTATTTTTTTTTTGAACTTTTCAATTAAATAAAAAAAAAATTTATCATATAGAAGTATTTTTTTTTTATTTTTAATGATTGAAAATTTTTTTAACTTCTCAATATATTTATTAAACTCATCAAAAACATATGAACTGTTTGTTATGCTAAAATTATCATAAAAACCTTTGTACAAACTATATAAACCACCTGGGTCGTGGACAAATCTAAACTCTGCTTGATGATTGCCTTTTAATAAGTTTGTAAAAGGAGTTTCAAAATCATCTCCACTTAGTAAAAAATCTGAAATTAATCCTGAGCCACTTAATCCAGGACTAGCAGTAATTACTTTTTTTGTTTTCAATTTTTTAAAAGCCTCCTTACAAAATTTTTAAAGGACCTATTTCTTGTAATAACTTTTTTAGATTTGTTTAAGTTATTGTTATTTAATTTTTTTATTATTGATATACCTGAACCTTTAAAATCAAAATTTAAATCAAAATTATTCTGATTGTTATTATATATGTCTAGAATTTTAAAAAATGTTTCATAATTATTTACCTCACTATTAAAGTTATCACGATAATTCTTTTTTGAGTATGGTAACCAACTTATATCATCAATTACGTACAACCGTTGAGGTTTTAAAAATTTGTAATAGTGAAAAATAATTTTCTCAACATGATTTGCATTGTGAAAACTATCTAAATAAATTGCATCTAATTCCTTAGGGATATGTTGCTCAACAAGATTAAAATTATCGTCTCTACAATGTATAAATTTCCATTTATCAGATTTAAATTTATTTGAATAATCATCGACATCAACTGAATATAAATGACCATTTTTTCTTTCACATACATCCAAAAACATTTTGGTAGATTGACCGTGTCCTACTCCAAACTCTAGTATTTTTGGTTGGGCAATTTTGTTTAAATCATCCATAAAAGCTGCTTGAATTTTAGATAAATATTGATCAATCATTTTAAATTAACATTATTTTATTGCCAAAAATCCTTCAAAACATAAATACTTAAAAATTGTAATGCAATCTTTAAAGCCTGCTCTTTTAAGCATATCAAGATTCCCTTTAGTTGAAAAAGGTTCAAGTACGCCTTTAAGACTTTTTGATTTATTTAAAATTTCATCTGCACTATAACCGTTTTCAAATTTATAATCTGAATACATTTGGTTTAGCATGTCTTGGAATCTAGCGTCAGGTCCTCTTACTTTTTCAAAAAATATAAAACCACCGCCCCAATTTAGATTTTTAAATATTTTATCAATAAGGAACTGCCGTTTTGAAGGGTGAATAAATTGAATTGTATAAAAAGCTGAGATTAAATTACATTTTTTTAATTTAAATTTATTTAAATCAGATTGTATAAATTTAACATTTTTAATATTTCTATTTTTCTTTTTAGCAATTTTTAACATATTATGTATTTCATCGATTCCATATAATGTAATATTTTTGTTATTATGTCTTTGTGACAAGCTTTTTAGAAATGTACCAGTTGAACAGCCAAGATCATAAGCGACTGATTTTTTTGGCAGAAAAAAATCTGATACTTTTAATCCAACTTCATGTGACCACTCATACAAAGGCACTGACCGTTTGACATGTTTATCAAAATTTTTTGGTACAGTCCCTCTAAAAGACCAGTTTGCATTTTGAATCTTTATATTTTCTCCAGCAATATTTTTTTTTTTCATTTTGATTTATTTCTATAGTCTCCTCTATTAGGGTTTAAATGTTTATTAATTAAATCATAATATTTAAATTTATTTATAATTGTTTCATAGCTTTCAGTTTTTCCATTTTTGATAAGACCACGAAATTTTTTTTTTTGATTATTTCCAGAATATACCCCAAGTGACCAGATTCCCCCCTCTCTTGTAGGTCCAGAAATAGGGTACATTGTGCTTAAAAATGGTTTCCATCCATGCTTTATCATCATTAACTCTAATGAGTTAAGAGAAAAATACCTATGATGATTATGATTAAAATATACTTTTGATTGTGCTCGTGGTTCTCCTCTAGCTTCTAAGACCAATATTGCACCTTTTTTTGATGCTTTTGCACAAAGAGCAAGAACTTTGTTTGGATCATAACAGTGCTCCAGCGAACCGCAAATTATAACTAAATCTAATGAATTTTTTTTTAGTTTCATTTTTTCTGCTTGTAAAAATTCTACTGGTAAATTTAATTTTTTTCCATATTGAACGTAGTGATAATCAGGATCATTGCCAATACATTTCCATCCGTTTTTCAAAAACGGTTTAAACATCAAACCTACTGAACATCCGACGTCAAGAATTTTTCCCTTCTTTTTTTTAATGTATTTTTTTAAAAATTTAAAAATATTATTTCCTCTGGTTTCCTGGTCTTTCAAAAAAGATTTAGAGGGTATTAAATTTTTGTATATTTTTTTTCTGTAGTACTCTGAGTAAAACTTTTCATAAAATTTTTTTTCAAACCTTGGGTTTTGGAAAAGAAATCCACAATCGCAGCAGCAACAAACTGGTAATTTACCAAATTTGTTTGGTCCCCAAGAAATTTTTTCTCTAATAATTTTATGATTTTTTGAATTACATATCTCACATCTTATTTTTTTTGAATAAAATTTTTCTTTTACTCCTAAGAAAGAAAAATATCTTTTAATATCTTTACTATTCATAATCATTTTACTAGATCAATAAATCCCTTTTGTAGTTTTATATCCCAAAATTTTTTTGAATTAATTATTTTTTCAATTTTGGTTGCTGCATTTCCTTTTCCAAAAAAATTTAACTTTAGTAATTTCTTATTATCTACATGATTTATAGCTTTTGTAATTTTACTTTTACTGAAACTTATATTTATTAATGAACTTGATTTAAATCTATTTTTTTGTCTAGTACCAATATTTATTGTGGGAACACCATAATATGGAGCTTCAATTATACCGCAACTTGAATTTCCAATTATAAAAGAAGAGTTTTTTAAAAGTGTTAAAAAAAATTCAAATCTTAATGAAGGTATAATACTAAAGTTACTATTATTTTTTAATTTTTTAATTTCATTTAGAATATAATTTGAACCTATGTCATTATTTGGATAAGTAATAACATAGTTTTTTTTACTATTTTTTAAGGTTTCAAAATAAAGTTTTGCTTGATTTTCTATATTAGATAAATCAGTTGTTACTGGATGAAGTATGCTTATTGAGTATTTTTCAAAATTTATATTATATCTACTTTTAACTTTTTTTATTGAAGGCAAATTTTTACTTAAAATAACATCGACATCTGGAGAACCAACAACAAATATACTTTTCTTATCCTCTCCCATCTGAAGAAGTCTTTTTTTTGCAATTTTGTTTGATACAAAATGTATGTGAGAAAGTTTTGATATTGCATGTCTCAAAATTTCATCTACAGTTCCACTAACTTCCCCCCCCTCAACATGGATTATTTTAACATTTGATAATAGTGCTGATATAGCACATCCCAGTGGTTCAACCCTATCACCATGAAGAATAACAATGTCTGGTTTTTCTTTTTCTAAATAATCTGAAAAACCTCTAATTGTGTTTATTAGCATTCTGTTCATTGTTGATGAAAGTCCTTGATTAACAAATACGCTCAAATTTTTAATTTTGTCTTTTTTAATTTCTCCAATGGTTTTTCCATAAGTGTCCATGTTATGCATACCAGTTACAAATACTCTTGTTATCAGGTTTTGGTTTTTTTGAAGTTTAATTATAATAGATTTTAATTTCCCATAATCTGCTCTAGTGCTAGTTACAAAAATTATTTTTTTTTTTTTAGACATCTTTTTTATTTAATAATCTATTTTTTTCTATAAATCTTTTTGCCCTTTTTCCAATTAATGAATATAGTTTATTTGCAGGGAAATAACCTGTTCCTGGTCTTTTAACAGTTAAATTTTTTAAGCTTAGCTTATTGCCTTTATTTATAGACTCTTTAGATACAACTGAATGAAATGCAAAATTTCTAGTAATATTTTCTTCCTTAATAAAATCATCTTTTCTTTTTAAAGCACTATGAGTAATATCTGAAAAACGCAATAAATCTTTTAGATCCTTAGAATCCATTGAGCAAGAAATATCCGGACCTTTATTTTTTTTATTAATAGTAAAATGTTTTTCTATTATTTTTGCTCCTATTGCAATTGATGCTTTTGATACTTCTGTACCAACTGTATGATCAGAGTATCCAATAAGGGATTTTTTAAATAATTTTTTAAAAGCCCAAATTCTTCCTAATCTTACAAGTTCAAAATTGGTTGGATACAAGTTTACGCAGTGTAAAAAAATATGTGGAATTTTTTTTTTTTTAACAATATTGTAAGTTTTTTTGATACTAGATATTGTATTCATACCAGTGCTAATTATCATTGGTTTTTTAAAAGAAGAAATATAACTTATCAATGGTGTATTATTACATTCACCTGAACCTACCTTGAAGATTTTGACTTTATTATCATTTAACCATTTTGCAGCTTTAAAGCTAAATGGTGTGGCAATATAAATAAGATTTTTTTTCTCAATATAATTTTTTAATTGAAGCTCATCTTCTAAACTTAACGAATTTTTGCTTATTACATCATAAATACTTAAATTCGAATTTCCTGGCTTGATTTTTTTAGCTTCACTACTCATTTCCTCATCTGGTAAATGTATCTGCACTTTTACTGCCTCACCACCAGCTTTTTTTATCTCATTGACAATTTTTTTCGCCTTTTTAAGAGAACCAAAGTGATTGATACCTATTTCTGATACTATCAAAGGCTTGCTGTCTTTTGATAAGATCCTTTTACCTATTTTAATTTTCATAACTATTTATCTTTTCAATAATTTGTTTAGCCAATGACTTGGCATCAAGTTGATGATATTTTAATACTTCTTCAATTGTTCCACATTTTGGGAATTCTTTAACACCAATTTTGAAAAAAGTTTTATTTTTTAAAACCCCCAATCTATTAAATTCATTTAACAAGTTATCACCTAACCCCCCGATTTCACTATGATCATCGATAGTAAAAATATGCTTATAATTTTTTGTAATCATTTTTAACCATTTTTTATTAAACTTATTCAGTGATGACATATTTATAATTTTAGGAAAAATATTCTTTGACTTTAAAAATTTAGTTGAATTTAATATTTCTTTAAAAATATATTGTCCGTATGAAAAAATTAAAGCTGATTTTCCTTCTGTAATAACGTTTCCCACTCCATCCCTGAAATTTGTTTTTTTTGAAGTATTGAGAATTTCTTCAGATGGTGGACCTATACTTAATCTTATAGCACAGTTTTCTTTTTCTTTAAAAATACAATGTTTTAAGATTTGATTAACTTCAATATAATTTAATGGTTGATAAATTTTAAAGTTTGGAATCGACGATAATAGCGAAATATCTCTTAAACTTTGATGGGATTTCCCTGCTCCTGCAGGGATTAAACCTGCGTAAAGGCTTATATAAATAATTTTACTATTTTCACTTGAATTATTATAAATTTGTTCGTTTGCTCGTGAAGTTAAAAAAGAGGCAAATGAATTCACCACAGGAATTAAGCCACTAAGTGCAATTCCTCCTGCCATTGATACCATATCTTGTTCAGCGATACCATTTTGAATAAACCTACTTGGAAATTTTTGAGAAAATTTTTTTAAATTTAGATCATCTGATAAATCAGCATCTAAAACTATAATTTTATTATTTTTCTTTGAAAATTTAATTAGGTTCTCAGTAAAAGAGTGTGTTACCCAATTTTTTTTTTCATTCATAATTTTTTTATTCTTTAGTGTATATCTAAAGACTTATATTTAGAAAATAAAGATTGATTTTTGATTATTTGAAAGGGGTTAATTTTAATTTTGTAATTTTTTAATTTATTTTCTATATTTTTAATCATTGTTAAAATCATTTCATTATAAAGTTTGTCAGATGGAGCCCCAGAGTGCCAATTATAATATCTATTATTTTTCATAAAACTTGTATGCTCAATCATTTTAATACCTTTGCCTTTAACAGTATCTGCAATCAAAAGTTTTGGTTTATTTTTTATTTTTGAAAATTTATTAAATTTTTTATTTAACTCCTTATATGAATGACCATTGCATCTCTCAACGTGCCAGCCAAAAGATGAAACTTTGCTCTTAAGATTTTTAAGATCAATAATTTTTTTTACATATTGACTGCTTTGTATTTTATTATGATCTATAATAACTATTAAATTATTAATTTTCTGGTGACTTGCAGTCTGCAATGACTCGAAAATTTGTCCTTCTTGAAATTCTCCATCCCCTGTCATTACAACTACATTCCCTTTATTTTTTAAGTAATTTTTGGCCCATGAAAACCCTTTTGCTTTAGATATTCCCATTCCAAGAGAGCCGGTATTTGCGTCGATACCTTTAATTGATATATCTGGATGACCATCTAAACCATTTAATTTTCTAAGATTTAAAATATCTTTTATTTTCAAAATTCCCAAAGAAAATAATACACTATATAATCCTGGTACATCGTGACCTTTCGATGAAAAAAAAATATTTCTACTTTTTGAATTCAAATCAGTAATCTTATTGGGAAATTGAAAATGTTTGATCCAAACAAAAATATCTAGAGCGCTCATACTTGTACCTAAATGTCCAGAGCCAGCTATTTTGACCATTGTTAGAGTATTTATCCTGCAAAACATTGAAATCAACTCAGCTTTTTTGAATTTATCTATTTTGATTTTTTTTATTTTTTTAAAAATATTATAGGGAACTACTATCATTTAGATTTTTGTTTTGGCTTACCCCAATTAATCTTCAAGTTTGGTATTATATTTATCTTTTTTTTTAAACCAAAAAAAATCACCAGAGGGACCATCTTTTTTTAAATTAATTAAGTACTTTATAGTGGGTAGGCAAAGATTTGGTGAGAGCTTATTTTTAGGAAACATTTTAGTTTTTATTGGACCCGGACTTAAAGTGTTAATCTTTATATCTAAATTTTCAATCTCATTTTTTAATGATTTTGCCAAGGTATTTAAAGCTGCTTTACTTGCGCTATAGGCTGAATAATTTTTTGCACAATTTATTGAGCCTCCAGAAGAAATATTAATTATTCTTCCGTAATTTTGTTTTTTCATAATTGGCAGACATTCTCTTATAAAATAAAAAGGAGCATACAAGTTTGTTTTAAATAACTGATCAAGTAGATTGGTTTTTATATCTTCAAATTTTGAATTAAATGCATAACCGGCATTATTGATCAAAACATCAATTCTTCCAAATTTATTAAGCGTTTTTTTAACAAAATTTTTTACTTCTTTTTCTTTTCGAACATCTACTTTTAGAAAAAAAATATTTTTCTTGTTTTGATAATTTTTTTTCAGAAAGTCTATTTTTCTTGAACAGACTGCTAAATTATAATCAAGCTTTGAAAAATCTTTTAAAATAGAATTGCCTAAACCAGAACTCACACCAGTAATAAGAATTACCTTTTTTTGGTTTTTTATCACCACGCAGTCCATCCGCCATCAACAACTAAATTTGCACCTGTCATATAACTGGATGCATCACTAGATAGAAACAAAATAGCTCCGTTATACTCGTGCCATTTTGCCATTCTTGCCAGTGGGACTTTGTCAGAATATTTTTTTACAAATTTTTTTTCTTGCCCATCATAAACACCACCTGGTGTTAAAGAATTCACCCTAATATTATACTTTCCAAATGCAGTTGAAAGATATTTGGTCAGACCCAATAATCCGCTTTTTGAGGCAGTATAGGATGCAGGAGTTGTTAAAGAAAACTTTCCACCATAAATATTTTTTTTAGAAGATAGATTTTTATAAATAGAAAGATCTGGACCTACTATTCCATAAGTTGAAAGGACCAAAATAATATTTCCCTTGATTTTATTTTTCTTAAAATGATTGATCATTATTTTTGAAGATTTATAAGCCCCACTTAAATTTGCATCTAAAACTTTATCCCAAACAGTGTCATCATAGTTTTCAAAATTTTTATAATAATTCTCTGGTTTTGAGTAAACATTATATATTAAAGTATTAATTTTATTTTTTTCAAAAATCTTTTTAAAAAATTTTTCTACACTTTCTTTTTTTGTAACATCACAAAAATTATAAATAATTTTATTATTATTTATCTTTTTTTTTTACATCCCCTATAAAAACTCTACCACCAGCTGAAACTAAAGACTTTGAAAAATTTATTCCCAATTTACCTGAGCCTCCTAAAATAATGATATTCTTCCCTTTTAAAGAAAATATTTTTTTATAATCAAAATTTTTATTCATTCTCATTTATCTAATCTAAATACAATTCTAGAAGCTCTAGAAAATTTCTCATTGATTTTAAACGCATCAAAATTAAAAAAAACATTTGGGTCTTTTATTTTAAAATAATCTTTAATTTGATCAGTGGTGTATAAATCAAAATCTTGGTTTTTAGATTTTTCTCTCACATCTTTTGTAAGATAAGTAAAACCTATAGCTATAATAGCATTATTTTTTGCAACTCTCTTCATCTCATCCATGGCTAGTTTCTTATTTGTACTATAAGCCAGAGTCCATCCGCTTATAATTGTATCAAAGGTATTGTCCACAAAATTCATCTTATGCATATCACAAAGCTTTATCAAATTAGAATAGGTGTGAAGATCAATCCCATAAATATTTTTCCACATATATCCTTGACTTCTGATCGCAAATAATTCTGACTCGCTTCTGGGACCAATGGCAAGAATTTTTGAGTCTGATTTATTTTCAAAATCTAAAGATGATATTGGATTTAATAAAGATAATGTCTTTCTGCCTGAAAACTGATTATATTTTTTTTTAAGATTAAAAAATTTTTTAGTATAAAGAGTATTTTTTTCAATTGTTGTCTGGGTTGAATTGTCATCTTTTTGGTAAGTAATTAAATTTTTAATGTCTTTATTTTCTTCGTAAAGGGTTCTCTGCTTTTTTAAAATATAAAAAAATAATATAAAACGGAATATAACAATTGAGACACGAATAAACTCGATTTTATAAATGTCATTGATTATTTTTCTATAGAAGGTTTTAAAATAGTTCATAATTTTTAGATAAGTTTACTTTTTAGGAATTTTTTATAATGTGAATATGTTCCTCTGAAGCCAATTGGTTTTGAAAAAACTCTTTGTAAGTTTGTTCCACTTCTATTCCAAATTTCATCGTTGAAATTTTTTTCATAATGAAAATAATCATTTATTTTTTCAGATGTTGCCACTAACACTACCACTAAAATATCTCTATGTTTACCGTATTCTGGAATTTCAGCTCGATGTAAACATTGAGGAGTACTTATAAAAAGCGACTCTCCTCTTTTACTCACGTTTTGTTTGATACAATCTAAATCAACATCCATATAATTATTTCTAGATTTATAATTAGATTTTTTTAGAAATTTTCTATTATCAGGAATTGAATAAAATGTTAGTGGACCTTGTGTTTTATCTATATTGTTTACAGATATAAACAATTTAAAATAATTTAATGTATTTGCATCACAATGGAAATACATATTATAAAATTCCTTAGATTTGTCCCGAATTTTATTTTTATAGTAGTTAATATCATCAACATAGTAATTTCTTTTTAAAGAAATATTTGCAACTGCAATTTTATTATTAAAATATTTTTCTAATTTTATAAGGGTATCCCCAAAACTTGAATAAATGTGATCTTTTATTTTTTTTTTCATTTCATCATCGATTTTGAAATAAATGTTTCTCTTTTCATTTATAACTGGATCTTGTTCAGATATTTTATTTGATAAATATTCACAAATTTTTTCAGAATTTACTGATGTTTTAAAATAACCCTCGTTATGAAATTTATTAATTTCCTCGTCGTTTATTTTTTTTATGATTTTTTTTTTATATAAATAATTAAAAAAATTATTATTTAGAGTATTGGCATTCTTAAATAAATAAATTCCAAATTTTTCATTTACTATTTTTAAAATTTTTCTCATACTTTACCTTTTAAAAAATTTTTAATTTTAAGTAAATCTTTTTTAGTATTAATCTCTATTGACCTCTCTTCATCTATAATAATAATGTCCGTCTTATAAGGGATTCTTTTTTTAATTTGCATTATTGCTCTTCTTGAATAAATCCATACAACTGTATTGATATTAAATACCTTTTTAGCCTCTTGTCTTGATCCAACGTTAAGATTTGTACCTTTAGATAGTGAATAATAATAACCTTTTTTTTCCATAATACTAAAATATGGATTGTGCTCCGGTTCATTTACAGAGACAATTAAATCCAATTTTTTTTTTTTTATAATTTTAATTGCCCTATCAATATCTTTTTTTAATCTAAAAGGTGAAGTTGGATCTAAAAGAATGATATATGAAATTTTTTTTTTTACTTACTTTTTCAAAAATTTTTATTGCATCTTGGATTACTGGTAACATCGGCGTGTTATCTCTTGCTAATTTAGATTTTCTTTTAATCTTTAAAATCTTTTTATTATTTTTTACTAAATCTAAAATATCCTGGCTATCTGAGGATAAAATTAAGTGATCAATTGATCTTATTTTCAATCCGATTTGAACGGCTTTTTTAACAATCGATTGATTGTTAATTTTCAAAAGATTTTTATTTTTAATTCCTTTTGAATTTTTTCTAGCTGCAATAAGTGCAACAATATTTTTTTTTAATTTCATTGTGAGATTTAAGTTTAATTTATATCTTTTTTTTCTATTGAAAAAATTCTAGGTATAATCTCTTTTAAAGAAAATAATTTGTGATTTTGTTCATTAGATTTTACAATTATTTTAAATTTAGAATTAAGCTCATTGTATTTAAAATTAACCATTTTAGCTTTCATATATTTCTTGTAATTTTTATAATTATCATCTTTTATTAGATATAGAAGATTATCTTTTATGACTCTGGCAAAAGATCTTATTAAATAATAATAAAAATAAAAAAATCCAATTTTTTTATCTTCTCGTTCCAAAACATTAATTTTATCAAGAAATTTAATCATTTCACTTACAGAGCAAACTTTAGAGTCGTAATTATGAAATGCCCTAATTAAATCTTTTTTAACTGATTCATTGTCTTTGTTATTTTTTATGCTTTCAAAATTGTTTTTATATAAATTTCTCATTATCTCATTTAATTCTTCATAATTATTTGCATTCAAGCTTACCTTTTCTGGTAAATAAAACTCTTTTTCTTGCTGGTTGTCAAAAGGCCAGTAATTAATACTTGCTTTTTTTAAAAGAAAAGCTTCAATACTTGTGGTGCAATTACTTGAAATAATAAAATCTGATGCTTTTATCCAAGATAGGGTGTTGTTATCATCTGTTTCTAATACGACATTTTTAATACCCCTCAACATTTCCTTGTACGGCTCAAGTTTTTCAGAGGGGTGAGGTCGCACTATCATCTTTTTATCTGGGAAGTTTAGAGAAAACTCTTTAAATAAATTTGGAAGCTGATTAAAAACTCCCCTAGAAATAACTTCATTATTTAACGCAAATTTATGAGCTGGATCTCCTACTTTAAATGTTCCATTCTTAACTAGATTCTTAACATAACCTTCAGTCTTGTCTTTGAATGTTAAGTTATTTGTTCTTCCAAAATTTCCTAGAAATAAACAAAAACTCCCGTGTTTTTTTTTAATTTTATCAATTTCACTGTTAAAAACTTTAGAGTTTTCACTTTTTAAAATGTCAATTCTTGAATTTCCAGTTTTATAAATTTTGTCTATAAATTCTTTATACTCTTTTACAAGATATTCATACTCAACTTCTCCCCAAGTGAAAAAATATTCAAGTTTTTTAAAATTTAATTTATTCAAACGATATTGAATAAAAAAATTTATTCTTTTTGGGGTAACAAAAGCCTCCTCATCCCATGCTACGACTTTATGACCTGCTTCCAATATATCATCGATAAGCTTAGTATTATCTGGGCCTATACTTTTAAAAACAACTATACCGGGTCTGAGTAGTTTTCTTCTTGCCCAAATATTTCCCTTTTTAGCTATTACAACAGAATATCCTTTCATTGAAGCAACATAGGCAAAATAAAGTCTTGCCTCTAGCTCCCTTTTCTTAATTTCCATCATTAAATAAATTCTTTTTTTCATTATTTATACAACTTTAAGGTTTATAAAATTCTTTAACATAATTAAACCATGTTTAGAACTTTTTTCTGAGTGAAACTGTGTTCCATAAGTATTGTTTTGTTTGACTGCAGATGGAAAAATAAAATTACCCAATTTAGTTGTTCCTAAAATATTTTTTTTTTTTTACTTTATCTGCATAATAATTGTGTACAAAATAAAATATAGAAGGGTTTTCTAAATTTTTTAAAAAAAATTTATCATTTGATTTTTTAAAATTCACTCTGTTCCAATTTATATGAGGTAATTTTACATTTTTTTGTAATGGTAATTTTTTTATTGATCCATTGATAATGCCAAGACCTTTATTATGACCATTTTCAAAACTTTCATCAAATAAAAGTTGCATCCCTAAACAAATTCCAAGAAAAGGTTTATTTTTATTACAATGATCAATTATTATTTTTTTAATTTTTAATTTATCAATATTATTAATACCTTTTTGAAATGATCCAACTCCAGGTAAAATTATCTTTGAGCTTTTTTTTATAATATCTTTTTTATTTGTGACAATTACCTTGGCTCCACAAAACTCTAATGCATTCTTAAGACTTAAAAGGTTGCTGATGCCAATATCAATTATAGTTACTTTTTTTTTATCTGACATTAATCTTGTTATCTTTCAAATATTTTTTTAGTTTTTTAATATTAGTTTTGTTATTGTGAAGTGAAGTGCCTAAAGCGTATGCATCAATATTTGATTTTTTATTTAAATGTAAAATATCTTTTGAAGAGTTAAAACCACCAGAAAAGATTACAGGGACTTTAATATTTTTAGAAATTTCCTCCGCTAAGTCTAAATCAAATCCCTCTTCAGTTCCGTCTTGATCAATAGATGTAATTAATATTTCGCCTACTCCAAGTATTTCACACTTTTTTGCCCATTTAATTACATCTAATTTTGAATCTTCTCTTGCAGATTCATAATATGCATTCCATTTTTTTTTACCAACTTTTTTAGCTTGAATTGATGATACAATAGATTGACTTCCAAAATTAGTAACTAGTTTTTTTAATATTTTGGGATTAATTATAGCTGCAGAGTTAATGGCAATTTTATCTGCCCCAGACATAAAAAGTTCTACTGCATCATTAAAAGTTCGAATTCCTCCACCAACAGTGATCGGTATAAATATATTTTTTGTAATTTTTGCAATTATTTCTTTAATTTTTTTTCTATCATATAAACTTGCTACAGAATCTATTATTATTAACTCATCTGCACTTTGGTTATAATATTTCTTTGAATACTTTTCTAAATCACCAATAATTTTCCAACCTTCTAGATTAATTCCCTTAATTAGGTTATTTTCTTTTGCATCAAGTCTTGCAATTATTCTTTTAAACATTCTAATTATTTTTTCTTTAAACTACTGTAGAGAATATTTAAATTATATTTTTCATTAAATGTAATTTTGTAATCTACTGTTTCGTTAGTAATAAAATATTTAGAAAAAAATTTTTTAGCTTTTTTTTTTTTCAAATAAACTATGGATTTCACCTGCAGAATTTCCTGTTTCTACCAAATAAGTATTTTTCTCTCCTTGAATTTTAATTCCAACTCTACTTTTTTTGTTAGTTTTTGTTGTCATTAGATTTGATATCATCAAGCCATTTTTTTTTGTTACACGATGAACCTCGCTAAGAAGTTTTTCACAATCTTTTTTTAATATATGGTCAAATACCGATGTCGCTATTACTGCATCGAAATAATTATCGTTATACAACAGTTTTGAGTTAACAAAATCAAGCCAAGTGAAGTGTATATTTTTATTTTTATATTTTTGTTTTATATAATTTAATCCTCCTTTTGACCAATCTATACAATAAAGTTTAAATCCTATATCCATAATTGGTTGAATATTTTTTCCTGAACCTGTAGCTAGGTCTAGAATTTTTATATCTTTTATTTTTTTCTTTTTTTTAATCGTATTAGACTTCAGTCTCATTAAAAATCTAACAACTTCTTCATCTGGATAGTCTTCTGGATAACCTTTTTTTGTATTATGAATTTGCCAAAAATCATAACAGCTCTTTAAAGCTTTGTTTTGTTTTATCATTTTGAATATGTATTTTTTTTAAGTGGTTTCCCGTCTTTATAAAAAAAATTCTTTAAAAAATCTTTTTTCAAAGGGTTGTGATAATGGGCAATAAAAGTTAATCTAGGTTCTGGGGATTTGTTGTTTCCAGATTTATGTATTAAAAATTTTGAAAATAATAATACATCACCAACATTTAATTCTACATCCTTTTCAACATATTTTTTAATAATTTTATTTTCAGGTGTGTACTGAGCGTGGCCTATTTTTGGAAGGCTATCTTTTGTTTTTAAATGCCCCTCTTTGTGTGACCCTGGTAAAATTTTAATAGCCCCACTTTTAACACTTATATTTTGTATAGCGGGAGCCCAGATCTGAACTAAATCAGAATTTTTAATTGTATATGGGGACTCTTGGTGCCAATCTAGTAAAAAATCCTTATTGTTTGGCATATCAATTCTACAAGCTTTTTGTTTTATATAGATAGGAACATCGTTTGGTATTGATAAAAAATTATAGATTATTTTATTTATCTTAGCATTATTAAAAATTTTTTCAGAAATATTTAAATCTCTAATAGTGTTATATATATTCGCAATATATTGATGATCTTTAGCTTCAAGTTTTAAAAGATTTTTTAAAATTTCTTTTTTAAGTGATTGGAATTTTTTATTATTTATATTTTTAATTTTAATATTTTTAACATTACATGCATTAATCAAATGTGCGATTGACTTCGAGAAATCAATAATTATATTTTTACTATATACATTTCTTAATATTATATATCCATTTTTTTTAAAATCTGATTTTTGTTTTATTAATAATTTTCTAATTGACATTTTTATCCCAAACATTTTTTCTTAAACACCATTTTTTATTTTTTTTTGTCCAAAGACTTTTTGGTCTTGCTCTATCTATGATTTTCCAATATTCTTTTTCAGTTATATCTATATAGTCTAAAAATTCTTTAAAATATTTTTTTGGAAATTCGCCATCATATTTTTTCATTAATAACAAAGCTTCATCTCTTGTAATGAAACCATCCCGTATATCTCTACAAGCATCATTCATGGCCCTTCCTTGTCCAAATTTAATAAACATTGTATAATAATGTTGACCATCAATTTTGTCATCTAGACTTGAAAATTTTGAGTAAGTACCCTCACTTCTGCCATCGATGTTTGTTTGAAAACCAGAATTTTTTTTGGCAAAATAGAAGTTTTCTTGTGGAGACCATTTTTTATAATAGCTCATAAAATGAACAACTATATTTTTTTTTATAATGTCCTTCTCTAATGGAGGCATGTAAATCTCCATATCAGATTTATTTATACCAAATTTTTTAAGATTTTCTAAGGAAACACCACCAAAAAATAATTTAGTTTTACTATTTTTTCTTGTGTAGTGTTTTCTATTCATAACGGGTGATAAGTTTTCTTTATGATTACCCCTAGCTTCAGCATTGTTTTCACCGTACATTATTAATTTAATACCAAATTTTAAAGCAATTTTTGGTGCACAAATTTTTTGCCCTAAAATAAAAGGTTGGAATGGATTTACTAAATTTTTAAAAGCCAGACTTGTTAACTTTGAATGAACTTTATAATTTGGAGTTACTAAAATATTATCAAGCCCAGTTTGGCACCAAGCTTGTAAGTTATGCCAACCTATATTGGTATACATATGAGGTGCCCAAGTAACAGTAAGTGGTTTCATTTTATATTTTTTTTTTCAATATTTCTGAAACAAAAATACTATCTTTACCTCCGCTACCAGGGACTAAAACATCATACTGAGCATTTTTATCTCGATATTTATTGCATAATTTAACAAGATCTTTTTCTCTTTGTTTCCAATTTATCTTACTTTTAATGTATCTGTAGTATCTGCAAGCATCACATATACCATCAGAAAAACCGATTGTTGGTACAGATTTATTTTTTTTTTTTATGTTCTGGTGATGGACCAGGTCTAGTATTAGACTGTACACAGATTTTACAAAATTTTATAATCTTTGGAAGACTTGTCATTTTTTCTTAATTATCAAAAAATACTTACTTAAAAATAAATTTAATCCGTTAGTAAAATAGTTCCTATTTTTATATTTGATCGTCCAAGTTCTTATTAAATCTTTTTTATTTTGGAATAAATGTTTTTTTATTAAAAAAGGAACAACACTTATAGAGAGTTTTTTATCTTTACAATATTTCTTTAAACTTGAAATTGAAAAAATATTCCAACCCGATTGTAGAATATTTCTTTTACCTTTTTCAGTATATTTTACTAATACGTCGTAAGGATATGGATTAAAATGACCATGAATAATTAAAATAGAATTCGTATTCATCATTTTTTTTAGATTATTTAGCGAAGTTTCAAAATTATCAAATATTGATAGTACTCCAGTCATTGTAATTAGATCATATTTTTTTTTAAAAATAAATTTTTTACTATTAATATTTTTTTGAAAAAAAGAACTTTGTGGATTGTATTTTTTTGCTTTCTTTAAAAGATCTATCATTACATCCAATCCAGTAATTCTTATATTTTTTAAGTTTTTTGAAATAAAATATATCAATTCACCTGAGGCACACCCTACATCTAAATATTCGATATTTTTATTTTTTAAATTTTTTTGTTTTTTTATAATTTTCAAAATCTCTTTAAAGGATTCTTTTGGTTTATTATACCTGTTTTCCTTTAAATAAAGTTTATCGTGTAATCTCTTAATCTTTTTCATATTCTATTAATAATTTTTATATAAAAAAAAGCAATTTTTACCAAAAGATAATATTTTTACTTTGTTTGCTCTGTTTAAGTTATCAAAAACATTCCTAATTTCTGATTTTTTAATACCCTCTTTTGACATTTTTTCAATTGTAGTTCTGTATACTAATTTTTGCTGTCTATGATGTTTTAACTTTGTCATCTTAAAAATTAAATCTGTAAAATAATATAATGGAGATAATAATAAAATCTTTAAAATATTGATTTGTGAACTTGATTTATAAATTTTATTTATTTCTTTTAATATAATACTAGAGGGTTCTATTTTTGTATTAAAATTATTAATATTTCTTAATAACATTTTTGTTTTTTTATTTTTTAAAACTGATGATTTATTAACAATAGCTTTTTTAAAGTTTTTTATTACATCGTTTTTGGTTTTTGAGTAATATCCCAAAGAATCAACAAGTCGCGGCTCATGTTTTAGAAACTTTGGCACGTATGAAATAACAGGTTTATCTTGTATCAGTGTATGAATGGATGATGCAGATTTGGAATTAATCATACCATTAGAATTAAAAATTAATGCATTTAAATCATTTTTTGAATTTATTAAAATATTTTTAGTAACCTTTAAATTTTTTGATAAAAATTTATTCCAATCTTTTAAGTCCTCTGAGGGATGTGGTCTTAATATAAATTTTTGATTTGGAAATTTTTTTAATATTAAAATCAATAAACTTTTAAAATCTTTGTTTAATTTATATAACTCAAATAATACCTTATATCTTTCTCTTTTATCTTTCTTTGTTTTAAACCCAATAAAATGCTCATCAGATTTCAAAAAGCGCTTGAGTTCATTTAAGCTTGTGACGCCATGAGAGCTTATTATTAGGGTGTAATTGGATCCATATTTATTTTTAATATCTTTAATTTGATCTTTATATAATTTTTGAACAATTGATTTTTTACATACTTCAAACCTGATGCCTCCAGAAATCAGAAATTTTTTTTTAAATTTTGGATATTTTTTTAAATAATGATTGTAATCAAATTTGCCCCAATTAAAAAATTTATCTATTAAACTAACATTTTTTTCACTACTTCGGTATGAAATAAAATGTTTTATTTCAGAGTCCAACAGATAGGTAAAGCCACCTTCCTCATCTAATACTATGTACATATTTTTTTTTTCTTTAATCTTTAGAATATGCTTTGTATCTGTTTGATTAATTGACTTATAAAAGTAAACTCCATTATTAAAATACTTAGTAGCTCTAAATATACCTGCCTTGTCACCAATAAAGCATGAGTAATTTTGATCGAGTGCTTTTTTTGCAAAGTAAAGCTTTGGATATAATTCCCTTGTTTTTATTTCTAACGGTAAAAATAATATTTTTCTTTTTTTATTTAATTCAGATAAATTTGACAGGGTTTTTTTTATATTTTTAAGCAATTTTTGTTATCAATTAATTTATATTTTTCATCTACTAATTTTTGTTAATTAGGTGTCGAAACAACTTTGTCACCATTTATACTTATGATTTGATTGCAAATATTTAATAAGTCTTTATTGTGAGTAATAATAATCATTGTTTTATTCTTATTTTTATTTAAAATATTTTCAAATATTTCCAATTCATTTTTTTTGTCGAGTTCACTAGTCGCTTCATCAAGTATTATTATTTCTGGTTTATTATAAAGAGCCCTTGCTAAAACAAGTCTTTGTCTTTGCCCACCAGAAATTTTGAGAGCCTTCTCCCCAATTTGAGTTTCTTCTTTATCAGCTAAGCTATTAACAAAGCTTGATAAATTTGATATATCAAAAACTTCTTTTAATCTTTGATAATCTATATCTTCTTCTTTTAAACCAAGGGTCACATTGTATTTAATTGTCTCATCAAGAAGAAAAACGTCCTGGGAAACATATCCAAAATTTTTTTTAATTTTTTCAAAATTTTCATAAGTTTTAATATTATCAAATAACACATCTCCATTATCAGGTTGAATTAATCCTAACATCAATGTCAATAAAGTGCTTTTGCCAGATCCACTATCTCCACTTATTCCAACTCTAGAGCCTTTACTTATTTTAAATGAGACATTATTTAATATATTTTTATTACCTGCAGGGTATTTAAAAGTAACATTTTTAAAAACAATTGAGTTGTCAAATTGTTTAACCTCATAGTTATCATTTATATTATTTAAGATTTTGTTATTTGATATTTCATCATTAATTAAATCCACTGAAGGCAGGCCAGCTTTAATGGTATTAAAATTTCCAATTATTCTTGTTATTGACGGAAATACTCTAAAAGCAGCTGCTGAAAAAATTCCCAATACTGCAATGATATTTGAAGTATCATAATTCATATTCACCATATAGATAATAGAAAAACACACTGCAGATATAGTTACAGTTTCTATAACTACTCTAGGAAAATAATTAAGCATATTGATATTTCTTATTAAATTAAGAGTTTTTTGTTGATGGTAAGAGAATAGTTCTAGAAAGAAATTAGATTTTCCAAATATTTTTATTTCTTTTATAGAATTTAAACCTTCTAAGATTGTTTTGAATGCTCTTCCAGAATGAAACAATCTAGTTTTACTCCATCCGTAAGCTTTTATTTTAGCAATATAATAAAATATTAATATAAAAATAGAAATAACACCAAAAATTATAAAAGTTATAATTGGCTGAATTATTAAAAATAAAATAAAAATACCGATTAAAACTGTTGTCTCAATTGTTATTTGCATAATTGCAATCATATATTTTGTAAGAATTGATATTTCATTTGTGGTATTTCTAAATTTCACACCAATATTCTTTTTCATATTTTCTAGAAGCGGCTGACTTATATAAATGTTAAATATTTTTTTTTGAATCTTTATATTTACTCTATTTATAAAATTAAGATTAAACCAATGGCAAAAAATTAAAAATAAGTTTTTAAATAAGTATAATGTGCAAATAGCAACTAACACAAAGAATAAAAGCTCCTGGAAAGTTAAATCTATTAAATATTTTTCAAATAAATCATAGTATTTAACTGAACTAAGATCTTTATTTAAAATCAATATAATCAAAGGGAATATAATAGCGATACTTAATGTTTCAAATACCATAACAAAAAAGGATAGTATAAAAAAAATAAAAAGATTAATCTTTTCATCATTTGGTATTAAGCTTAAAAGTTTATTCATTTTTTTATTAATTAATTAGATGTAATCAGTTAGACATAGCTCCGCACTATGCAAAAGATCGATTTTACATTTATCATAAATTTTATTTATACTGGTCTAAAAATATGTTTATCTTTAGATACTGTAATTTTTTTATTCTTCACTAAAATATTAATTTTATCTTTTTCCTTATTTAATATTTTAAAAATCTGATTTAAAAAAGGTCCAGTTAAAAATTGAAATTCACTCAGATAATTAAAATTAAAAAAACTTTGTTTAATATATCCATTCTGATCCTCATTTTTTTTACAATCATTAATAAACTTTTCTATTTCATTCTGATTATTTAAATAATTTGATAAAAAGTATTCCAAACCTCTACAAAACTTAAGTTTATTTATAATTTGGCTCGTTCTAAAACAGGGGTGATAACAGAATAAATAATCTCCTAGAATTGGAATATCTTTGTAAGTAATATTATTTTTTATAACTTTTTGTATTTTAATTTTAGGAATAAAAATTTTTAAACTTTTATCAATTTTTTGAATAAGTTCTTTTTGAAGAGTATAAAAACTATTTTTTTTATATTTTATTATCGCCCACATTTATTGTTCCTTTTCTATCTCCTTTTTTAATTCATCATACTCCATGAGCTTTCTTTTCATAAAATTTACAGTTAATTTTGTTTTCGTAGATATACCTTGGGGTGTTAGGACATAGAGATAATTAATTTTTTTTGGATTTTTTTTGAAATTTTCAATTTTAATTAAGCCTTTTGTTTTTAAAGCCTTTAAACAATAATTTAGCTTTCCGACACTAAAACCTAATTCGTAAGCCAAATCTCTTTGGGAAGCTTTGGGTTTGCTATGAATTTTTCTTAATAATTCAAAATGATCAGGATCTTCTTTCATAGTGTTCAAATTTTGAACAATTTAGCGTTCAATTGTTGAACAGTCAAGGTTTTATTAGTATACTTTTTATTTATTTTAAAAATAACAAAATTAAATAACCGAATGTTTAAAAACAACACTAAAATCATACTTGGTATTAATTGGGAGCAAAATTCTACAGCCAGTTTAATGATTAACGGAGAAATTGTTGCATGCTCAAGCGAAGAAAGATTTACAGGAAAGAAAAATGATGAATCTTATCCAAAAAATGCGATTAATTTTGTTTTAAAAAAATTTAGAGTTCCCACAAAAAAAATTGATGCTGTATGTTTTATTTCAAAATATTGGTCACCATCTTACATTCTTGTTCGTCATTATACTAATTTTACTGTTCAAGATCATATAAATGAACAAAATGATGTTTGGTATCCAAGAATATATAAAAACCAAAAAAAATCTCTTTTAAAAATTTTTAAAAAAAAAATTGATTTACAGCAGTATCCTGGAAAAAAATATTGGAAGAAAAAAATAAAAAATTTTTTAAGTTCTTCTGACCATGTATCAAATAAAAGCATTATGCACACAGGGCAAAAAATTAGAAAAGAAGTATTAATTAAACATTTAAATATTAATGAAAATAAAGTTCATTTTATTAAACATTCTTTCGGACATGCTGCATATGCATATTGCTCAGGTAATCTATACAATAAAAATGCAAGTATTATGACTGTTGATGCTTTTGGAGATTTTATTAATTATTCTTATTATAAATTTTTTAAAAAGAGTAAACACTTTGCTTACAAATTAATGAGTGAAGGAGGAAACTGTATAATTGCAAGAATGTACAGGTATACAACTCTTTTATTAGGTTTTAAACCTAACGAACATGAATACAAAATTATGGGAATGGCACCTTACTGCAAAGAAAAATATCTAGATAAATTATTTAATAAATTTAAATCTTTTCAAGCTATCAAAGGTAAAAATTTTATTAACAAATCAATGCCCAAAGATTCTTTTTTTTATTTAAAAAAATTATTCAATGGATATAGATTTGACTCTATTGCAGGAGCATTACAAAAATATTCAGAATTTTTACTAAAAAAATGGATAAATAATTGTATTTCTCAAAAAAAATTTTCAAATATTGGTATTGCAGGTGGAGTAGCCATGAATGTTAAAGCAAATTTAGAAATTTCAAAATCTAGCAAAGTTAGTTCAGTTTATGTACCTCCTTCACCTGATGATAGTTCGCAAGCTATGGGTGCGTGTTATGGATACTCATTGATAAATAACCTTACAACTAATAAATTAAAAGATTCATATTTAGGTTATGAAATCAAAAATGATAAAGTAAAAAATCTTTTAAAAACAATAAATAAAAAAAAATTTAATATTTATAAAAAAAATATTATTTTACGAACTGCAAATTTACAAAAAAAAAACAAACTTATTGCAATCTGTAAAGGTAAAGCAGAATTTGGAGCAAGATCACTAGGAAATAGATCTTTAGTATGTAACCCAAAAGATAGGGATAATATAAAAAAAATAAATGAAACTGTAAAAAATAGAGACTTTTGGATGCCGTTTGCTGCAACAGTTATTGATAAGTACGCAAAAAAATATTTTTTGATCGATAAAAAAACAAATTTAGAGAATTATAAATATATGACAAATTGCTTGGATACAACCAACTTAGGTCAAAAGAATTTAATCGCCGCAACTCATCCTTATGACAATACTTGTAGACCTCAAATTCTGAATAAGAACGATAATAAATTTTATTACAATATTATTGAACAATTTGGTAAAATTTCAAAAACATACGGGTTATTAAATACTTCTCTTAATACTCACGGAAAACCTATCATAAATGATGAAAAACAGGCTTTGAAAATTTTTTATGAAACAAACATTGATGCTTTAATCTTAGGTGATTTTTTAATTGAAAAAAAATAATACAAAAAATGTCTACAAATACAACACTGTTAAATAATAAAATTATATAAAAATATGTTTCATGTTATCGTTCAAGCTAGAATGGGTTCTACAAGACTTCCAGGTAAAACATTGAAAAACTACAAAGGAATAACTCCTCTTAATATCTTGGTGAGAAAATTAAAAAAAATAAATAAAATTTCAAAAATAATTATAGCAACTACAAAACTAAAGGAAGATAATATCTTTAAAAAGTTCTGTAAGAAAGAAAATGTTAGTTTATTTCGTGGCAGTAATCTAAATGTTTTAAATAGATATTTTCATGCAGCAAAAAAATTTAAATCAAAAAATATCATAAGAGTCACAAGTGACTGTCCATTCATTGATAACACAACTTTAAACAAAATGATAAATTTACAAATTAAAAATAATTATGATTATCTATCTAATACTTACCCGACTCCATGTACATACCCTGATGGGTCTGATATCGAAATTTTTAATTTTCAAACTTTAAATAAAACTTATAAAAAAGCCGTTTTACCATCTGATAAGGAGCATGTAACAAAATATATGTGGAATTCAAAAATTTTTAAAACAAAACAAATAAACCTTCAGAAAGATCTTTCAAAGTATAGATATACAATTGATATAAAAGATGACTTTAAACTTTTTTGTTTCATTATCGATAGTTTTTCTAAAAAAAAAATTTTAGACTTCAAAATGAATGAGATAATTAAACTTATCGATAGAAACCCATCAAAAATTTTATACCAAAAAAAAATTAAAAGAAATTTTGGCTGGAATAAGTCATTAAAAAAAGATAAGGAATATTTAAATGATTAAAAATCCAAAAATTCTTTGGAGTCAAGCAAAGAAAATTATACCTGGTGGTAATGGACTTTTATCAAAAAGACCAGAAAGATTTTTACCAAGTGGTTGGCCAACCTATTATAGTAAATCAAAAGGTATATATGTCTGGGATCTAAAAAATAAGAAATACACCGATATGAGTTTAATGGGTATAGGTTCGTGCGTGTTGGGCTATAATAATTCTTTTATTAATAATTTTGTCAAAAAAAGTATAGATAAAGGAATAAACACTACTCTAAATTGTTATGAAGAAATTTCTTTAGCAAAAGAGCTTTTAAAAATTGATAGCTTCGCTGATCAAGTAAAATTTGCCAGAGGAGGAGGTGAAGCAATGTCTTTAGCTGTAAGAATTGCAAGATCAAAATCCAAAAAATCTAAAATTATTTTTTGTGGATATCATGGTTGGCATGATTGGTATCTTGCTGCAAACCTAAAAAATATCAATAATTTAAATAATCACCTTTTAAAAAAGTTAAAACCAGTTGGAGTTCCTAAAGAATTAAAAAATTCAGCTTACCCCCTAGAATTTAATAGCGTAATACAATTAAACAATTTAACAAAAAAAAATAATATAGCTGCAATAGTAATAGAACCTTCAAGATACTCCTACTTAGAGACAAAATTTATAAAAAGATTAAATTCAATATGTAAAAGTAAAAAAATTATTTTAATAGTTGATGAGATAACATCTGGCTGGAGAGAGTGTCTAGGAGGAGTATATAAAAAAATTGGTATTAAACCAGATATAGTTGTTTACGGTAAAGCACTTGGCAATGGATATGCAATTTCCTCTGTTTTAGGCAAAAAAAAGGTTATGGATATTGCGCAAGATACATTTGTAAGTAGCACGGCTTGGACTGAAAGAGTTGGTTTTGCTGCCGCTCTTGCTGTAATCAAATACCACAAAAATAATAGAGTTTTTGAGCATAATAGAAATATTGGAAGATTGATAAAAAAAGGCTTAATTCAAATTTCAAAAAAACATAAAATCGAAATATCAGTTAACCAAATTGACACCGTAATTAATTTTAATTTTAAAAATAAAGGAGAATATTTTGGTACTTTATTTACTGAACTTATGCTTAAAAAAAAATATTTAGCATCAAATTTAATATATATTTCTTATTTTCATAAAAAAAAAATTATTAAAAAATATCTTAAGGATGTTGATGAAGTTTTCTCCAAAATCTCAATCTCAATAAAAAACAAAAAAAAAATTTTAAAAAGTAAAATAAGAGTTTTTAGTTATAAAAGGAATAAATGAAAAATTACTTTATAGAGTTTAAGGAAAAAATTAAATATTTAAAAAAAATTTCAAAAAAAGAAAATAAAAAAACTGCTTTTTTTATTTCTAATACTAAAAAATATGAAGATGTATTATTTTATACAACTCCTATAAGAAAAACAGTCAACTATATATACTTTGGGGTAGTTTTATTCGATGATAGAGTTGCAAAAAAAATTGCGAAAATTATTGATGGTAACTTTAATGTTATCTTTGTAGATACAGAAAAAAAATCATTCAAATTAGCTAAAGATAAAGTGGTGAATGTTGAAAGAACAATTAAAGAAAACATAAATAAAACTTACTTACGATTCTATAAAGCCAATGATCTAACAATTAATGCTGCTGAAGATCTCCTTGCAATTCATTTTAGAAGAGAGATAAGAAATCTGTCAGGTAAAAAAATTTTAATCATAGGAACAGGAAATATTGGATTTAAACTAAGTTTAAGACTTATTGAAAGAGGATCTGAAGTTCATTTATTTAGAAGAAATGAAAAGAAACTAATTCAAATATGTAATGTTTTGAATTTTATAAAACCACAAGGAACAATCGCAAAAGCAAAAAGGATAAAATATTTAAAAAAAAATTTAAGTGATTATGATGTTATTTTTTGTACAGCAAATCAAAAAAATATAATTAAAATAGATAACATTAAAGAGTTTAAAAAAAATGTTTTACTTGTAGACATAGGAAAAGGCATGTTCGACTCAGAAACGTTAAAGCTTCTTATAGACGCAAATATAATTGTACACAGATTAGATGTTACTCCATCATTGAATATGTTGTTGGAAGGTAATGATTCATTTAAAGAATACGAAAAAAATAAATCTTATTTAATTAAAAAAAAAAAAAATTTTAGATTAGTTTCACAAGGTTTGTTGGGTCAAAAAAACGATTTGATTGTTGATAATCCAATTAGTCCAAATACTATTTTTGGAGTTTGCGATGGTATGGGAGATTTTCTAAGATTAGATAATTTGGTAAAAATTAAAATAGTTAAAGATTTATCAAAAATATATAAAAAAAAAATTAATTTTGATTAGATGAAAAAAAATAAAAAAGCGATAATTTTAGGAGCAGGACCTACAGGGTTAATTACTGCTTGGCGATTACTTGAGAGAGGTTTTGATGTAGAAATAATAGAAAAGAATTCTAATTCAGGTGGATTATGTAGATCTTGGAAGTATAAGGATTTTATTATTGATACAGGGCCACATATCTTCCACACACCAGATAATGAATTAAAAAAATTTTGGAAAAAAAATTTTAAAAATTTATTAATTGAGGGAAAATTTTATGGTAAAAATGTTAAAGGAAAAAATTTTGATAAATTTTACGATTATCCCTTTTCAAGAGAGTCCCTAGAAAAATTTGAAAAAAATCTTAAAATCAAAATAAAATCAGAATTAATTAAATGTAAAAATCTAACTAAAAGGTTTAAAGCAAAAAATTATAAAGAATATATAGATTCTTTTGTTGGTCCAACTCTTAGAAAAATGTTTTTTGAAAAATACCCGAAA
>MDTG01232412.1_pt1 | contig 33829 bp, 35 predicted proteins | sample 811421 | NCBI WGS metagenome assembly MDTG01 (sample SAMN05326645, study PRJNA326480) | marine metagenome | isolation source: seawater | place: Pacific Ocean: South East | collected 2011
ATTAAAATTTTATCCCTTTCGAAAGCTTCAGGTAATAGAACATTTAAAAATGCGCTTGCAAGGTACCGTCCCTCACAAAAAGTTATTAACTCTGCCCTCAAAACAGTACGTAGCAATGTTTTATTTATTGATATGGATGGAATAATCGGAAAGAAGTATTCAAAAACTGAATACTACTCTTTGGAGCGTGCACTTGGTGGAAACAGTAGTAGTAAATCAAAAAGAGCAGTGGCCCGCTTTGGGACAACGGCGATTATGCTTTTTGCAACACATAAGCTCGGATTGATGCCTCCTCCTACAAGGTATTCACCAGTTGGAGCAGAAATGGGAATCCGCCTTGGCCTTGCAGCTGGTAGGGGCGCAGCAATAAGCTTTGATGTGCCACAAATGCAAAAAATTCCACAACCTGAGCAACCAATTAGCCTTGAAATAAAGGGAAAAAAGTCTCTATCAATCCCTTTCCCTGTCGTGGCGCCAGTTACGGAAATTGCTGAGCAAGCAGTAAGAGAGTCAGCAATGAATAGAGCGGTTCGACAAGGGGCGAGACTTGCCTGGAAGCACTTGACGGCAATTGCGACTTGTATGGCCACTTACGAAGCAATGAAGAGAAAAAACAGTAAGTTTGTCGCGAAACAAGCGGCAGTATTTCAATATCTCGCTTTAATTGGCCTGATAAAAGAGACGGAAAAAGCGGACACAAGATACTGGTCTACTCTTCCTAATCTTATCAGAGTGGGGCATTTAGAGCTTCCGGCCGGTAAATATGAAGTCACAAAGAAATCAAAAAATGATAGATATCAAACTAAAAGTTTCTCTATTACCTCGAAAAACCAAACCCAAATAGTTCTATTTTAATTTCTTTTTTTATCCCGATGTATTTTGTCGGGAACTTGTTTTTCTAAGGAAATCAACTCCTGTGCCGATATAATTTTTATGACTCGAGTACTTCCTGCATTACTTGTGCTGTTTTTCTCTATTAGCAGCTATTCTAAATCTTTTAATCAAAAGGTTCTCTTCTGGAAGGACTACTCTTTCGCGGTAAATGACCCTTGGGTATTTTTGTCGACTAATGATCAAGAACGTTTTCAAATTCTCTTAGATTTTTTGGGTAGGTCAGAGTTCGGGAAAAAATTAATCTCAGACTCCAAAAAAAAGGCGAAAGAGTTCTCAGATGATAAGGAATTTTTAGAATTTTTTAAAAAAGGTAAAACATCTATCACTGACACAACTTTGAGTCGGCATTTTCCGCCAAGCGATCCTCAAGATATTAGCTACACCTCTTCTTCAATGATTTATTTAGATGAAGACTTGTCTATAGAAGATGCAATTCTAGATCTCGCCCATGAATTAACGCACTTCTCCAAAAGACCGACAACCAATCCTTACAGTGAGTACTTTGACCTTGAGTTTTATATAGAATCAACGATTTTAGGGCAGGGCGGTGAGTCAGAAGCTTTTATCTCTGAGTGCATGGTCATGCGAGACTTATTTCTCGATCGATTTAACCAAGATAAGAATTGTTTAAACCTCAATGCTGCGGAATCTGGAAGTCTTACGCAGAGAGTAATTGCAAGAAAACTATTTTTTAAACTAGGAAAACATGCTGGCGAATTTCGCAAAAGTTTGTCTAAACACAACCTTCCTGGAGATCATTTTCCTCATACTGAATCAACTGGGCCAGTTTTTATCTCATCTAATTATGATTTGCCTTACCCAGTTGCCGCGGTAGCTGAATATGAGTCCATTATGAAGCGAGTTTGTAAAAATGATAAACGTAGACTTGGCTATTTGAAAAAGCGGATGAATGAAACAGTAAACAGGAGCCCTGCGTCAATTACTTTTCATCGAGAGCAATCAAAGCTTCTCCGGCGTTGTAAATATTTCTTATAAACCTTAATTTCAAAGTCATTTTGTTTGGCCACAGAATAATTAAAAGATTAGCCTATATTTCCACTGATGATTAGCTTGTTTTTGGCCTGAGTTCATTGACGATACCCCTAAGTACGGGTAAAGATTACGATATACATCAATATTCCTTTTAGGAGAGTTTATGCAAGATTCAGTAGTCCTTGCGAAAGTCGACGATTTCCTCAACTGGGGGAGAAAAAATAGTCTCTGGCCTATGACATTTGGCCTTGCGTGCTGTGCGATCGAAATGATGGCAACAGGTGCAGCAAAACATGATTTAGAGCGGTTTGGTTGTGGTGCTTTTATGGCAACACCACGTAGAGCCGACTTAATGATTGTTGCTGGAACAGTTACGTTAAAAATGGCAACAAGAATCCAAACTCTTTATGAACAAATGGCCGAGCCAAAGTATGTTATCTCAATGGGATCATGTGCGAATAAAGGGGGACCTTACTGGCAACATGGGTATCATGTTTTAAAAGGTGTTGATGAAATTGTTCCTGTTGATGTTTACGTTCCTGGGTGCCCTCCAAGACCAGAGGCATTAATTGAAGGTTTAATGACTCTTCAGAAAAAAATCGCTAACGAAAGAATGCTACGTGATAAGTGGGTGAAAAATGCATAATGAATTAGCCAGCTATATTAACTCCCAAGTAACTGATGCCAACGCAGTCGCAAATATTGCAGAGGTGGGGGATTCCTCGATCTCAATTTCATCTGCAAAAGTTTACGACGTTTGTAAGCTCCTTAGAGATGGAGAGTATGAATATAATGTTCTTCAAGTTATCACAGGTTGTGATTATCCTGATGAGAATAAGATTGAAGTAAGCTACATTCTTGCTTCATATACAAAAAATACTGAACTTATTTTAAAAACAGCACTTGATAGAGAAGGCGACCTTACTGTTGCCTCTGTCGTTTCTATATGGAGTGCTGCTAATTTTCAAGAAAGAGAAACTTATGACATGCTTGGTGTTAATTTTGACGGGCATCCAGATCATAGAAGAATTCTTTGCCCCGAGGACTGGGAAGGGTTTCCACTAAGAAAAGATTATGTTCCAGCTGAGTCATATAAAGATATGACAATTAACCCAGTTCATAAAATGAACATAGGGGAAAGAGAGTTTGGCGCGAAACACGCACATATTAAAGGCGCAACGACGAGTGTTAAAAACTACTCAGTTGATGCACCAGAAGAGTCAGAAGAACTAAACAACTAAAACTAAATAAAAGAGAAATATTCATGTCGACTATTTTTAAACAAGAAAACTTAAAAACGGATCTTTTGACCATCAATATGGGTCCTCAGCATCCAGCGACTCACGGGGTTTTGAGAGTAGAAATCAAAACTGATTCTGAGATTGTCGCTGAAGCAACGCCTTACCTTGGTTATCTTCATAGATGTATGGAAAAGCATTGTGAGCATCTAGACTACAGAGGTGTGATTCCGTTTACAGATAGAATGGACTACCTTGCGGCGATGAACGCAGAGATGGGCTATGTTTTAACTGTTGAGAAAATGCTTGGAACTGAAGTCCCTGAAAGAGCTCAGTACATTAGAACTATTGTTGCAGAACTTCAAAGACTTGCTTCTCACTTAATGTTCTTTGGTGTTTACGCTATTGACTTAGGGGCATTCTCTCCATTTCTCTATGCATTCCAAGACAGAGAGTTTATTCTTCGAATCTTTGAAGAGATAAGTGGTGCGAGACTTCTTTATAATTACGTTTGGCTTGGTGGGGTTTGGAATGACATTTCAGATTCTCAGCTTAAAAGAATTGAAGGCTATCTTGATGAATTAGAAGAAAATATTAAAAAGTACCACACACTTGTTGGTGAAAATAAAATCTTTATTGGAAGAACGGCAAACGTAGGTGTTGTTTCAAAAGAGATGGCCTATGATTATGGCGCAACAGGTCCTGTCCTTCGTGGCTCAGGTGTTGATTGGGATCTTCGAAAGAAGCGTCCTTATGGGATTTATGACAAATTTGATTTCGACGTTATCACTGGTGAAGGCCTGAAAGGCCAGCTAGGTGATTGTTGGGATCGCTACTATGTTAGAATGTTGGAAATGCATGAAAGTATAAAAATTCTTCGTCAATGTTTAGATGGTATTGAGGAAGGTCCTATTATGGGTAAAGTCTCTAAGATTGTTAAAGTACCAAAAGGTGAAATTTATCTTAGAACAGAGTGTCCAAGAGGCGAACTTGGATATCATTTAATTTCTGACGGCGGAAAAACCCCGTACAGAGTAAAAGTTAAGTCATCTTGCTTTACTCACGTTTCAATGTTGCCAGAGCTAGCGCCTGGGCAAATGATTGCCGACTTTGTTGCAACAATTGGTAGTATCGATATCGTTTTAGGAGAGGTAGATCGATGAGCGCAGTAACAGAACAACCACTAACATTTAAGGGTTACTTCAGAAATATCAAAGAAGCGATTGTTTCTACCGTAAAAGGTATGGCGATTACTATTAAGTATGTTTACGGAGTTAAGCCAGTAACAGTTGAGTACCCAGAGGTTAAGGAAGTTCTCCCAGAGAACTCAAGATCAAGACTATACAATGACGTTGAAAATTGTATTTCTTGTATGCAATGTGCGACTGCTTGTCCGGTAGATTGTATCTACATTGCTGCAGTTAAAAGAGATAAGGATGCGCCGAAGTTAAAGACAACATCAGGTAATCCAATTCGACTTGACCTTACTCAATACACAATTGATACGGCCCTTTGTTGTTACTGTGGTCTTTGTACAACAGTGTGTCCGACGGAGTGCTTAACTCATACAACCGATTACGAGTTTTCACAGTTCACGCTTGATGAAATGAAATATGATTATCTGGCCGAAGATGTGCGAGCTTGGAGAACAAGAATAGTTAAATAGCGAGTTAATAAAATTTATTTTATAGAAGGCCAGTGATTTTCACTGGCTTTTTTTTGTCGTTTTTCCTGCTTTAGGTGACTGATTTTACAAATAATTATTGGTTTTTTGTTTGCATGTAAATTGTGGGATTCGGTTTTGGGAGAAACTCTAATGGAAAAACTATTAAAAAAACTAATTTTATTTACTTTGTTGAATTTTAACTTATTTGCAGGGGAAACATTAACATCTGTTGGTGGTGTAATTATAAACCTTCCCTCTGGACACAGCTTTCAAAAAGCTATTGAAGTTGGTGATGCACCTAAGAATAGACAATGCTTTGAAGAATTCATCACAGGAAAGGTATCAAAAATTTCCTTCCCAAAGTCAAAAAGAACGGTCTTTGAGCAAATAAGTGACCTTGGTTACTTTCCAGAAATTAGACTCGGCAAAAGAGGATCTAGTGAGGTGAGCGGTGATAGGTTTTCGTTCTCGATGAGAGACCTCGGCGATAACTGGTGTGATGAGAAAAAACAAAAATTTGTTTTCAAGAAATTTAAAAAAGAAGTCATAAAAAAAGTTAAAAGTGTGCTTGGTAAACAATTGGTCTCGTCACTAACTCGTCTTAATGGGGATGAGGATTTATCAAAATGCAGATGTTCAAACCTAAGTGAGTTTAAACTTAATGAGCGTGATGGAATCGCATACTTTCCAGATGGAACTCAAGTAAAAAATGATGAGTTATTATCAAGACTTTTTAAATTTTTTCATGCCGAAAGAGCAGCTAAAAGAACAAGGCATATAATCCCTGGTACTGAGTTTCTAGAAATTCTTGGAGGACAAGAATGTCTAGTGAGAAGGTATAAAAGAGATGCCGAAGGAAATAGAGTGCTTGATTACTGTGTGCCAAAAACTGTAAGTCTAACATCTGGTACGGATTCAGAAGATACGACAGAAGAGGAAGGGTCTAGTTCTGAAGAAAGTGAGGGAAATACTCAACAGGAGCAAACTCAAGAAGAAGATCAAGGTGGAGATCAAGATGAGAGTGAAAGTGAAGATGCAGAAAATGTGACAAGAAGTGGGGATGATTACGCGGCAGATGAGATTAAGCGACAAATGGATTTAATTAAATCGCTAGAAAAAAGGTATGAAACAGAGGGATTAGATAAGAAAGAGCCTAAAGGTGTTTATGCCCAACTAAGAGAGCAACTCGAGGAGATTGATGTACAGCAGTTTTCAGAGGGCGAAAACGGAGAGATTTACGATACGGAAGGAAATCTAATAACAAATGAAACTTTGATTGAGAGATACTATTCCGAAACCTCTCCACCGGATGAAGACGTTGACTATAGACCTGAAATGATTCAAGGAGATGTAGTCGAATCTGAGGAAGGTAGTCATGACGGCGAAATTAATAGAGTAGAAGATGAGAGCAATAGTGAGGCAGAGGAAGAATCAGATGAGCTTAAAAGCACAGAGGATAGCACTGAAGATGAAGAGATCTCTGAGGATGAGAGTGACGATCTTGATGGAGAATAATAATTACTTTTTCTGTGACTAGATTGTTTTATAAATTAATCTGGCCGCAGCTCCTAAAAGAAATAATTTAAACAAAATATTAAACCGTTGATCTGAGAGTTTACCTAAGGCAGTCGTTCCTATTTTACTGCCTAATATTGTACAGGTACTGGCAGCTAGTATCAGCGGTAAATTCTCTAGAAATTCAAATCCTAGGCTAATGAAAACTATTACCTTCAATGAATGGGTAAATGTTTGCATTACAGCTTTTGTTGCAACAAGTTCTTTTTTTTCAAGTTCTGCTCCTAGCATAAAAGGAGCTAGGAAAGGTCCAACAGCGCCAGTTAGAGGGGAGATACTCCCTGTTACAAAGCCAACTAAAATGAAAAGTGGCAGGGGTGTTTTAAAGCGAAGCTTCTTAGGCCGAAATACAGCAAGAAAAATAATAACCACTAAAAAGTAGTAAAAAGTATCAGGTGAGGTGATAAGTTTTAAAATAAATCTGGAGGCAATAGATCCTAAAAAAAGTCCTGGAAAAAAATAAGAAATAATTTTTTTGTTAACATTTTGTTTTAAAAAAAATGCTCTTGAACTGTTACTCGCTAATTGAATGCAACCGTGAATTGGAACAATAGATTGGACTGGCAAGAAAAAAGTCATGAAGCTTATTAGTATAGTCCCTCCCGCCAATCCAATTACACCTGAAATTATACTGGAGAGAATTGCGACAACACATAAAAGGAGCAAGTTCATTTTAAATTCCTCATGTACTTTTAATTATTTTTTTTAGAAGTAATCCTTTTAGGTAATCTCCCTCGATGAATCCTGGTAACTTTTTGAAGTCCTCAGTTGGAGAGAGTCTTCTTACTCTTTCTAGACCGAGTGTTTTAATTGTTTTTGATATTTCATTTTCAAATTTTTTCCATGTCACTTTATGTGTATTTAGGAATAAATATAAATGGCCATGTGTATTTAAAACTTTAGATAACTCTGGGAGAAGCTTCTCGTAGTTCTTTAGTGCATTAGTTGTTTTCTTTCCGTCAGTACTGCTGCTAGGGGGGTCACAAACGATATGGTCATATTTTTTCTTTTCTTTTGTCGCAGTCTTTAAAAAATCGTCTACACTAGAGCAAAAACTTTGATGAGCATCTTTAGGTAAATCATTGATAAGTATATTGTTTTGAAGAATGTCTAAATACTTTTGACTTAAGTCAACTGAGTGAACATTTTCTAACCCCTTTTTTAGTCCAAATATTGAAAAAGCTCCGGTGTAACTAAAAAGGTTTAAAAGTGAATGTCCTGGTTTTAACAAATCACCTATTTTTTTTCTGATTGAACTCATGTCAGTGTAAATACCAATGTCGTAAGAACGCCCCAAGTTTAAGTTGTATTTAAGGCCAAATTCAGAGCATTCAATATCAAGGTTTTTATTATGAATGACAAAGTCATTCTTGTAGTCATATTCTTGAATGATTATCTTTTGTTTTTTATTCCTCGATTGAAAAAAATATTTAAAAATTTGAGTTGGGTACTTTTCGGTGAAAAACTTTTTTATAATAGAAAATAAGATTTTTGAGCTTGCGTCCCAAAAGTTACAATAACTTTGGACTAAGATGACTTCTCCGAGTCTTTGAATGAATAAACCTGGGATTTGGTCTGCTTCTCCAAAAACAAGAAAGAAGTTTTCTCTTTCTTCTAATAATCTTAGCTCCTCCCTAAAGGTCACGGCACTATCAAGACGGTTTTCAAACTCATTCCAAAAATTATGTTTTTTAAAGCGCGCATTAGAGTACTCACTCCAGTACCTGGCCTTTACTGATTTGTGTTCGGGGTCACCTATAAAAATCCAGGAGCTCTTTTTATCTTTAGACGCTGTTGCGATAAGGCCTGGTTTTTGGGGAAATTTATCAGTGTATGAATCTTTCGTTATCCAAGGGTGACCTAGGCCAAGATGCTTAATAGATTGAGGGTGAATCTCATAGAAGGTTGTTTTGGTGGTGTGTCTATTGTTTCTCATTTTCTATTTCTTTTTCAAATATGAACTTTTGAAATTTAGTTCTTTTGTTTTCTTTCAATTAGATCTTCAATGCAAGATATCAATTGATTTGTAACTTTAAATGGGTCGTCTAGGTCATAAATATTCATAGAGGTGAGGAAATCTCGATCTTTTGAACTTATCTGGGCGTAAGGGTCAAAGTTTTGCATAAAGGATTGAAGTTGTTCGATTTTTATTTCTAATTCAGATGAATTTAGAGTTTTGGTGTGGAGGTCGTTTATTAGGCTTTCTGAGTTTTCTTGTTTTTCCATTGGAGACCTTTTGTGCTCGTAAAACTGCTTATTTTTATAGTCTGGTTTCTCTTATTATACGCATTTAGTCACGAGGAAAAAATCAGTAAGTTAGCTCAAATACTTAAAACGCAACTGAATGAGCTATATTGGGGGAAAGAATTACTTAAGTGTAGGGAATTGCAAACAAAAATTGTGTTTAATGAAGATCTATCCAATCAAAATAGTACCGCATATCAGGAGACAATCAATAGGCTAATGATGCTTAAAAGTGAGTATGGAGAGGACATCAGAGGTTCGCTACTGGAACTATCCACGTTTTTGGAAGAAGAAATAGAGACAAGGTCAAAATTACGTCAGGTATTCGGGGAGAGTCTTTTTCAAATGGTGCTTATGGCTGGAGTAATAAATGCGATGTCCTTGTCATTTGATTACTTTCTAGAGACTAAAGCTCGTTATTTTGAAACTCTCTTCCTTAATTTATTTATGCTTTCTGGAGGTTTGGCTTTTCGGACCCTTTTTTCTTTTATATTAGATCGAAAAATTAAAGTCTTCATTTCTGCATTCTCTAATTTAAATCAATTCATTGTATTAGCAGGAGTTGGAGTTAGTTCTAACGAAATATCAACTAGAATGGGCTTTCAGGAATTTGAGTCAGCATGGAGACCTTTCCCAAGGCAAAGGGTGCAGCTTCTACGAGCTTTAAGAGATTGGAATGACAGGGGGCGAGACCCACGTATTGGTATTTCCCATATATCGAACCAGCTGAAATATGAATTCAAGCTGGCCTTGTCATCATTTAAAAAAAATAATGAGGCAGTAAAGCTATTATTTCTAATTTTATTTTTCTTAATCCCGTATTTTTATATATTTTCTTCGAAATTAATGAGTCGACTTTTGGCACCCTTTTGAGCCTGTTACATCATTTATGATTCTTGAAAAGCTAAAACAACCGAGGTAGATTCGTTTAATTTTTTAACTACTATAATGAGGTCCTTCAATGAACGATAAGCAAATCATTTACTCAATGTCTGGCGTTGGTAAAGTCTACAATCAAAAGCATGTTCTTAAAGATATTAGTCTCGGATACTACTACGGTGCAAAAATTGGCGTATTGGGTTTAAATGGTGCAGGTAAATCAACCTTACTTAAAATCCTTGCTGGATTAGATGATGATCACCTCGGAGAGACAACTCTCTCCAAAGGATACTCAATTGGATATTTAGAGCAGGAACCTGGTTTAGACCCAGAAAAAACCGTTAGAGAAGTTGTACAAGAGGGAGTGCAGGAAGTTGTTGACCTTCTTGCCCAATTTGAAGAAATAAATGCGCAGTTTGAGACAGCTGAAGACTTTGATGAGTTATTGGCCAAGCAGGCAAAGGTTCAAGATAAGCTTGATGCGTGTGATGGTTGGAACCTTGATTCCAGATTGGACCTGGCAATGACCGCACTTAATTGTCCTCCCTCAGATCAAAAGGTCGGTGTTTTATCTGGTGGTGAAAAGAGAAGAGTCGCACTGTGTAGGCTACTTCTAAGTGAACCTGATATTTTACTACTAGACGAACCGACAAACCATCTAGATGCAGAAACGGTCTGGTGGCTAGAAAGACACCTTCAGCAATATAAAGGAACAGTTATTGCTGTTACGCATGATAGGTACTTTTTGGATAATGTCGCAGGTTGGATTCTAGAGCTTGATCGGGGACAAGGAATTCCGTTCCAAGGTAATTACACTTCTTGGCTTGAGGCAAAAGCAAAAAGATTAGAGATTGAGGAAAAGAAAGAATCTAAAAAGCAAAAATCAATGAAGGAAGAGCTTGAGTGGATAAGATCAAATCCAAAAGCGAGGCAAGCAAAAAGTAAAGCGAGAATTAAAAACTATGAGGAAAGGCTAAAAGACTCCAAAGAAAAAAGAGTAGAGACTAATGAAATCTTTATCCCTGCAGGTCAAAGACTTGGAGATGTTGTCATTAATGCAAGCAATTTGAGTAAGTCATTTGGTGATAAGACTCTCTATGAAGGTTTGAGTTTCAAGTTACCTCCTGGTGGAATTGTAGGAGTTATAGGCCCTAACGGTGTCGGGAAATCAACCTTATTTAGAATGATAACGGGACAAGAAAAACCAGATGCTGGTGAAATAACGATTGGTGATACCGTACAGTTAGCTTATGTGGATCAGAGCAGAGAAATGGATCCGTCTAAGACCATTTATCAAGTGGTGTCAGGTGGCACTGAAATGCTAGAAGTTGGAGGCAAAGAAGTAAATGCTAGAGCCTATATAGCGAGATTCAATTTTTCAGGTGAAGATCAGAAAAAAGTTGTTACCCAGCTATCCGGAGGGGAGAGAAATAGAGTTCATTTAGCAAATATGCTGAAAGAGGGTGGAAATGTCTTACTTCTAGATGAACCGACCAACGACCTGGATGTTAATACACTTCGTGCTCTTGAAAATGCACTGATTGATTATCCTGGCTGTGCTGTAGTGATCTCCCACGATAGGTACTTTTTAGATCGAATCGCGACTCACATTCTTTCTTTTGAACCAAAGGAAGTGGTTTGGTTTGATGGCAACTTTTCTGACTATGAAGAGGATAAAAGAAAGAGGTTAGGTGACTCAGCTGTTGACCCCAATAAAATGTCTCATAGAAAATTAAAAAGAGACTAGTTTTAAATATACTTTTCGTAATATAAGGCACCATCATTTGAGGTGCCTTTTATTTTTATAAATTCCTTTATTTTTTTATTCTCAATATAAATAATTTCATCGATGAATTTCACAAGTTGCTTCTTGATTCTTTCGTGATCATTTTTCATTTCAGAATTATAGTAATTTATTAAAAATGCTAATCGGTCAATAGCGTCCTTTGCTGAATTGGCATGAATTGTTGCAATAGATCCGCTGTGCCCTGTATTCAAAATATTTAAAAAGCCACAAGCCTCAGATGACCTGATTTCACCAATTATTACTCGATCGGGACTTAGTCTTAGTGCCCAGCTAATTAAATCATTAATAGAGCGATTGTATTCACTTGTAGAAAGATGAATTATATTTCTTGATTCAATGTCTATCTCCTTAAGATCTTCAATGATACAAACCTGTTGAGTTGAGTCAATTTCATTTCTTATCAAAGTTTGAAGTAAACTCGTTTTTCCGCTTCCTGTTTTTCCTGCAATTAGAATGCTTTTTCTCTTTTGAATAGAGTTTTTTAAACATGACATAATACTGTTTCCAATACAAAAATCCTTTAATGGGAAACTATTTTTGTTCATGAGCCGAAAAATGATCAATGGAAAGTGGTTATTTTTTAAGAGAGTAACCCTAACAAGGTTACCTTGAAGCGTTGTTGAAAAAGAGCAAAATGGCTCTTTTGTGTTTAACTCCTTGTTGTTTTTAATAATTATAATTTTTACTATCCTTAAAATTGTCTCCTTTCTTACTTCCAGTTTTTTTAAAATAGATTCATTGGAAAGTTTAATTTTTAGTATGTTGAAATCTTGAAAAATAATTTCCTCTAAATTAGGTATTAGTAAAAGTTCTTCAATCTCTTTTGTCGATAATAAAGACCAATACAAATCTAAAGCACTTTTTTCTGTAATTTCGATTTCATCGCTTAAGTATTTCGATGTTGAGATAAACTCCTTTTTTGATGGAATAACACCATGAGAAAGTCTTTCATCAAAAAAATCTGTAAGTTTTGTAAGAGAGTTTTCATAGTTTACATTGCTCATTTACTTGAATAACACCTTTAATCAGTTTGCTGACTTGATTTTTCTTTGGATCCATTTTTTTTAAAAACTTCTTCACGAAGTAAAGAGTTCCGTTTGCTGATTTTGCCTTCAAGCCACCTTGGTAGACGAAGAAAATAGTTGGCTTATTTTTTAAGATTAGCGTAGATGAGTTAGAAGTATTTTTGATAGTTCGTCTTATTGCCTCATTAGATCTACTAAATTTACTTTTTGACTCCGCTATCAGACCTAGTGGCGATTGTTTGATTTTAAGATTAATATTAATGCCCGAAAAATAGCTCTCATTTATTGATTGTTCAAATAAGCCCGCTGTCACCATAGTTTTTTTTGTCTCTCCAATTGTGAATTCGTAGGGTTTATCAGGTAAAAAGTTAAATTGAATTTTATGATACAGTTTGATGTTATTTTGAAAGGCGCTTTTTTTTATTTCGTTTGAATTAATAAATGTATTTATGCCTTTAATGTTTAATGAAAAAAAATCTTCAACTTGTTCAATAGAATATTCGTCAGAGCTGCTTAAGTCATAAAGAGATATAACAGCGCAGCGAGGTTTTTTTTGATCAACATAATTTATATTGAATAAGAAATTTTCCCTGAGGTAGGTTTTTTGATTTTGATCTAAATGAAGATTGCCCCATGCATCACACTCAATGATTAAACCATTAAACTTACAAAAACTTGTGTATAAACCTCTTTCAAAAAGTTTATTGTACAGGTTTGAAAGTAAATACCTTTGTAGTCGAGTGTCTAATGTTAATCTTTCTTTATTTACTCTTACAAGATTCTCCCCGTTAGTGATTAGCTTTTTATAATCTTCATACCTGGAAATTTCACCAGAAAGCACGAGTGACCCATTATCAGTACTGAGATTTAGGCTTTTAATTTTACTAAAAGTGTCTAAGGCCTCTTTTTGGGGCTCACTCATGATAAAAATACGGACTATTTTTATCCCTTTTTTTGGCGGTTTTTCATAAGTCAGATAAATCTTTGTTTTACCCATCTTTTTTGCATGGATTAAGAGTTCCTTATTATTTTTTGATGGTTTCGCTTGAACTATGTCCTTATTTTTGATGTAAAAAGACCTAAAATCAATAGCTTGTATGGATTTCATGTCTCCAGGTCCCATTATCAGGAGGTCATTAGAGGCCGCTATTTGTAGGGGATTTATTACAATTACTGTTTTGACAGAGAGCAGAAAATTAAGTAGAAGCTTATCTGATTTAAATACTTTACGAACTTTTTCATATATGAGGGTGGTCAAGATGGTTTCAAATACAGCTGTTACAAGAAACAAAAGAGAGAATAAAAAAATTAAATCTGGTAAGAAGAGGAAGGCTGCTAATAACAACAAGGGAACAACTCCTAAGTTTTCAATTCATCCTGAGAAAAAATAATTAGTTTTTTTTAAAAAACTCATATTTATTTTTAATTAAGAAACTTTTGACGGTGGGGAATTTTAATTCTCCACCGTTTTTTTTATTTAGGCATATAACTAAATCGTATTTATCATCTTCCTCGCATTCTGAAGCGATTATTTCATCAATCATGTTTTGAGGAATGTTGATTTTATCCTCAATTATGCCTCGTACCTTTTCTCTTTCAGACTCCAGTTCCTTTTCATACCTAATTAATATTTTTGAGGAAACGTCAAAAGATAGTATTGTTGAACTGATGACAAGACTTTTAAAAAATAATTTCATTAATTTGATCCTTTTTTTTATTAGGTGATTTTTTAGTGATTCCTTGAAATGGGATTACCTGAAAATAATCCTGGTCAAGATTTTGAGGAAGTTCATGATTTTTTATTACGACTCTAATTACTGGTGTCGTAGTTTCTTTTTTGTTTTCTATTTCGATAAGTCTTGCTTTTTTGAATACTCTTTTTCCATTTTTATCTTTTATGGTTACGGTTTGTGGAAGAGATTTTTCTTCTGTTCCTTCGATAAAAACTTTTGCAGGTATCTTTATTACCGCTTCGTTAGGGCCGAGTTTTATTTGAGGCTTTCTATTGATTTCCCCTTCAGGTTTGTAAGCGCCGAGAGTTAAAGAGCATACGTTAGTTAGTATCAGGAAAAATAATAATTTAGATCTTTTTATTTTTTTATTCATCAAAGCTAAGAATCCTTTTTTTATGTATTTTTTCTTGTGTGATTATTAGTCCTGAGAAAGATAGAATGCCAACCGTCGCAATGAGTATTGCTAGGTAAATATCAAAAATGGAATGACCTCTACAATTTAAGAAACGGTTGGTTAGTAAGCTTAGTTTTTTGGATGTAGAATGTTGCTCTATCAAATTTATCCTTCTTTTTTATAATTGTTCTAGTCCCATAATGAATATATTTAGAGGAAATCAAGTAACTTATTATTTTAGAGGAGAGGATTTCGCCAGTGTTTTTATTTCTTAAAAATGAAGTATTTCTTTTTAGAATACTCTTGTTGATAAAAAATAATAAGTTCGATGTTTTACATTCACTAATCGAAGATAGCCAAAACGGACGCATGTGAAACAATATTTCCTGTGACATCTTTAATGTTTTAGAGATCGTTGCTGCTACTGACCTTATTTTAGGAATTTTTTTTAGTATGCTGACTGATTTAATCATTTTGTTCAAATTATTTTGCTGTTTAAGGTAAGTGATTTCAAACGTTGTTGCCTTTGTGTGACATCGTGAAAGTTCTAAAAGTCTATATACCTTTTCATTTGTTTTTTTTGAGTTTAAAAATGCAAGTGAAAACAAAGACAATATAATATTTGTTAGGAGAATAAATATTAATGCAGTTCCTCTATTGTTTTTTGAACTTTTCTTATGCTTGAATTCCATTCTTTTTTTTTTTTCTGCGCTATATGGATATGAACCTTGATAGAAAAAATTAACAAAATTATAAATAGTGAATAGCTTGCTGTTATATTAATCATTTAGTTTGGTATGATTTTAACTAATTCTGACTTTGCCTTTTGGATTCGTTTTTTGATGACTTCCCCAAACTGTTTCATTGTCACTAAGCATATTATCCCTACAAGGCTAGTAATAATTATGTACTCCATTAAGCCTTGTCCTTGACTGCCTTTAATATATTTCATCAATTCTCCAGTTCATAATTTGTAGAGTTTTAAGCATTAAATAATATCTATTTGAAGTTGTTTTTCACTTTTGAAATTTAAATTTTTTTTCTTTAGGAAATTTTTTCCTTCAATGATTAACCAATGGAAAATAATTCCAATCCTGTATAAGTGCCTGTAAAAAGATATGATTTAGGAATGAAAGAAGAAAATAAACTATTGGTGTTTGATAAAAAAGAGATACTTATTGTTCTTGTTTTTATACTTGGCTTGTTTGCAGCGAGTTTTATTTTTGGGGTGAAAGTTGGTAAAGATTATAGCTTTTCAAATTCGAGTGTCACCAAAGAAGAGCTTGAGACTTTAGAGGTACTGTCTTCAAAAGAAGAGGTAGTCGAGGAAGTCATAAAAAAATCAGTTCCACCTCCTTCCAAAGAGGCAAGTTACGATTTACTAAAGAAAAAAATTGAAGAGGAACTTCAGAAAACAGAAAAAAATAAACTGACTGAAAAAATCTCAAGTACTACCTCTGAGAAAATGAATGAAATTGAAACTGTTGAAAAAAATGAAGTTGCAAGTCCGTCGCCGACAACTAATTACTACAGCGACAACCAAGCAGACGAGGACAGTGTAAATGCCAAAGAGAATGAAAAAGAAGTTGTAGACTCAAAAGTAATGGCGTCAATCTATGAGGGCAAATGGACAATACAGCTTTCAAGTCATAAAAAAATTAGGGATGCAAAAATCTTTGCCAATGATTTTAAAGTTAGGGGATACGAGCCAATTATAAATGAGGTTGACCTTGCAGATAAGGGAACTTGGTATCGTGTTTCTCTTGGTGCATTTGATTCACTCGTTGAAGCCAAGAATTATGTGATCAAAGAAAGCATACTTTTTGAGGAAGTTGATCATGTATTTATTCAATTTGAATAGCCCCAATCGATTTTTTATATTGTTATCAAAAATAAAACTATTTTATATAAATAAATATTTTTTTTCTTTTTTCATAACCCTCTTCTTCTCATTTAGTTCACACTCGCTAACTTTTAAAGTTAAGGGGATTGCCTCTAAAATTGTTGAAACTAAATCAACTGCATTTTCAGCTTTTAAAGTAATTAAACTTCAGAGAGGAAAAACAGACCTTATTTTTCCTGGAGATCATTATAAATTCTTCAAAGATAAGCTTTTTCTTTTTAGAGGAGTTTGCTTTCAGTCGAATGAATATGAATCTACATGGCTTCTATATAACCACTTTTCAAAAGGGACAAACTACCAGGAAATACTTCTGGGACAGAAAGTAAAAAATTATCTTGTTCCCAAAAGAATTAGAAACCTTCTTGATATAGTGAAACCTAACATCGAGTATTATGAAAAACAGTTTATTGGCAAATTATCAGAGAGGAAGAAGGATTCTAAAATTGTTGATAATGGAGTAATCAAGGTCGAGGGGGAAAAGGATCTAGAACTTAATCCAAATGAATTTGTTAAAAAAGTTGAAAATATTGATCTTAAAAATTCATTAGAACAATATAAGTTTACCTTCGATTTAGGACCTATAATAATTAATACTAATCCGAACACTATCAACTCATCCTTGGGTATTTCCCTGTCTTGTCTATATTGTACGGAAAAAAAATACTTTTTACGCTACACCTTTTTTCATAGGACAGAAGAGCCTCGTCGAGTGGACTATGGCAAAAATGAGGACCTTATTTCTAGAAACTTTCATGAGTTATTTGGACACTATGAATGGGTTAGGGTCTTTGAAAACATTTCATTTTATTCTAGGCTTTATGGTAATAGGGCAAAAACCTCAGATCAGTTAAATGGACAAGACATTTATTCACCTGAATTCCTAGCTAGGGTTACGCCTTTTGCTGTCAGGTTTCACCTTCTTAATAAATTGAAAAATGTTCAAGCGAGTATTGGTATAGGTCCGAGTTACTCTTTTGAGCGTTTTCAATTCAATGACAATGGAACATTCGCAGTTGATGCGGGAAATAAGTTAAGGTGGTCTTTTAACTTCTTTTTAAATTGGGAAGTTACAAAGATTTTTACGTTATCCTCTGATAGTTGGTTTCACCCCCTGAACTCTGGAGAGGGGGGGTCATTTGATGTTTATGACTCTGGACCTAGTCGGTTCAATGCATCAGCTAGTTTAAAAGTAAATAATAGTTTATCGATTAGTTTTTTATCCGAATTATTTTGGAATGGTTTACAAAAAAGGCGAGAAGACCTACCTTCAAGTAATTTTATGAACTCTTTGAAGCTTCATTACTCAGTTAAGTTCTAATTTGGAGAATTTTTATGTCTATACATGTTTTAATTATGGCCGGTGGAAATGGAACTAGATTTTGGCCTGTCTCAACTCCTGAAAAACCTAAACAATACACATGTCTTTCTTCTGATGACTCCTTGATTCAAGAGTCAATCAAGAGGTCTTTAAAATTTAGTAGAGCAGAGAATATATATGTTGTTACTGTTGAAGGACAAAAACAGATTGCTAGTCTTCAGACCAAGGGAATGATCCCCTCTGAAAATATAATAATTGAGCCAGAAGGACGTAATACCGCGCCATGCATTTTTTTAGGTTTACTTCAGATGTTAAAAAACGGTGTGAGTAAGGATGACTGTATCGTTGTTCTACCAAGTGACCACGTTATTAACAATCAAGAAAACTTTTCAAGAGATATACAAGTGGCATCTGAAAATGCCAAAAAGCGCCAAACTATAACAGTGATAGGAATCCCTCCCACATCTCCTCATACGGGGTATGGATATATACAAAAAGGCGAATCAATTGATTCTGAATTATATAAAGTGAGCAAGTTTGTTGAAAAACCAAATTCTGAGATAGCAGAAAAGTATCTTGCCTCTGGTGAATATTTTTGGAATGCGGGAATGTTTATTTCTACAATTAGCACTCTTTTAGGCGAGATATCGACTCATTCTCAAGATCTTGGAGCATTTAAAGAGGAGCTTTTTAATGCGTTGGGGAGCCCCGCATTGGTCAGTAAAGTATATAATAAGCTGCCTAAAGATAGTTTTGATTATGCTGTAATTGAGAAAAGCCAAAGAGTTGATGCACTATCTTCAAGTTTTGATTGGAGTGATCTTGGATCATGGGATGCCCTAGAAGATATTACTGAAGCTTCAGAGGACAATTTTATTTGTTCCGCAGAAAACACCCAGTTTTTAGACTCTGCAGGTAATATAATTTACGCCCCTGGTAAAAAAGTCAGTTTAATAAACTGTAAAGACCTGGTTGTTGTGGTCAATGAGGGCCATGTTATGGTATTACCAAAATCAGAAGCTCAAAAAGTAAAACAGCTTAATCAAAAAATTTAGTTTTAAAGCTCTGGATAATTCGCATTTACCTTATCAAAAATTGAGTCCACATGGGCCAAGAATTTCTCATTGATTAACTGCTGTCTTGGTAGATCTAGGTTTACAAGTTCTGCGAGTTCAGGAAAATGTTTTTTTACGAGCTCCAAGAAATCTTTCTCATTTTCAATCGACTCAAATGATATTTTTTGTAGTCTCTCATAAATGTCTTCTCGTCTAAGATCCGTCTTTAACAAAAGTTGATGAAGTACGAAGCTTGAAAAGAAATAATTATTTTTTGGAATGTTAGATAGCATATTTTTTGAATGAATAACTAAATTTTCGATCGTTGAAGTCATGCGCCTAAGAGAGTAGGCAAGAAGTCCAAAAGTGTCGGGCAAAAATATTCTTTCAGCACTTGAGTGTGAAATATCTCTTTCATGCCATAATAAATTATTTTCAAGGGCCACATTATAATAAGTTCTCAGTAGTCTTGAAATTCCAGTCAGGTTCTCTGCACTAATAGGGTTTTTTTTGTGAGGCATTGTTGAGGAACCCTTTTGACCTTTTCCAAAACCTTCCGCTAGTTCATTAATATTTGAGTGGTGCAAATGCCTTATCTCAATGCAAAGTCGTTCAAGGGCAACAGAGTAATTTGAGATAATTCCCATCAACTTACTTATTCTATCTCGCCCTATTATTTGAGAGCTAACTGGTTCAACCTTTAAGTTAAGATAATGAGCTGCCTTTTGTTCCTGATCAGGTGTAATTACGGTGTAGTTTCCTACGGCACCACTAAATTGAGCAGTGAGGTCATTTTCATAAAAGTCTTTGAGTTCAAGGTACCTTCTGTAGTGTTCAGTGTAATGATTCAAAAATTTTACGCCTGCACTCATTGGTTCTGCATTAATCCCATGGGATCTTCCCATGCAGGGAACTAGTCTTAGCTCTCTTGATTTTTTATGTAGCTGTATCAAGAGATTTTTGTAGTCTTCGAGTATAACCTTTAAAGAGTTTTTAATTAGTAATGAATGAGCAGTATCTATAATGTCTGAACTAGTCACTCCCCAATGGAAAAAGCGAGCGTCTTTCTCATTTAGTTGTTCAGTGATTGATGTACAAAAAGCAATGACATCATGCTTTACAACTAATTCAATTTCCTTAATTCTCTCAGGGTTGATCTTTACTTTATCAAGCTTTTTTAAAACTTCTTCTGTAGGGTAATCATTTTTAAGAGAACTTAAGAGTGCTTTTTCAACAAGCAAATATTGAGAGAACTTCTCTTCCTCGCCCCATATATCCGAAATTTCTTTAACTTCATAACGATCAATCATTTCATCTCCCTAAAAATATACCGCCCAATTCAAGCCTAATGTCGCCCAAGTTGCAGATAGGTGTCTACCAGATATATCTTCTCCTTCAAACCTCATATCTCTGCTTAGTCCGAAGTGATTCCATCCAAACGCTGCTCCAAAGTGATAGTTTTCTTTAGGCCTATAGTTAATACTTACCTCTGCCCTAACTCCTGGGCCTGAATAGATTTCATTTTGAGTAGACTCGTTCATAAACCCATAGGCAAAACTACTACTGATACTTTCTTCAATGGCATTGATATTTAGGACATTTTTAAAAAAATGTGAAGTCATCGTAATTCCAACTCCAAGAGCACTAAGATTATTTGTTTGAGAGTTTACATTATTTGCATTGGCAGAAAGGTCAGCATTTACAGAGGAAATTGCATCAAAACGATGCTGTCCAGTATAGGCCGAGTAATTTATAAATTTATTTTCATACCAATGGGAATTATATTCAAATGACGCAGAGATAACGTCTCCAATGCTCATTGGGTCACTATTTAGTGAAAAATTAAATTTAACAAAGCTTAAGTCTTGTTTAAAAGTTTTGGACTCCTCCATTCCTGTTGATTCATTAATTGTGGTTGGTTTCTGAGCATTTAACCTGTGACCGATTTCTTTTTTTACCTCATTTAGGAAGTCTTGGGACGATAGTGCTTGAGAAAAACAACTAAGAGGCAGCATTAAAATAGTAATAATTGTAATATTTTTCATAATTATTCCTCGATCTCCAAGTCTTCAAGTTCGTCAAGGTCAATCTCTTCATCTAAGTCAGAATCAGATGATTTTCTCACTGTTTGTTTGTTTTGTGGCGCCTTGTCACCTTCAGGTGCTTTGGTGTTTTTCCTAAACTTTTTGTAGTCTGAAGATGGTGATTCATTTAGCGTTATGTGTTCAAACAAAAGGTCTGGTAAATCCTCTATACCGCTATACCTAGCGATGTTAACCTTCTCTTTTAAATGATTATTGATTAAGTTTATTAGTGCTACTTCAGCTTCTGCATAATCTGTAATCGTTTGAAGGTAATTCAAGTAAGTAGTTTTACTGCGGTTATATTTTTCTAAAGTTATTTCATAGGCTGTTTTAGCGGAAATTTTTCTTGTCTGTGTGATCTCCCACTGCTCCTCATATGTTTTTAGTCTTTGATATGCATTTGCCAATAAATATATATTTTGATCAATCGCTTTTTTATGAAGCCTATTTGCAGATCTGTTGTTTAGGTTGGCCCTGGATAATCTTCTTTCATTTAAAAATCCATTTTGGCCAACTAAAGCCCATGTCGCGTTCAGAGTCGCAACTATTTCAAGATTTTCATTTCCTGAGATTCCTCCAGTATACCCTTGTAAGTGGGAGGTTGTTGTCGTAGATCTGGCAAATGCACCCAGGTCAATTGTAAACTCAGGTAAGGCGAGGTTTTCTCTTCTGGCAATTTCTAGGTTCCTTTCACTAATTTTCTTATTTGTGTAGGTTTGAACGATGCTAGGGTTGTTGTTTCTTGCAAAGCTAAAAAATGTTTGTAACGGGGTTAGTACTCTTTTAAATTTTATATCTTCATTAGTGGAGTATCTGGTGTTAACCTCATCATCTAAGGTAAACGCTAGTTTCTCATTTGCTGACTGATAGTACCTTTTTTCGTTTATGTAGTTTTCATAGGATTCTAGGTAGAGGGTTCGAATCATATAATAGTTTTGAAGACTAAGCTTCTTAGCTTCTACTTTTTCTTTGGCCATTCTATAGGCATAAGAGGCGTGTCTTAATATTTTTTTATATGTTTTAAGTCTATTTTTTGAAGTTACTAAATCACTATAGTCTTCGATAATAGAGAATTTTAGCTCTCTTTGCTCTTCAATTAAGTTTTGTTTGTTTCTTCTATAGGTTTGCTTAGAGTTTAAATATCCAAGATAGTCCTTTCCCCAATTAAATATGGAGTATTCGCCTAAATTCAGTGAAAATTGTCCTCCAGTGTTTCTTGCTTGGCTTCCTGTAAGAGAGCTCGTTCTCCTAAGTTGTGCAATTCGGTGAGGGTTTATGCTTAAACTTATATCTATTTGGGGCAACCAAAATGAGCTCCATTGATCTTTCCAGTCAATTTCAATTAATTCTCGTTGAAATTGTCGATTTATTTGATCATGGTTTTGCTGGATCCCTTGTTGTATCGCTCCACCAAGAGATAGAGGTTTTACAAGAGTTTGAATGCTAAAATTGGATTCTTCGGCATCCAGGTCTTTGTTCACGTTATCGTTTGAGTCTTGGGCTTTCGACTCGAAGTTAATAATGAGTAAAGTGATTAAAAAAAGTGATTTAATCTTTTTCCCCTTGATAAATAAATATCATTTAATTTTAATTAAAGTTTGTGCTTATTGAAAGTAATAGCGTTAAGAATTTTCTCTAGCAAAGCTTGGAGTAAGGATCCCTGGACACCCTTGTCGGATAATCTTTTCTTCAAGCGTTTTAATTTTATATACGTTTTTTAGTTTCCGGGAGCGAAGTTTTGTTTGGTTTTCTCTAAGCTGGGTGATTAGTGTTTTTTTTCTTTGGGAAATAGCTTTTAAAAGTTTTCTATTTCTTATTAATAGAAAGTCTATTTTTTGTTTTTGATTTATTTGAGACCTTAACCCCTTTTTCAAAGAATCACAGACAATACTGCTTGTGGGGGGAATATATATGTCATAATCATTTGCTTTGTTGTTTGCTACATCTGACGTTTTTGCTCCGGTTAATACCAATAGCAATGCAAAGGTAAGAATTCGATATTTTGACATGTGTTAATCATACTTCATTTTGCAGCATCAAATCTAAAATGATACATTTTACCCAAACCTGTATGGCCTTTAAAATAGTTGAATAATTATGCCAAAAAATAAAATTCTTTTTTTAGTTCCCGCAAGATATCAAAGCACAAGGTTTCCCGGAAAACCCTTGGCATTATTAAATAATAAGCCTCTCATAGGGCACGTGATGGATAAGCTCAAAAACTTATCTAAAAATTCAACTAATTATGAAATAGACTTTTGTGTTGTGACAGATGATGAAAGAATTGAAACTACGGTTAAGAGTTTGAATTTTCCTGTGGTTATGGTTTCAGATGAGACATCCTCCGGAACTGATAGAATTAAACTGGCATATGAACGCTTTTTTAGCGATACGAGTTGGGATCTCATTGTGAATGTTCAAGGAGACGAACCTCTAATAGACCCAACAGATTTGAGAAATTTAATTAATTTTCATTTATCGTCTAAATATGACCTGGCCACCATATACAACCAAATTTCTTACGAGGAAGCTCTGTCTCCTAATAGGGTGAAGATAGCTATTAATGAGAAAGCTGGTCGATGCTTGTATTTTTCTAGATCATTGATACCTTATGATAGGGATGCGCAGTGCGAAAAAAAGGTTTTTTTTGGGCATGTAGGTGTCTATTCTTTCAAACCTTCTAGCCTAATTAAAATGAGTGAGTTATCAGAAACGGTCCTGGAAAAAAGAGAATGTTTGGAGCAGCTAAGGGCACTCGAAAATGGCTTATCTATTGGGGCAATTGAATCTAATAATTTATTAATTGGAGTAGACACTCCGGAAGACTTAGTAAAAGTTCAAGAGGTATTAAATGAAACCAACTAAAAAATATATCTTTTTTACCGGTGGTGTTGCTAGCTCCCTAGGGAAAGGACTTGCTTCTGCAAGTATTGCAAGCCTACTCGAGAGACGTGGAATTAAAATCTCAATGCTTAAGATGGATCCATATATAAATGTTGATCCCGGCACGATGAGCCCGACACAACATGGGGAAGTTTTCGTAACCGACGATGGCGCTGAAACTGATCTCGATTTAGGTCATTACGAGAGGTTTACGACACTAACACTATCAAAAGACTCTAACTTCACTTCGGGGCAGATTTATCTAAAAGTAATAGAGAACGAAAGAGAGGGGAAGTATTTAGGAAAAACAGTTCAAGTTGTGCCTCATATAACTGAAGAAATTAAAAGAAGAATTCACCAAGCAGCAGAGGGTTCGGAGCTATTACTCGGGGAAATTGGGGGAACAGTAGGTGATATAGAGTCACTTCCATTTATTGAAGCCATTAGGCAGTTTGCTCATGATGTTGGCCCGGAAAATGTTTTATTTGTGCACCTTGTTCTTCTTCCGTTCATAAGTGCAGCGGGTGAATTAAAATCTAAACCAGCTCAACACTCTGTAAAAGAATTAAGAAGTATAGGTTTATTTCCACAAATAATTATTTGTCGCTCAGATAGAGAAGTCGACAAAAGCATAAGACAAAAAATCTCTTTGTTTTGTAATGTGCCAGAATCTCAAATTTTCACCAGTCAAGATATGAATAGTATCTATGAGTTACCTTTAAACTTTCAAAAACAAGGTTTAGATGAAAAAGTAACTGAGCTTCTTGGTATGTGGACTGCTCAACCTAATATCCAAGATCTTGAGCAGGTTCTTCACAATATTAATAACCCAAAAAAACGGGTAAGGATTGGGATTGTTGGAAAGTACACTGAGTTGATCGAGTCCTACAAATCACTAGATGAGGCCCTGAACCATGGTGCTATTTCAAATCAGCTTGAGTTTGAACCAATTTACATTGATGCAGAAGATCTTGAGACAGAAAAAAGGGAAAGTATTCTCTCTGAGGTTGATGGAATTTTAGTCCCCGGTGGATTTGGTGAAAGAGGCACAGAGGGAAAAATAAAAGCAATAGAATATGCTCGTGAAAATAACTTACCATTTTTTGGTATATGTCTGGGGATGCAACTAGCAATGATCGAATTTTCCAGAAATGTCGTTGGTATTAGTGACGCGACAAGTGAAGAGTTTGAGGAGAAAGGGACACCTGTCATTCACTACCTTGAAGGTCAATCCAAAGATGTCTCCAAAGGAGGCTCTATGAGGCTTGGAGCCTACGGTTGTGAGATTAAATCAGGCACACTGACGGCAAAAATATATGAGTCTAGTAGGATTTCAGAGCGCCATCGTCATAGGCTAGAGGTAAATAATGAATACGTCGGAAAAATTGAGTCCGCTGGAATGACAATCTCGGGAAGAAACCCTGAGCTTGGTTTGGTGGAGGTCATAGAGCTTCCAAACCATCCATTCTTTGTAGCATGTCAGTATCATCCAGAGTTTAAATCTAGGCCCTATTCACCGCACCCATTGTTTAAAATGTTTATTGAGGCCTGTGGGAGTAATGACTAATGAATAATAAATTAGAGTTTATTTGTGGCTTATGCGTTTTGGAGAGCGAAGACTTGGCAATGTCTGTATCAGGGAGACTTAAAGATAAATTGTCACCATTTTTTGATCAAATCAACCTGACTTTTAAAGGTAGTTTTGACAAGGCCAATCGTTCCAGCATTGTTTCTTTTCGTGGACCTGGCCTAGAAAATGGCTTAAAGATATTAGATAAAATTAAATCAACCCATCATTTACCTGTGTTAACGGACTTTCACCTACCGTCTCAGGCAGATGAGGTCGCTAGTGTTTGCGATGTCATTCAACTTCCGGCATTTTTATGTCGCCAAACTGATCTAGTTCACTCAGGGGCGGTTGCAGCAAAAAAATACGGAAGAAAGCTTAATGTAAAAAAAGGACAGTTTTTAGCGCCTGAGGATACGGTAAACATTATTGATAAGGTTTCTCCAGTTCTTGAAAAAGAAAATCTTTATTTGACGGAAAGAGGGACAAGCTTTGGTTACAATAACCTAATTGTGGATATGGCTTCATATAATATAATGAAAAGTTTTGGAGTTAAGGTTATTCATGATGCAACTCACTGTGTGCAAAGACCTGGAGGTCTAGGAAAAAGCACTGGGGGAAAACGAGAGCAGATTGAAATTCTTTCCCGTGCCGCTATTGCTGCTGGGGCAGACGGAGTTTTTATGGAAACTCACCCTGAGCCCTCAAAAGCTCTATCCGATTCTTCAACAGCTTATAAGTTAGAGAAAATTGTTACCTTTGTTTCAAATATTTTAAAAATTAGGAGAGCTGTTAATGAGCTTAACTAAAGTAGATCATCAAAAAGTAAATTCATTGTTAGACAAATTAAAAAATATTAAATGTGTTTTACTCGATGTTGACGGAATTTTGACTGACGGTAGAGTAATTTACATGGGAGAGGAAGTTGGTTGGAATCGGTTTTTTAATGTTTATGACGGCCATGGATTAAAAATGTTGAGAGACTTTGGTTTTACGCTGGGTATAATTTCAGGGGGAGATTCTTTAGGTCTCCATAAAAGGTTTGTGGAGAATCTTGGTCTCAGTGAAAAAATGTGTTTTTTTGGAAATGAAGATAAAACTGATGCATATGATTTAATAAAAAAAGAAAACAATCTTCAGGATTCTGAAATTTGTTATATGGGAGATGAGCTTTTTGATATCCCCTTATTGAATCAAGTCGGGTTTTCTGCAACTGTTCCTGAGGCGAGCTTTCTTGTTCAAAAGTCGGTAGATTATGTAACAAAAAAATCTGGAGGCAAAGGAGCTGGAAGAGAAGTGATGGATCTCATAATGTATGCGAAGGGATTAATTTAATGAAAAATTATGATGATCTAAGAGAGCTACTAGATAATGAGTATGACTGGCCTAGTGTTTACCGATTTAAGGTAATTGTTCCTTTGGAGTCACTAAAAGAAACCGAAAATATTTTATCTGACTTCATTCTTCAGTATAATTACTCTAAAACTAAAAAGTTCGTTAGTCTTACCTTTGGAAAGGAATTTAACAATGCTGACGAAGTTATTTATGTATATCAAAGCTTAAAAGATGTTAAAGGAGTAATGACCCTATAACTTTTAAAAGGATTTTTTATGGCCAAGGATGTGGCATTAGTTATTGGAGGAGGAGCATTTGGAACATCAATGGCCAATGTTCTTGGGAACTCGTTTCGTAAAGTTAAAATTCAAGTAAGATCTAAAGATGTTTTTGATGGAATCAATAGGGGAGAAAATAAAATATATCTACCCGGAAAAAAACTAAATCAAGAGTTATCGCCATTTATAGATTGGCAAGAGGTTGAGTCAGAGTTTGAGAACATTTCATTGATTATTTTAGGCTTACCTACGTCAGCAATAAGATCCTATTTTTCGGCTGAGGAAAATTTAAATCAAGTTTCTAAACTATTAGGAAGAGATGTGCCTCTCGTTTCTTTGGCCAAGGGTATAGACTCAGAAACACTTGAACTTCCAGACGATCTCTTAGATCATTTTTTTAGTGATTACAAAGACCAAGTAACTTTTTTAAGCGGTCCTTCATTTGCGTCTGAAATTATGGATGAACAAATCACTTTGGCGTCTCTCGCTGGAAGGTCAAAGGTGCACTTAGAACGAGTTGCTGATTCTTTGAGTTGTCATTATTTTAAGGTTTTCATGACGTATGATGTGAAGGGTGTCTTACTTGGAGGTGCATTAAAAAATATTCTTGCCATCGCGGGAGGTATAATTGAAGGCTTAGGCTACAACCACAACACTAGGGCCGCGATGATAACTCGGGGTATTGCAGAGATGCTTCGGTTTGGAAAAGTGTTTAACGCCAGGCCTGAAACTTTTTATGGGCTTGCTGGCATGGGGGATCTTATTTTAACTACAACCGGCGGCTTATCTAGAAATAAAAGCTTTGGACATGAAATAGCTAAAGGGAGAACTGCAAAAGAAATCATAGAGTCACAGCGTTCCGTCGTTGAAGGCTACAAAACTGCGTACGCCGCACATAAATTAGCGGTAAAGTATGATATCAGGGCAAGAATATTTAAGGGAATTTATGAGGTTTTATACCAGGAAGCTGATGTAAAAAACATAATAGAAAACTTAATGAAGCTACCGGCCAAATTTGAGATCGAATAAACCTACAGTAGGTCTTTTATCTTTTTTACAGAGATAGTTTCTCCAAGATTGTGAAGCTCGCCATTTCTATCTACGAAAAAGTATGCTGGTACTCCGGCCATGTCATTTTTTAAAAGCCATTTAGTGATTTTCTCGTCACCATTTGTCCAATCTCCTAGTAGTAGAGAGATTTGATTATCGTTTATGAGTTTTTTGAACGCGCCTGAGCTGATGATTAGTTTCTCATTAACTTTACATGTAAGGCACCAGTCAGCTGTAAAATCGATAAAGGTAAGTATTTTTTTATTTTGATAGTTAGTTAACTTCTCTTCACTCCATGTCTCCCAGCTAAGTCCGGCCTTTTTTGTTAAGCCAACATCGGTCCTGACTAATTTTTTTGCTGAAATGTTTCTTGGGTTGTAGTTCAACGCCATAACAAGAAGACCAAGTATTGTAAAAAGAATTAAGGAAGATTTTTTGTAGAAAGATTTCTTGTATAGGTAAATTCCATAGAAGAAGAAGCTAAAAGCGACCAAAACCCAAGTGACGAAGTCAGGGGCCGTCAAGGTACTCAGAAGGCTTAATAACCAGATACTAGTGCAAAGTAAGCTTAGCCCAAGAAATGATTTTAAAGTGTTCATCCAGTTACCTGGTCTTGGGAAAAACTTAATTAAACCAGGAAAAAATATTGTTAATATAAACGGAAATGCCAGACCAAGACCAATAAATGTAAAAATCAAAAATATTATACCTGTGCCCTGAGTAAAGGCAAAAGCCAAAGCTGTTCCTAGGAAAGGCGCGGAACAAGGTGTAGAAAGGACAGTTGCAAGAACACCATTGAGAAAGTCACCAGACTTACCTTTTGTTTTTATATCCCCCAGGCTTCTTCCTCCAGGAGTAATAAACTCAAAGAGTCCAAACATGTTTAAGCTAAAGATAAATAAACCAGTCGACATCACGAGGATAAAAATTGGTGATTGAAGTTGAAACCCCCAACCTACGATGCCACCACTTAATTTCATTAAAGATATAACAGTCGCCAAGATCCAAAATGTAGTTATGACTCCAAGTGAATAAAATAAATTATGAGAGGAAATTTTACTTTTAGACTCAGTGGAGATGGAGGTGAGCGAGAATAGTTTTAGGGTGATGACAGGTAAAACACATGGCATAAGATTTAGAATGAGCCCTCCTAAAAAAGCTAATAATATAAAACTAAAAATTGATTGAGTATTTTTTGAGTTTTCTCTCGATTCATTTTTAAGTGTTGATTCACTTTTAGCATCTTTATCAAACGACACAGGCGAAAGTAGGGAGTAAAACTTTTCTATCTGATCACTATTAGATGATAAGGTCTTAAAGGTTTTTGAAATTAATTTGGAATTATTTTTTTCTTGTGATGAGTAAATAAAATCTAAATTTAGAGTATTTGAAAATTCGAGACTTTTTGGAAAAGGAACCTCTGGTTCGAGGTAATAACCGTTCCATTCAATAAGCATTTTTGCGTAAAGATGCCCATCATTATCAATGAATAGTTTCTCATGCTTAAAATCTAATAAAGGATTGGGGAACGGAAAAAGAAGGTTTTGAAACTTGGTTAAGTAATTTCCCGTTGGTTTGTTTAAATTATAATAAAGAATCAAGGAGTCTTCTTGTTTTGAGTTTTTAACAAGAATTAGATCAAGCTCTTTTAGGTAATTAGGATCTTTTTTTGGAAGACCGAAATATCGCTTCTCAAGAGTGTTATCATTTAATGAAGCTAATTGCATTGAACCAGGGCTAATCTCACCACTAACTTGATTAACATCGTTAAACTTAATCTCAGCTTTACCTGGAATACAAATGTGCTTGCACACAAGCCACGTGGCGTTTAAATTTAGGCGTTTTTTTTCAGGGAGTTTGAAAAATAGCGTATACTCGCTTTCATATCCATATGCCCAGGCATCACCTGGTTCAATATATCTTTTTGGAGTTGGCCACTCTAGTGATTCAATTTGTTCCCCAGTATCGATATCTGACACCTTGATTGGTAGTCCCGCATCACCTGGATTTTTCCAATAAGTATGCCAATGTGGTTCATTTTTAAAACTGATAGCAAGTAGATTATTATTATTGATTGATATTTTCTTTGCAGAGAGTTGAACAATAACTTTAGGGATACTTTCATCAGAGACAGAGGTTTTGGAGAAGCTAAAAGTAATGAGCAATGAAAATAACCAAAATCGTAGTCTTTTTAAATTAAATTCGTTTAAACTTAGCATCAGGAGTTTCCTTAGAAGTTATTGATTTTGTTTATTTTATATATGATAGCGCTGATTGAATAGGCTTTTGGACATGAAGCTGTGCTAAAATATTTCTCAAGGGTAGACGAAAAAAATTTATAAACGCAACCAACAAAAGGAAGCTCCATGAGGACGCTATTGCTGGACAGTTCGTATTACCCGGTCGAAGTAATAAATTGGAAAAGGGCCATAATTTTATTGATAACAGGTAGAGCCGAGGCTGTAACTGATTACTCTTCTACTTTTATTAGATCAACCCACGACGCATTTAAGTTGCCTAAGATTCTGAGACTTTTCAGTCTGCACAAAGCAAAAAAATCGATAAAATTCTGTCGATTCAACGTCTTATATAGAGATGATTTTATTTGTCAGTATTGCCATGGGAAGTTCCACCCTAAGGATTTAACATTAGACCATGTTATTCCAACGAGCAGAGGGGGAAGAAATACATGGGAGAATGTTGTTGCAGCCTGTTCTAAGTGTAACGGAAAAAAAGGTAATAAATTACTTAAAGAGGCGGGTTTGAAGCTAAATAAAGTCCCTAAAAAACCCAATTGGTCTCCTCAGATAATTCTTAAGTTACGACAGGATGATCCAGATGAGTGGCATGAATGGTTCAGGTCAAAAAAGGTGGCTGCCTAGACTAGGTAAACCTTTCCATCTCGAAAAATTATTTAGAGATCCTTTTTTAAATGCCGATTAATCAAAAAAATCTAAGAGGATTTGTTTGATGAAAATGGCAAAAATATTTTTTTCAATTAACGCAGGGTTATTGGGTGTTATTTTTTTTGGAGTTGCGGGTAGTTTCATTACCAGGGCAAAAAAGATAAATAACTACGAAAGGGTAAGTCTAAGTCTAATTAAGCAAAATAATATCCTCAAAAAAAAGCTTCAAGATTACGAATTTAAAATAAAAAAATTTGAGAATGAAAATAGTATTTTAGCGCTTAAGCTTGAGGATAAAATTTTAAGGCGCCCCGCTAGCTATGAGCCAGTTGACCCAAAAAATGACCTTGTTGAGTTAAAAACATATCGATGGGACTTTTCTCAACTTTGGAGTTCGGCGAAGGAGTCCTTTTCGAAAAAAGAATTTGTAAGGTCGGCTCAATATTATCAAACGATCTTAAATGCCTTTCCACAAAACGAAAAAATAAATGATCATTTAATTTATAATGCAGGCGTCGCTGCATACGAGGCCAAGGTTTATGACTCTTGGGCACGAAAATCATTTGTGAAAATAGTTGAAGAGTTTCCGACTTCGGATCATTTGAGAGGAGCGAAATTATGGATTGGATTGATTGACCTGAGGCAAGGTGAAAAGAAGAAGTTTTTTAATGTCGTAGAGGAATTTAGAAAAAAGTACAGAAATACCAAGGAATGGGAACTTATAAGTGGACACTACTATGAAATCTATAAAAATTTTAAATTTTAAATATCCACTTTGTGCGGTTGCTATCTTTCTCTTCTGTCTTGGGTCAATGGCGGCTCCGTTAGGTGTTTTAAACAATATCAATGGCAACGTCTTTATAGTTAAGAGCGGGGGGTTCGTGTCAGCTAAAAAAGGAGACCATCTCTCAGTCAACGATGAGATAATCGTTGAGCTTGGTAGCTTTGCTCAATTCTTAGATTATAAAGATCGACTTATTAACTTAAGTGGTTCGACCTCGTTGCAACTTGGCCTAAACACATACACCTTGAAAAAAGGTATGCTTTGGGTTCAGCTTAATAAAAAAGTTGAAACAGTTTTATTGTCAGGAAACACTAGAGTGGAGCTTGAAGAGGGAGAGGGGGTTTTTAGTTACAATCCATCCGACTCAGTTACTCAATATGTTTCCATCGATGGACTATCTAGGATGAGTAACCTTGCTCAAAAAGAATTTGAAGTATTTATTTCTCCTGGTAGTTTTTCAATTATTAATCCAGTGGAGGATTTAGGACGTCCAAGACCGCAGAGTGAGATTGGTGAGAGCTCATATAAAAAAATTAAAACACTGTTTTCATTTGTCAGGTCAAAAAGAGCACCAATTGAAAAATCTTCATTTCCTTTGAGGAAGATTAAAATAAGAAGAGAGATCGCCTCTTTACCCAAATTAAAAAACCAGAGGACCGCTGAAGTAGAGGGCCAAAAATTACAAAAGATTGCTCTAGAAGAAAATCTTAGAAAGTACCGTAAAAAAAAGGTTGTTTATAAATATCCGAAAGTCAAAGTGAATCATTTTTTCAAAGCAAAAGAAAAATTTATGCCTAGAAGAAAACCTGCCTCAGAGGCAAAACCAAAACCATCAAAATTTAGACAAGATTTATTTAAGCAATATAAAAATCAAAGAAAGTATGATGCGTCAATAAGACAACTTGTGAATGAACTAGAGTCTTTTAAAATGGATTATTTTGAATCGTATTAAAGAAGTAATACTAATCCATCTATTTAAATAAATAAAAAAATTTCACTTAAAGCAATTTGAAAAAAACTATGCATCGAACATATCCAACGCTTTTAAAGTGCTAGGTGATAATGGCTGTTCTATATGAAAGATAATCATTTATAGGAATACGGCGCAAAATTCATGACAGTTGGTTTCATATATAATTTATATTCGCTGGGTTTTTGAAAAACTGAATATAAACAAACTTTCTTTTACTTAATTTAGGCAGATTAATCTCTCTTTCGATTTTTTTAAATGAAATCGATAATTTAAGTATTGATTTATTCGGAGTAATACGTGTCAAAAAAAATAGACAGTTACTATACATATGATGACGTTCTTTTAAAGCCAATGGCCTCGTCAATTCTTCCAAGTGACGCTGATTTAAAGACAAAATTATCTAGAAATATTGATCTCAACATTCCAATTGTTTCTGCGGCGATGGATACTGTAACAGAGGCACCAGCAGCCATTGTTATGGCGCAAGAGGGAGGAATAGGTGTTGTTCATAAAAACTTAACACCAGAAAGCCAGGCGGAGGAAGTTCGCAAGGTTAAGCGTTTTGAATCCGGAATGATAAGTGACCCAGTGACAATTTCCCCTGATTTAACTTTAGAACAATTTTTAAATGAGACTAAAAAGCATAAGATCACAGGATTTCCGGTTGTTGATTCAGAGAATAAACTAGTTGGTATTCTCACAGGAAGAGATGTGCAGTTTGAAGATAACCTTTCGAAAAAAGTAAAAGATATGATGACTAAAAAAGAACATCTTGTCACAACAATGGACGGCAGTAATAGGGAGGAAGCAAAAAAACTTCTTCACAAGCATCGAATAGAAAAACTTCCCGTTGTGAATAAAGGCGGTGAACTCAGTGGCTTAATTACGATTAAGGATATTAAAAATACAATTAGCCATCCAAACTCATCAAAGGATGATCTAGGGAGGCTTCGTTGTGCAGCCGCCATGGGAGTTGCACCAAAAGAGTTTGATCGTGCCGCGGCTTTAGTTGAAGCAGGAGTGGATGCAATCGTCGTTGATACTGCTCATGGACACTCCAAAGGGGTTCTAGGTGCAGTTAAAAAATTAAAAAAACAATTTAGTGGTGTTGATATAATTGCAGGGAACGTTGCAACAGCTCAGGCATGTAAGGATTTAATCTCTGCTGGTGTTGATGGCATAAAAGTAGGTATAGGCCCTGGATCAATTTGTACTACTAGAGTTGTCGCTGGAATTGGTGTTCCA
>MDTG01059980.1_pt1 | contig 33828 bp, 18 predicted proteins | sample 811421 | NCBI WGS metagenome assembly MDTG01 (sample SAMN05326645, study PRJNA326480) | marine metagenome | isolation source: seawater | place: Pacific Ocean: South East | collected 2011
CCCCCGCTGAAGCCCCCGCTGAAGCCCCCGCTGAAGCCCCCGCTGAAGCCCCCGCTGAAGCCGAGTCCCCCGAGACTGAAGATTTCGTCTTGGAAGAGGGCAGGGAGCCCAAGGAAGAAGTTGTTCTACGCATAAAGAAACATCCCGAGTTCAAGGAAGTACAAAGGTTAGCCGAAGATCTAAACGCAGACGCAACAGGAACAGATATTCTTGATGACGCAAAACTCAAACGCATCATCGATAAGATCGCCAAGGACGAGACTCTAAACATAGACCTGGTCGGTGACGTCGTAATGAACGAGTACGACAGGATTCAAGAGAACGAATTGTCCGACCTTGATCCCGAACTCGTCGAACGCGTGCGCAAGCAAGCGATTACTTTATTCAAGCAGGGCAAGACCTCCAAGGAGATCATTGATCACTTTGTACAAAAATCCCGTACTCTCGAACCAGACTCCGTCATGCGCTTGCTCACGGCTGCCCTCAAGCCCAGGGTTATAGTAAGTAGGACCAAGCTCAAGGGCAAGGACAGTGTTTATAACAAAGCCAGAGCCGATAAGAACGGGATTCTTTTGTTATGGGACAAGAGCAAACCTAATACACACTTTGGTAACCCCTTCCATTATGGTCAGCACACAATGGGTGACCCTGGTCTTGAGGTCAGAAATCTTACTGAATCCATAAGGCAATTCGAAGAATGGTTGCGCGGAGGTCGACCCGAGGTCGAGCCCGAACGTCGCGCTTGGATACTCAAGCAGATTCGTGAAGGACGGTTAATGGGTAAGAACTTCTACTATGCAAACAGCAAGGGAGAGGCTAGAAGGAGTCATGCGCATGTTCTTTCCAAGCTCATATGGGAGGGCTTCCTAAAGGGTAAAATTGATCCCAACGCCAAGACTAAGCCTGCCGCCAAGCCCAAGCCAAAATTACCTACAGATCAAATCCTTCCACCAGACCCTGCACCCGAGCCCGACAAACCTGCACCAGACTCTCCGTTTGCCAGCCTTGGGGAAGCCAAGAACAGCTCGTTCACACCTAACGAAGATGTTCTGGCATATCCAGAGAGCACTAGGAATTTATTTAAAAAACTCGTTGATAATAACGATGGTACATTCACGCATACCATACAGGATGGTACGGAAATAAAGTTACGATTCGAGGGCGAGGCGAAAGCCGAGACCGAGGCAAAGCCCGAAGCTATGTCTCCCAACAGCATAGCCCTGGCGGTTATAACAGCCCAAGCCGATGCCGTAATAGTATCCAACAAGGGTGACACCAAGCTAATCTTCACAAGATCGAACGCCGAGAGCATCGGGTTGATGGACAACCTCAATCCTGACGACAAGGACGGCGCCCGAGTACCTGGCAAAGAGTACCACGGAATAAAGATCGTAGCCGAGTTCTTCAGCCACAAAACAATAAAGGACGCCGCAGGCAAGGATTCTGCAGACATCCTCATAGTGGACAGCCTCGAACAAGCGCAGGAACAGTTCGATAATTACATTGAGGGAGGTGCCAAGCAGTTTACCAAAATTGAGATCAACCCCAACTCAGAGATCGATGCAGAGCCCGAGACCGAGGCAGCTGGACCTGCTGGACCTGCTGGACCTGCTGGTCCTTCCTTACAGGACAGGATGACCGAGAAGATCGCTGAGGTCATTAACCCCACCGCCAAAAAGCATCTTCCCAAGGAACAGGTCAAGACCCGAGTAGCTACTCAATATATTGGTGACGGATCAAAGGGTTCGTCCACCGATAGGTATCGCAAGATGTACGACGAGGAAGGCGTTGCCAATACTGGCAATTACTCTGCTGACGATATCGTGTATGTTTCTTCCAACGGTGCCCGAGGCGGGCGTGTCAATCCTGTTGAAAATGGCGAGCTCCAAGGAGAATATAAGAACGTAGACAAGGCTATAGAGGCTGGTGCGTCCATAATCATGGATACTGCGTCTCACTTGCGAAATACCGCAAGGTACAACATAGGAGAGCTTGCTTTAGCCGAATACGTTGAGAGCAAGGGTTATGAAAGGGATGGAAGTTCTGGTCTCTGGAAGAAGCCCGTAGCCGAGACCGAGGTTGAGCTAGACGTGTATGATGGACCGATTGGTCATGAAAGGAACTCCAATAATGGATTCGAGGTCTCCACAAAAGCCCCTACCGCACTCGGCAAGTCCTTTAGCGCACTCAACGCCAAGCTATCGGATGGTCAGACCATCGAGTATCATTATCAGGTTAACGTCAAGGGTTACCCCCCTCCCGCCAAGGTCGGCGACCCGTTCCCAGGCAAGGGCAAACCGCCCAAGGATACCAGCATAGACTCCTACGCCGAGTACAAGAAGCTCTGGGATCAATATGCCCGTGAGAACCCAGAAAAAATGGAAGAGCTCAGAGAAGCTTCCAAGGGCAAGGTTCTTACCGACATGTTCGCGACTACCTCGGTTAACCAAGCCCGTGCGCTATACGAGATACTCGCCAAGGGTGTCCCCGAAGCAGACGCAAAGCCCGACGCAAAGGGCGAGACCGAGCCCGAGATATGGTACAGGGGCGACCCAGGCACCAAAGACCTCAAGGGTGAGAAAAGAACAAAGGGCTTGATAAACTTGGCTCCAGAGAGACGCATCTCTGAGTCATACGCATTGGGTGGCGCTATGTCCGAAGAAATGATGGACAGTCCCGAAGGAGAGGCTCGACTCGCGAAAGCTAAGGCGGACACGAAAGCCTACCGTGTCAATGTTAAGAAAACCCTCGACCTGAAGAACAGTGCTGAAGACAGAAAGGTTCTTAATGGGCTGGACGACCAAGGAGATGTTGATGCCGAGAACATCATCAATATGGATCCAAACGATATTTACTGGTGGTCTCTTACCAAGACTGACAAGCAAAAGGTTTGGTCGGAAATTATCATACCTCAGCTTAAAAAGCTGGGATACGATTCAATAAAGTACTGGGACGAGGGACATGACACGCTTGCTGTATTCGACATATCCCAACTTGAAGAGGTCGAGCCCGTAGCAGAAGCAAAGCCCGACGCAAAGCCCGAGGCAAAGAGGGGGTCCATACCACCTGGTCCCGTGGAACAGTCTGGTCCTTTTGATATCTCTGACCTCGAAGATGACGCAAAGCCCGACGCAATGGACCTTGGAAAAGCCGAGATCCCCATCCCCAAAGCCGAGCTTCAAGAGCTCATGGACGGAGGAATGAGCAAGGCTGAGGCTATTAATATTCTTAAGGAGAAGTACAAAGGTGACGCAAAGGTTACCAAGACCACCGAGCAAGAGGTCAAGGAGACCTTGGATGACGTTGTTAAATACTACAAAGACATCCGAGATATGGGAATGCTTAGTCACTCGGAAGCTGCGACGGCGGTTATCGAAAAGTTCTCAGCTCGTCTTGATAAAGATACCGCTTTTAAACAGGAAGTACTTAAGCAGCTCGTTGAGCTAGGAAAAAACGGCGATCTCAACGCACCTCTTTCCACGAGAATAGGAAAGGGTACTATAGACCCCATCAATCCTGGGGATTACACCGCTCCACAACCAGAATTTATTGAAGCTAGGTCTAGAGAGATTGACAACTACGTACTAGACCCCAGGAATAATACAAAGTACCATCCCGACCAAGAAAACCAACCCGTCCCTCTTGAAAGTCTGACCCGTGGGCAGAGGCATGCGTTGGAGGATATTCAACTAACTTTGTTCGGTGGCTTGAATAGCCAGTCAACAAGAGTTGGGTTTCGTACTAATGAGTACGCGCTCGCTGGGTACGCAGGTACTGGTAAGACCACCCTGATGAAAAACATCGCTTCCTGGCTATTAACCAAGAGAATGCGTCTGGGACAAGAGACCCTCGGAGCACAGATGCACTGGTTTGGTCCTACTCATAACGTTAAGAATATTGGAATAAAAGAGGTGTCTACACTATTCCCCCGTACTGTTTTGGGTGACAAATTTGCCGATACCATACAGAGCTCGTTTACTAAACCTACTGATAAGAGCAATGGGGTAGATGCCAACAAAGTGCTTGAAGCGAAAATCAAACAGTCACAGCTAAAAGGTGCTGACCCGCTTGTCCTTGTCGTAGACGAGACCTCCATGGTTGGGGACGAGCACATACAGTATATCAGGGATTTATTGAACGGAAGACCTCCAGTTTACAATGCTCAAGGAACGCTCGTAAAAATGGGCATAAGTAAGGACGAGGGCAAGAACGTCAAGGTAATATGGCTTGGTGATCCATTACAGCTCGATCCCGTAAATGCTTCCCTATCCGAGAATCCCATACATGATCTTGATATACCCGTAGATTTCCGCACCAAAGTATCCGATATCAAGAGCACTACTCTACGAGAAGTAAAAAGACAGGGCGCTGGGGTACTAATAGACTTGATCACTGCTATGCGTAGCCAAGTGTATGGTTCTCGAATACCTGCACTTCCTTGGTTTGGGAATGATGTCAATGGATACTCTGAGTCCAGCACGGGTGACGTTCGTTCATACGGTCCTTCTAGTGAAGATAAATTTGTTAACGATTTTGTAGAAGAGTACGTTAATAACCCTAAGGATACGTTGATGCTCACCTATACGAATAAGGTGCGTGCCCTGGTAAACGCTGCTGTCAGGAGGAGGCTGGGTGGAAATACCTCTCCTTACAAGATGCGCGGGACTGACCGCAAAACAGGGAAGAAGGTCGATCCAGACGAGGATCTTTACCCTGTCATCCGCGAGAAAGAAGAACTCTTGATCCTGAGCAATGACTACCAAGGATTCGCTACATCCAACAAAGGTATTAATCTTCTGGCTAACGGCGCCATAGTTTCCGCCAGCGATATCAAGCGTAAGCTCGCCATTGAGGATAAGGATGGTGAGCTAAGCAAAGAAAGATCGTACTTTGCTGTGGTAAAAACAAGTGATGAGATTACTGACGAAGCGATTGTCAGACATTTCGGAAGACTTGACTACAAGTCATGGAACGACCTTTCCGATAAAGAAAAAGGTAATATTATAAGAAAAGTAAACCCGTACAAAGCAGTCATGCCTGGAGAAATAGCGGTTGGTAGCTTGCTTGATCGGGACGACGGCACGTACTCGGATGTTCCTTTTGTAAACGTTGTAAAAAATGCCAACGTTAAAGGTACTAGATTTAACAAAAAGACGGGCAAGAACGATCTTACAGGTGATGACTACGATTCCCCAGCCAATTATGATTTTTCCTCTATTGGTCTATCTGGAATGGGTGAGACCATAGTATTTTCCGCTAGTGGGTTTAAAATGCAGGAAAACCCAGAAACCAAAGAGCATGAAGTAGTTATAGGCGCGTTTGACGATCCTAGCGAAATTTCAGATAAGTTTGGCGCAAACGACTCCGAGCTGGCTAAGTTTCTTACCCAAGATATGGGATTGGGAGAAACGATGGGCGACAAAATGAGACTCGAAGCTTTTTTTAACAGCCTTGACGTAGCCCATGCTTTTTCAAAAATGCCAAAGGGAAAAGAGCCTGGTCCTACGCTTTCTACGTTTGGTTATGCATCAACAATACACAAATCACAAGGCTTGGAGTTTGAGAACGTATGGGTATACCCAGGAAGGCTTACTCTCGATTTTTCAAAGGATGTAAATGCACTAGACCCCTCACAAGCCAAAAAGGATCAGCTAAGCAGGCTGTACACCTCTGCATCTAGGGCGAAAAAATCACTAAAGGTATTCCGTCCGCCCCTGGAAAAAGCAGAAGCTGGTGGAACGTTCTACGAGTACTACAGCTCATCCTTGGGACGCGCGAAGAAGGTGTACAAATCAGAGGCTGAGATTTTGGTACATGTTCTATCTAAGGTAGACAACCCCGCTATCAAAAAGACTCTTAAGGGTATTTATGAAGAACTCCCTGGTCTTCAACATGATGTCATGACGGGCAACATAGAAAGCGTAAGTAGAAGAGTTGGTCCCGTAATACCCAGGTTAAAACAAGCCATTTTGCGTTTAACGGACAAGGACTTTTACGGCGCTAGAAAGCCTGATTCTGGCGTGACAGAAGAAATGGTCAAAAACATGAGCATGAAGGGCGTGCTCAAGTTCATTTTCGAATCTTTAGAGGCAAGGACTTCCGAGTACCCCATGATTGTGAATGGGAAAGAAACGACGAAGACCCGAAAATCTGCTTACCAAGTCGTACTTACGCAAAAAGGAATTGCAGTCATCCCCACCCATTACGAATGGAGTGAGTCCCAAATCAAGGAGCGCGCAGCAATAGCCTCCGACCGAGATAAGTACGATGCATTACAGGAAGAGATAGAAAGAGGGAAGACAGAAGAGGGAGGACTGGTCGATGACTCGATTTCAGTTGACAAGGCTCATGCTTCTAGAACGGATAAGGAAGGTCGTCTACTCCCGCCCGATACGCACGGTTCTGGAAAAAGTTCAACATACGGTGTAAAATTCCAGGAAGTAAAGACAAGCCATGGAACAATAGGTAATATTAATAAGCCTTGGTTCTCAAACAGAGCAGGGAGAGCCGAAGCTCTTGATGCCCCCCTGAGCACAAGGATCAACATAATGGGTGCTGATCGTACCTCCAGAGACCTGGCAACAACTTATCAGAAAAAGAAGCACCTGCTGGATATGTTCAATATATCTTCAGCTCTTCGGGCTAACCCCCGAGTGCTTGACGACTTTTTGGAGAGAGAAGTTCTGCCCATGATGGAACAGAACAAGTTCTTCCTGTATGATCCTTCGGTCAATCAGATTGAATTCTCCCCAGGCGGACATCTCCAATTTGCTCCTGGCAATCACTTCGTAGACATAAACTCTACGAGAGATAATATAAGCGAAAGGTACGGCTTTAATGCACTCGCTGAAAAATTCAAAGGGTTACCCCAAGAAGATTACCTCAGAGCATATTACGGGTATATGAAAAGAATCAACAGGATAAATATTCTGTTAGCCATCATAAACCCATCTTTCGTTTTAGGAAACCCTACAGAAGGGCGCGCCCTGTCGGCTATAGCTGCCGATTACCAATCTGTGGACGACGGATTCCTTAGCAATTTCGGATCTCTCAGTCGCATTGAGATGAGATCGGACATAAAGCTACAGATCGAAGCAGCCGAGAAGATGCTGGCTAGACAGCGCTCCATACAATCCGCATTGTTTGATCTGCGCACACTTTTAGAACTACAAAATCAGGGAGTCCAAAGCCCATCACAGACCAGTTTTGAAGAGCTCGCCAAGAATGCTTATTACAAACTTCGTGGTGCTGGCGTACTAAATGATTTTGACAAAGCCGTTAGCAAAAATGGAATGGCTGAGCCTGGACTCCACAATTTCATTACGTTCGCTCATGGTGTTTTGAATGCTAGCTTTGGCGGACAAGCCTCCACTCCCGCCGAACCCATAGTCCCACTTCCTCTTCCTCCCCCTAAGTACGCTTCCGAATACAAGATAACTACCTTCGCGGGCAGTCATCTTGGCGGGTACATGGAATTCCTAGCCAAGCAGTTCGGTCTGCCCGTAGATAGCTACCAGATCTCCTCCAGTGACCCTGATGCCAAGATAGCCAAGGACAAGGGTTATTTTGATCAGGACAATTTCAAAATAAACGCCCTATCTCACGCAATAGAAGATTTCTATACTGCACTGGAGGGCAGGAATAAGAAATGGGCTGACGATGGTGTTGGCTTGGACAAGCGCCTCAAGCAGATCATATTTACCCTCAATCCAGAACTCGGAATTAAAAAGAGGACCAAAGGTCTTAGTACAAACCTTATTGCCTCCACCAATTCCCTTAAGGATATCGACCCCAAAACAAAAGCCTGGCTTACCAGAAAGTATGGTTCTGGTGTCATGCCCGCAAAAATTCCTAACGGAGAAGTCGGAAAGGCTGTGTTCGCGCTGTTGCACTCCGCTCATCCAAATTTCAAAAATGACGTCCCTGTATCTATGGGCGTTATTAGCGTTTACGTAGAGAACGAGGGAAAATGGTATTCCTATACATCGGATAGGAAAACGGGAGCAATCTCTCTAGAAGAATCGGTAGCACCCAAAGTAGACGCCCAGGGTTCTTTTCTGAACGTAATGATGGGGTATAACCGAAACCCCAGCCTTGAAGTTAAATTAGCTTTCGAGGAAGTGTTCTCCAAATCCTTTCCCAAACGGGCTGCCCTTCTGAAAATGGATGCTCGAGTACCCATTGGTTTTAAGGTTGCTGAGGACGGGACTATCCAATTTGTACTAAACAATGGAAAGGATACCCTGGCTAGTGATATTGCAGACCTGAAAGAGCAGCTCGCTATGCTCGATAGCATACCTTTTCACGATCCAAATAACCAATGGGAGGATGTAGCTGGCGACTATTCCATGCGCTTGCATGAATCATCCTCTCCAGATGAGGTCGGCGGTTTGTCCGTTAACATCTCTGGACTTACTGCTGGTCGAGGATTGCCAGGAAAATATTTCAAAAAAACATGGGGAGAAATACTTACCGACGTACGATACAAGATTGGAAAAGGTAACTTCCCCGAGTACACACCTAACTGGTTGGAAGTGTTCTCCGTTTATCCGAACATGCCCAAGGATATTTTCAAAACCATAGATAATGACGTTATTAGAGCCGAGAGGGATATTACCAGGATCAACGCCAGAATCGAAAATCATAGAGCGCTCCTAGACAAATTAGTCGAAGCATCGAAAACCGAAGGTGTCAAAAATAACCAAGCTGCTCTAAATGCGAATATCAGACAACAGAATTTTAAAAAACAGGACATAGCCAAAGAAGAAGCACTGATTGAAGCAAAAGTGCATGACAAGGCAATACTTGAGAACAACAGGATACGTATCGAAGATATCGTAAGGGAATTCTCAAGAAAAAAAGGCTCTCTCATACTGGACACCGCCAAATTAAAGTACGCTATTTCTCGCAATGCTGATGGATCTTCTGTTTTCAGACTTATTGCTAACTCCATTAACTCTGCTTTTCATAGGGCTACCCTTCTCGAAAACGCAGATGGTACTTCTTCCAAGCTCCCCGAGTATAGAATCCCCAGAGCTCCTGAAGCGCACAGAGAGGAGTACGCACAGCTACAAAAACTGATCGGTCAGGAAAGTATCGTATACTCCGAAGAAATGACCCAGGATCTGGACGCGTCCGAACCTAACCCATTTGGTTACAACGCCCAGGAGATGCGCGAGGCTTTTGAAAGGGATGGCAACCTCGATGACTACTTCTTGCCCTCTCAGGCTGCTACCGAACTCCTTGCAGGCACAGGTGCGCTTGGTCCGTACTTTAGTCACGTAAATCCTACAGACGAGACAGCATCGAAAGCATACGTAGCTAAGGTAAAGGGCACCCTGGAAATGGTTAGTGGTTTTAGTCTTAGAGACCACGAAGCAATGCTGAATTTCTCTAGAAAACTCGCCGATCTTCCAGATACTAAGCGTGGTAAAAAAATAAGAGAGAAGATGCTAGATGAGATTTATAAAATCGCTAAAGAAGAAGGCGATATGATCGGTCTAAAGCGCGTCATGCATCACATACAGACCTTTGAGGAACTGATGCGTACACCAAAGGAGAAAACACTCGCTTGGATAAATGCTCAGCACAATACGGGCGTTGAGTTATGGCGTTCTCATATGATGGAGGACATGTACAAGGAAGGATTTCGTGGAGCAGAACAAGCCGCTATAGAAGGTCGAGCGATAAGATTACGGGAAGACTTGGCAGCATACAAAAACGAGCTGTTTGAAAACAAAAGTCGCCTCAAAGAGCTAAGATCATTCTCTCACGAAGGTACTAAAAAAGGAAAATACTCAACTGCAGCGTCGGAAATAGAAGGTGGCATCCAGGAAGAGAAAAATCTCGCTAAGCGCGTTAAAGAGCTGGATGGATTGATAGAATACTATGAAAAAGAGCTCGGGATCACAGAGACTGGAGAGGACAAGGGACATGTCTCAAAAGCCAACAAAAAGATTTCTAGAAAACAAAGAATAAAGGCAGCTCACGACAGCATTCACAATATTATAGAACGCTTGCTGGCTGAAGAGAACCGAGCCAAGGAGGAGGGCTGGAGTGAGATCGTGCGCATGCTCAACGAAGAGTTCCATGGCGTAGACAATGATCCATACCTGGACCTCGCAGTAATGCGCCACATATATTCGATGTTTGGAGAGAGCGCTCTCAAGCACGAGCTATTCCCAGTAATCAAAGCGATGCGTGACCTCAGACATCCTGATTACGAACAGATTGCGGAAAAGATGCCCACTGAGGGAATAATAAGCAGGTTTAGAAGGCTAGGTGTCGGAAAAGCAGGTCTGGGAATGACTGAAGCCATGGAAAGAGCAGCAGAAGACCGCTGGCTGGTCTCAGCAGAGCATGATGCAATTGGTTTGCGCGATAAAAATTGGGCATACCATCCGATCATGGACCATCGCTTTTATTTTAAATTTAAAGGACCAGAAGGCGCTAGGGACACCGCAATACTTGAAGATACCGACAAGAGCAGGACGGACGCGCTCAAGGAGTACCTAGCGACCGCACGAAAGATACAGAATGCTTTGTCCGCCGAAATTAGGATAACTCCAAAATTGCTCAGAGACCTTGGATTACCCATGTCCATTCTACCAAGCTCCGTACGCTTGGATTTCGATATAAGAATAGAAGAAGAAGGGGACTACGATTCTTTCAATATGGGGACAATGAACGAAATTCTGTCTGCCATAACGGATGCAGAGCAAGGCGGACCTGGGTACAAGATGCCCGAAGATCCGACAATGGAGGAGATGGAACAGTTCGCGCAAATAGCCAGGAATCGAGATCGTTACTTGAACCTTATGCTACCGACTATCGATAAAGACTTCACGGGACTACCAGTCGGAATGTCGTATAAGGAAATGCGCGAGGAGATGTACCGTGCTGAAGAAAAGCTCTCCCGTACAAACCAGTCTGAGAACTTTGACGGGTTCTACCTTACCCCAACGATGCTCGTGCATAACCTATGGAACTCTCCACTTTCCATAGCTGCCCAGCAAAACCCTAGAGAGCCTAGAAAGGACGCTCGTGGAAATTGGCAAGAAGGATTTGACGATTTCGGGCTGGCTGGCTTTGAATCGGAAGAAGCAAAATCCAGATGGTTAGGTAACGAGATATGGGGGATCAGCCCACGGGTTGCTGTAGATATTCTTGGAAAGAATCTGATTAACGGGGAGAAAAAAATAGGCGGCAGACAAGTGTCCCGTGAGGATATCGGCATCGCTTACGGAATTTCCTTAGGGCTGGAAACATCCTCGGAATCCGAACAAAGCCCCGAAGTACTTGCCATAGTAAAAGAGCTAGAGACTAGGGGTATAGACAAATTCATTGCCGAATACGGGGATATCGTAAAATACACTAATTGGAGAAAGAACATTCTCAAAAATCATTCTGATAATACTAAAGCAAGGGCGCAAATGCGCTCGACCAACGTCGTATTCGTCAATCCCGCAGGGGTTGCCAGAAGGGAGCGATTCAACAGTATCCCTGGGGAAGTGATCAAGAAAATGATCGACCACTTGCTAGACAACGCGGAATCCCATTCCAGGGCAGATCTCGAACGCTTGCTCGCCCCATGGCTGGATAAAGGACTCAGGAACCCGTTGACCGAGGATGGAGCAAAGACACAAAGTTCTGGTACTGTCGTTAAAATGGAGGATGGTTCATTCAAAAAAGTTGTTGAAGACTCAGACAGAAACAAGACGCTCGAGAACGCAGAGTTTGACGACATACTAAGAAATCCGTATAGCGGAGAGTACGACTACCACCGATTGATGGCTGCGCTGGTCATGGCATTTGATTCTTTCGGATCGAAAGAAATAGGCGGCAGAACACATACTCCGCTTACAGACCTGGGGAATCTTGAATATACCGCTGAAAGAACTGGAGACATTGCCAATCCAAACCTTGGTGGGGACAAAGGAAACGCTGGTATAGTGGATATTCTAGCAAATGCCAGAAGCAACGAGTTAGCCAAAGGCAGAAACATGGAATCCAATGAAATCGAGGATTCCGATCATGGCGGAACGAGCACAGACGATGCTCCAGACGCTCCTCCAAGCACTGATGGATCTCAATTAGATGGAGAAGTGCGTGGATCGTGGAGGAACGCTCCGATGTCCACACGGCAATCCCTAAATAAGTGGTTGCTTGACGACATTAAAAATTTTGATATTTACCAGCCTGGCAGAGCTAGGGAAAAATTTAGAGCCAATGAGAGTTTCCGAGGAGATCTTGTTGGCAAAATAAGGCACGAGTTACACTTGGGCACAGTCAACCAGTACTACGAGCTGGAAGAGCTAACCGAGCTAATGATGTCAGACATCAGGAGGCACAACCCGAACATGACCCCCGCCCAGCTTGATGAACTAAACGTTTCCCAGCGCATACGGTTGTACTCTGGAAAAACAGGCGAGCAGTTAGACGAAGTCAAAGCCAAATTCGAAACTCCTTTCATGGAACTTCTTTCGGATTTCGAGCACAAAGACCCTCTGAAATACGCAGGTGACTATTGGTATGCCAGGTACGCAAGGACCAGGACAAGGAACATACAGGCAACCAGGCAGCGTTCGGGATTAAAAACGCATAATGACGTTACGGGCGACCCGTACGGTTCTGGTATGTCCGAAGCACAGGCAGATGTAATACTTGGAAGAACACAGAGACATAACGATTGGGCTAAGCTCCAAAAACTGACCAAGATATTTGACGATATGAACAAGGAGACCCTTGATATCCTGTATCAAGGCGGTGTCCTTCCCAGGGATCAGTTGGATGCGTTGAAAAAAGCTGCCTTGGATGAGAACGGAAAGTGGGCTTGGGCACCCCTAAGAGGGTTCGAGAAGGACTACGCTGCGTCCTTCCCCACAGGTCTTGACGGAATATCCGACGCTATAGACAGGGATACCTTGGAAGGTGGTCAGGGGACAGGTTCTGGATTCTCCCAAAAAGCAGGGATGTTGACTTTGGCTAGTGCATTTGGCAGGCAGACAGCCGCCAATTCGCATGAGATATTTGGCAACGCATTTAGAACGATGAGTGAGGCTATCGTTCGTGCGAATAAAAACCAAGAAACAGCTGACTCCTTGCTAACTCTTTTGACAACTATTTCCAAAGATCCAAAACTTAAGGACGAATGGGGCAACCTTTTTGAAATCATAGACTCCAGAGATCCAGACTTCGAAAAGAGGTTTCCTATGAAGGTAGTGCCTAAAACCTCAAGGAGTGATGACGGCAAGCTCAACTACTCACTCCAAGAAATAAGGGTCAGTCCGCTAGACATGGACGACAACGTGTTTACTGTCAGGAAAAACGGACACCCCGTGTACATAATGTTCAAGGGGGAGGTCGGGACCAGGTTAGTAAGGGCGCTCAAGGGCAAGGACAACATGGTTCTCGGAGGGTTCATGAAGGGCTTGAACACACTGAGCAACTTCTTCTCCGCTCTTTATACCGTCTGGAACGTGGATTTCATATTCACCAACTTTATACGTGACGTTATCAGTGGCGCTCTGAACCTCAAGACCGACGAGTCATCAAAAGACGTTTGGTCTGGCGTACTGAACATGGGAGAGCTGAGCAAGAACGCTACCGCTATGTACGACATAGCATCCCGCTCGAGGGCGGGCAAGATGACCATTAGCCTACTTTCCAAAGAAAAGCGCCAGTTCTTCGAATTTGTACTCCCACGACTAGCCAAAGACAGGAACTTGGTAAGCGACTCGGAGCTAGAACGGCTTCTTGCAGACCCCGTAATGGCAGGGCTTGCTATGCAAAAAGCGGGCGGTCAGATAAACTTCTTCGGACTGGAAGACGTTGAGCACAAGACGCGCGAAATCATAGATGCCACTAAGAATTTTGGTAAAAAGGGTTCTCAAAAATCGTTTATAATCGGAGTAAGGGACTGGATTAACGACGTAAATACTGGCGTAGAGAACTCTGTCAGGCTCCAAGCATTCAAGACAATGCTAAGGAACGGGTCTACCCTACAAGAAGCCGCCTTTAAGGGTGGTCGTGAGGGTACGGTTGACTTTACCAGAAAAGGAAACTGGGCGAACGCCATGAATGCGCTGTTCCCGTTCTATAAGGCAGGTATTTCGGGTAACGCCAGGCTCTTGAAAGCCTTGATGAAGGGCGGTCCAGAAGCTCGTGCGGCTGGTCTGAAACTCGCAGTAACGTTAACTTCTTTCGGATTCACCTACTCCTTGCTCATGCGCATGTTCGCTGGAGAAGATGAGGAAACGGGAGAACAGCATTGGGACAGGCTCTCGAACTGGGAAAAGAAGCATTACCTAAACATTTTCCTAAAACCTGGGGGAGACGGAGCGAGAGTCGCGCTACCCATGCCTTACGGATGGAATCAGCTTGTAGGTACTGGAGCGATGCTCGCCGACGTAGCCATGTACATGGCTGGTAAAACGGACAAGAAATACGGAGTCGTAGAGACGGCAGCCGAAGCCTTGTCATCTACCGTAGATACCTTCAACCCCATGGGAGGTTCTGGTAATATTGTTACTAGGTTTGTACCTCATGCAATTCGACCAGTTGCCGAGCTTGCCATGAACGAAAACTTCTTGGGCAACCCGATCATGCCCGAACAGCACCCCTGGGGGACACCCAAGCCAGACTCTCAGCTGCACTGGAAATCCGTCAATCCGCTAACCAGAGACATTGCTCAATGGGTCAACAAGGTCACTGGAGGTGATGAGTTCGAGTCAGGTCTTGCTGACGTTTCCCCAGAATCAGCAGACCATGTGATCCAATACTACACGGGAACCATGGGAACAAAGCTGTGGGATCTCATGGGCATGGGCTATGCAAAAGCAACTGGAGAAAAGGTACATAAGCCAGTACTGAGAGCAATACCAGTAGCTTCGAGACTATTTAAGCCAGAGACCAATGACTACGCTACCGAAGGTAGGTACATGACCCTGAGCCAGATAGTGGACATAAAGACAAACAAGGTCGCAAAACTTATCAAAAAAGGGGACAGATCGCGTGCCGTAAAGGAAAGGAAGGGGAATAAAAACTACTTCTTATTGGACAACCTTATGAAAGCGCATGTCTCTAGAAAAGAGTTCTGGAACAGACAACTCGCTACCGCAAGGAAGGGCAAAGCTCCGCGCAATAAAATACAACAACTTGAAGATCGGCTGAGAAAAGAGCAAGTTAAAGGTATGGCTGATATTCTCAGGCGTGCCAGAGAACTAGACATATACGTATAATGGAAACTAATTTAAAATTAAGCGAGCAGCAGGAAAAAGACCTACTTGAGTATGCATTCAATCGAGTGGAGTCTCTCAAGCAGGACAATAAGGAGCGTATTGAAAGTGACAGGCTGAGCTGGAAGATTTACGAGAATGACCGAGCCGACAGGGTGAGTTACGACAGTATTTACGGACAGTCAAATGTTCCCGTACCATTGACGACACTCGTCGTAGATCACTTCCTAGCCAGAGCCGAAGACGAAATAACTGGCACCTCTCCATACTTCAGGTTTGACCCTCAAGGATCTTCTGACGATGTCATGGCTGAGGACTACGACAGGTACTTTAACTGGAAACTGGAAACAGTAGGACACACTAGAGAAAGGCTCGAGGAGTCGTACCTGCACATCTTTCTTCAAAGATCTTGCATACTCAAAGCCGTTTACGAAAGAAAAGAGTCCACATGGATGGATTACGAACGTAATGCCCTTTTTAATAACATGGAGCAGGATTTTGAGGATCTTCCAAATTACGGTCCTGTAATAGAAGGCGTTGCACAGTTCCAACCAGACATGGACGTCGAGACTGGTCAGCAGACTTTAAGATTGGACCAAGACCCCTCCTTCGTGATGCAGGAAGGCGTTCACGAGTTCAGACCATATCCTAATGGCGTACCCACCCAGCAAGTAATATTTGATGGCGCCAAGAGTGTCGTTATCGACTCAGACAGATTCATGTGCCCGTCCGATGTGGAAAGCATAGAAGCTGCTGACTTTATTGTAGAGCTGTACGACAAGCCTTTGCAATGGGCTGCTCCAATGTTCATGGAAAGAGAGTGGTCTAGTTTTGATATATTCAAGAAAAAGGTTGCCAAGGATGCCAATAAGAGGACGAACAAAGATGAGCGAAGCGAATCTTTGGAGGACTTGTCTTTCGACAATAAGTTTAACCCCATGATACAAGTAGTAGAGTGCTGGGTTAAAAGGGACGTGCTCGGCACTGGAGAACCTCAAGATTTCGTAATCTTCCTCGAGCCAGAGACAAAGACCGCGATCTACTACGAGTATGTGGCGAAAGTTACTCCAGACAATAAACTTCCCTACTCTTCCATCTCCATAGGCAGGCAGAACAACAAATGGTGGGGTCCCAGTCTCCCAGAAAGGATCAAGGTCTACCAAGAGTTTATAGACAAGCAGTTTAACTCCGAAGCCTACAGGAACGAGCTGACCTCCAACCCAATAGTTGGTGCCAACCCCCAAGCAGTAGAGGATGAGCCCGAGGACATCGAGCTTATGCCAGGGAAGATATTTGAGCTAAAGGACGGGATGACCGCCGAAGACTTCGTGTCCTACGTCACTCTCCCCAATGCCGACAGAAAGACCCAGGAGATGATCGACTTCGTTTTCGGAATGGTTCAGCTTTGGCTTGGTGTTTCCAATATGGCTCAGGGTGACTACCAAGCGTTAGCCCCTGCTAATACGGCTACAGGGGTAGAAGCAACCCTTCGCGAAGCGTCCAAGATTGGTCGTCGCTGGATGCGTAGGGTCGTGAAAGGGTTTGAGGACCACGTAGCCAAGCTGGTCAAGATAACAGCTACTACTTTAGACCAAGAAGAGGTCTTCGAATACATGGAAGGAGAGGTCAAGTCCTTCGCTACCATGACCCCAGAAACTATTAAGTCCATGGAGATGAACGTTACGGTTATACTCTCTCAGGATCAGGGTCAAAGGGCGATAGAGAAAGCCAACCTAGCCCTTCAGACACAACAAAGATACTTCGAATCTCCTCCCGAAATGCGTCCTTTCATGCGTCCGCTACTTAAGAGAATTCTTGATGCGCTTGGGTATGAAAAGACTGACGAATTACTGCCAGAGGATGCACCTCCCGACCCTAGACAAGAAGCTGAAATGATGAAGCTGCTATCTGATGGTCAGGGCGCTCCCCCCGAAGCTGGCTCCGACATGCAAGGTGCAGCTGCTGGGATGGGTAACAGCAACCAACAAGGCGCAAACCAATATCAACAACAAGTACAATGAGTAATAAATATACGCATATCAAACAATCTTCACCTGGTGAATACGAAGACAGAGTATGGACTAAGACCCGACTTCAAAGCGCCTACCGTTTTCATAAGGGTCGAGTGAACGACCGCAGAATATCCAACGAAGAGGGAACTATTGGCACCCTCATAACGGTGGAAAGAATCTACGGAACGTCAGCTAACCCTAACTACCCTTTCGGGGCTGTTCTAGGCGTAACCTTCACGGGCAACACTGGCAAGATAACTAAAGCCCACAGAGCAGCTTCTGTTGGATGAGCGACATCGTAGTATTCGACCAACTATCGGACATAAAGCGACTTACAGCTGATGAGGCTTTTCTGCATCTTGAAAAACGCTTTCAGAAGGAAAGAGCCCGATACCTCGCAAAGATGCTCGATAAAGGGACGAGTCCAGAGGAAACTATTGCTATCAAAGCCGTCGTTAACGCGCTTGAGGACTTATCGCCGCTATCTCTCGCTGAAAAAACGCTAAAAATAGAGGCAAAGAACCGAAAAGTCGAACATCCCGAGCTATTCAAGATCAGAAAAAATGCAACAGGTTGAATAGACCCCCTATAATATACATCTTAATACTATGGCTACCGTAAATTTATCATGGACAACACCCTCATCCGTTTCGGATGTGGATAACATAGAAATCTGGCGTTGGGCTGGTCTAACAAACAGCGCTACCGCTGACCTTGAGACGCTCATAACCGCTGCGGCTACTACTCCATTGACTACGCTGGCGGACTCTGCCGTTACCTACTCGGACACGTCCGCTCCCGCAGCTTCTGACTTAACATATGCAGCTGTTTCCAGAAATACCGCAGGCTATAAGCTTGAAAGTACTGGGCATGCGAACGTAACCACTACGTAACATGTCTAGATGGGGTAACAACGCGCTCACGGATGAGCACATAAACGAACCTACCCGCCCAGGACCTCTTGGCAGGAATGCAGGGTCTTTAGGGGCAGGTCCCGCAGGTCCCGCAGGTCCTACAGGTCCTACAGGTCCCGCAGGTCCCGCAGGTCCCGCTGGCGCAGCTGGTGCTGATGGTGCTGATGGCGCTGATGGCGCTGATGGCGCTCAAGGAATTAACGGTTCCACGGGGGCTCAAGGACCAGCAGGTGCTACAGGACCAGCAGGCTCTGACGGCGCTACAGGGGCTCAAGGACCAGCAGGTCCCGCAGGTGCTACAGGACCCGCAGGTGCAAGTGCAGTTTCTCCAGCAGGACTTTCATGGAAGGGCGCGTGGCAGTCCAACTACACGGGCGGAGGAAGTTCAAATACTTTACAGTTCCAACTTTCTTTCGCTCCAGACTACGATGCTACGAACGGTACAAGTTGGGCTGGAAGCTCTGAAGCAGGGCTTACGTTTTCTTATGATGCCAGCACGTACGGAAGTACAGGACCGCATACCTACTCCGCAACGGGAGTAGCAAATTCGTCCGACACATTCGTAGTTGCATGGACGGATGACGATACGGACGCAATGGGTACGCAATGGGCTGGTTGGGCGCTTTACGTAGAAGACGGTAACGGAGGTCTGAATCGCCTGGGTTACGAAGGTGGAAACTCAGGGTATGAGATGGCTTACATAATCGCTGGTGTAGATATTAGTAGTGACTTTAGCGGGAACCCTTGGGACCAAACGCAGTCTTACGGAACTCCTTTTGATCTTGATGCAGCAACCCTACCCAACGGCGACCCTAGTAATGTTTGGGAGACCACATACGACGGAAACGGATACACCTCGGGCTCTGGAAACGCTTATGCGGTATATTTTGACTACAACGGCACCTGGGGTAGCGATGGTACCAACTTCGATTACACAGCCTTTCAGAGCAATCGTTCGGGATCTGTCGGTGGTGGCGGTGCGTCTGGGTATCAAGTAAACGATGCTGTTTCTTACAGCTCTGCTACATATTTTTGCATAACCGCTAACAGCGGGCAAACCACAACTCCTAACAATGATTCCACTAACTGGGCATTTCTTGCGGCGCAGGGCGCAGCTGGAGCAGCTGGAGCAGCTGGTGCCGACGGAGCAGCTGGCCCTACTGGACCCGCTGGACCTACTGGACCTCAAGGTCTTACTGGACCCGCTGGACCTACTGGATCACAAGGAGCTCCTGGCGCAGACGGCGGTCAACTGGCTGTTACAACGTCTCAAACAAGGGGTACTGGGTCTTCGGTAGGAGATTTCAAATTCGAAACCGACACCGAACGATTGATTATATGGAATGGAACTCTTTGGGTTTCGATAGAGGCGAAAGATATACCAGTTCCGCCATCTTCAGTTTCCTTAAGCATAAGTCATCCTGCCTTTATAATATCCCCCTCGCATACTGAACTTTCAATAACTTACTAATCATGGCTACAGCAAACATTACTTGGACAAACAACTCTACTACGGACTCCCCTACAGGGACTAAGGTAGAAAGATCTGAAGACCTCGCATTCAACCACAGTTCTGCAACTGCAACAGAGGTTGCGAACGGTAATGGAGGGGGTCTTGACCCTACGGCAGCCAACGGTTCATACGCGGACGGGACGGTATCAGCCTACAAACACTACTCTTACCGTGTATCAACACTGAAAAATTCTGAAACGGCTACTGGAGTAGCTACCCCTCTGGAGTATGTGTATGATCAGACAAATGAACTAGGTTATCCTAACGGATCGCCGTCATCAGCACCTACTTACAACTGTTCGGTTGAACCAGACATTCACTATGACGCATCTCGCCTTGGCGGGTACGCATACAACACGCTTCAAGGACTAAACGCTTTAAACGGTTCATACGCGGACAGATATTACGTAGAAACGGATGGCTCTCTTTCGGGAGCATTGAGGCATAACAAAATAGGCGCGACAATGATGTACTCGGGAGGGGTGAGCAACCGACCTGTGATCGGGTATGTCGAAGTAAACGGTAACAATCAAAAGTTTCTAGGAAGATTGCAAGGAACTACGCTTACAGGAGGTCCTGGAAACAGCAGTTCAGTTAAGATATTAAACGACTCTACCAATGTCATACATAACGATGGGGTAACTATTTTTTCTGTCGGTTGTCAAGGAGCGTACGGAACCGCGTTTACTGGAGCGAACGGTTTCTTGTCAGACTCTAGTGGAGGAGATTACTTACTAGGGTCTAATATGGGAGGTAACGTTGTAGTCGACGGTATCGCTGCTTATAAGGGCGCTAGCGCTGCTCCTGGAGGAAACACCAACTCTATCGCTTCGGGAGCAACAGTTGCATGGCCCGCCCCCTTCGGTGTAAACTGTTATAGACATAACAATACTCTGACTGCTTTTAATTCGGCAGGGGGTACAGGAGCTCAGGTATTCCAGAACGGTTCTGAGACATTCAATACAGGAGATAATAATTCTATGTCTTACCACCAATCAGGAACTCCTGCATACCCGACACACTTGGGAGCGTACATTCTAAAAGGAGGCGGTGCGATAGGTCTTGGTAATCCAAACTGGTCTGATTGTGGAGTATTTGAATATCTTGTCTTTCCAGGCATTCTGGACGCTAATGACATGAATGCAGTTACTGGGTATTTGTGTAACCGCTACGGTCAGTCTTTTAACTCTGTAGCCAGCGGAGATCTTATATGATCTACTCCTTATACATAGTTTGCACGGATAGCGACCACTACGAACAGCTCGAACAACGAGCTGCTTTTAGCAAGTGCCTTCCTAACGAAGTATATTCCAGGTACTCCCCTACTGCTGAGGAAGCTCTTGAGGAGTACGAAGAGCTTAGGTTTTACGTAGAAGGTTCTATTGTAGAACAATTCCAAGACCAGGTTATAAAAAAAGACGGTCCCGACGTCGAATGAGATGGGCAAGGTCGAGATCTGCAATAGCGTACGCTCGGCTCTCGTAATTGCGATGGTTGTACTCACACCTGGTTGTAAGCTGTCTTCCTGGTATCCAGTTATGGGATCTGTTGCAGGCGGAGCAAGTGGCTCAATAGCAGGTCCTATGGGCGGTGCCGCAGGAGCTGGAGTTGGTTACGCTGCGGGTAAGACGGCTCAGATGATGACTGAAAACGAGGATTTAAAAGAAACCGTAGATGCCTTGACCCATGGAGATGTGGATAAACTTGTTCAAAAAGGTTTGGAGTCGCAAGCTAGTGGTTTTGAGGAGTTTACGAACACCGTTAAAAAAATACTAACAGTAGCAGGCTCAGTCTTGCTCGCATACCTTTGTATACCTATAATACTGGCAAGAAAAACAGCCAGAAGTTGCGCCAAATCAGAAGCAGAGAGAATAGGATTAACTAGAGCACCCTTTCCTGTAAGACCTCCAGATGAAAAACTTTAAAATATTAAAAGATTATTACAAGACGCTTGGCAGTACTGGTAAAGTAGTGTTCCTGTTAGCAGGAATTGTGATCGCTTACGTACTACTAGAACTATTATCATGAGCGACACGACACCATTAATAGGAATGATCGGCACAGGTCTTTCATTCACCTTAGGACAATGGAACGACTTAGTAGGACTATGTGCAGGTATACTTACCTGTTCGTATATGCTATGGAAATTGTTCAGGTTCTACAGACGGAAGTAATACAACCGCTTTATAGCGATTTAAACTAATAGTATAGATCGTAGTATGGAACAAATAGATGAGGCGGTTGAATCCCCTCAAGAAAATACGGATTTTTCGGAAGTGGCAACCGACGCCCTCCGAGATGCACTGGGAACCGAGACGCTCGATCAAGTAGAGAGTCCCGAGACTTTGGGAGAGCTAACAGAGGCTTCCGAAGCTGAGCCGATAGGCGAAGCGGAGGGTACTCTAAGCGAAACCGAAGTAGAAGAGTCTTCGAATGATCTTCAAATTGAAGAATCCGAAAGACTGGCTAAGCGCCGAATACGTCCTCGTAACGAGCTAGACCAACAAGTCATTGACTTGTACAGGTCATCTGGATTCGAAGGGAGTTTCGCGGAAGCATCTGACGTGATCTACGGAAGGAGGGCACCTGAGCAAGCTCAACCCCCTCAGCAGGCACGACAGGAACAAGCTCCCGCCCAAGACCCCTACGAACCTCAGATCCAAAAGCTCAAAGGGGAAATCGCGCAGTTTGAAAAAGGCATCGAAGAGGCTAATGATGAGCTGGATACGTCCAAAGCTCTGAAGTACCAAAGAGAAGCTATCAGACGCGAGATGCAAATTTCGGAGCTTAACGGTCGCAGGAACAGAGAGATAGAGGATCACGAGAATGCTCTGAACGAGTCCCAGCGCCAGAAGGCGTTGGAGAGTCGGAATCAAGCAGTCGAGGCTTATCCAGATCTGGATAACCGAGATTCGGTTTACAGAAAGGAGTTTGACCACTTCATTGTTGAATCGGAGCAGAATCCCGACTACGCGGCTATCTTCCAGTCACCAGCCTGGCCCCAAATAATGGCAGACATGTTCGCTTCCAAAAAAGGCGTTCAGCGTGCGGCACCAGTCCCACAGCAGAACCCACAATCAGGAAAGCTTGTCGCCCCTCAAATGGGAAACCAGGCTAGAGTGTTGACTACAGGACAGACCGCACAGCCCGCAAATACACCTGTATCTGCGCAAGGGCTTGCACAAGACTTGCCGAGCATGAGCAATGAGGATATTTATTCCTTATTGGGATCGGCAGGAGGAGCCAAACCTTTGCGTTAGTTATAGGACAACCACTAACTATCATAAACCTAACTTAAAATGGCTACTAAATCATTCCCAACTCCTCCAGCAGACCCTCTCGGCACGAATGTCGCGTCGAACGTCGATCTGGTCACTCCTCACATCTCTTCGTACGCCGATCTCCTTGGTGGAGACGGTGCTTCTGACTTGCGCTCACGTCTTTGGTCCGAACTCGTAACGAGGGATGCCAGGGAAAAAAACGTGTTCGCAAAGTTCATGGGAGGCGAAGGAAGCGGTAAACCAATCACCGAAAAGCGCGACCTGAGCGCAGGCGGTTCCGATAAGGTTACTTTCACCACCGTAGCTCCCATCCGTGGGCAAGGCGTACGTGGGGAAGAGATCCTGAAGAACAGCACCGACAACCTTGACTTCGGGACATTCTCCGTTGAAGTCGACCTTGTTCGTCACGCTGTATCGTGGACCCAAGTTCTCAAGCTCATGCGCTTCACTGGCAAGACCATCGATCAGCTCTCCGCTGAGGTCATGTCCGAGTGGATGGCAAGAACCGAACAAGACCATGTCCAGTTTGCTCTTCGTCAAATCTGCGTAAACAACGGTGTTGGATCTAACTTCATCAACGGATACGGTACAGGCACAGGCGGAGCTCTTAAGTATGTTGACGGTCTTTCGACCGACATCATCCAGGAAGCTAAGCAAGCCCTTATCGCTAACGGCGGCGAGCCCATGAATACGGGCGGAGACATCAATCAGGAAATCCCTGGTTATCTGTTCTTCGCTCCCGACGCATGCTTACGCCCTCTGCGTTCCGACCCCGATTACCTCGAGGCAATCACGCAAGCCGACGTTCGTTCCGAGAACAACAAGCTCTACAACGGCTCATATGCCAAGTGGGACAACAACATCATTGCTAACCACAACGTTCTTATCGACACTGCTCGTGGACGCCAAGGTTCGCCTTTGTTGCCTACGTTCTATGCATATGACGCTATCGCTAACGCCGAAGCAGCCAATGCTCTAGGTGGAACCGACGGCGATTATGTTGCCAACTTCCGTGGTGCGTTCATCAACCTCCCAGGTGGAGGCGGAACAGCTCTCGGGTCTAACGACAATGGAACGTACTACATCCTCGGTATTGACACCGACGGAACGGTAGCTCTCTATTCATACGCTCAAAGCGACGTTTCCGCAGACTTTGGAAACATCACTCTCGCACGTGTTTCTGGCGATGGCGGATTGACCTCCAATGTCAAAGGCGCAAACGATGACGCATTCGCTGCTGGCGCATTGTTCGTCCAAGCTAATGAGCTCGGTACTCCAATCGGTTACGCTCTTGCAATGGGCAAGGACGCAATGTACTTCGCTAAGGGAAAAATCTATGGAGAGCAAATCTTCCATTACGATGATTTCTCCAACAGCGGAAACGATGCTCACTTGAGCGCTGTAGGTGTGCAATCAGTCTACGGAATGGGTGCTCGCCACGACACCAGAGGCAGGATTCCTTCTGTCCAATTGGTCGAGTGCGTACGCCAGGTTCCTGGTCTGTCGCTCACCCAAGCGTAATGGTACGGAATTTCCCCGTCCACTAATCCTTAGCCCTCCTCCTGGCACTACCCCAGGGGGAGGGTTTATTTTTATGAAGATCACAATAATAGGTAAAAGAGACCAAATGGGCACAACGCCCAATATTCGACTCAAAGGGTTGTCTGGCTTGCGCTATGACTTCCTGTGGGACAAGGACAGCAGGCACTACGCTTACGAGCCTAAGAACCAAAAGGAGTGCGATGATATATTCAGAACGCAGGGCAAGATCTACAGAACTATGTTCTTCTCAGTAAAAATGGATGAGAAGAAAGAAGAATCAGTAGAGGTAGACCACCACTTCGAAAAAGAAAAACCAAAAAAGAAACCTGTCAGGCGCGCAAGCAAGAAAAAGCAAGCGGTAGAAGAAACCGCGTAGTCGTACTACCGTGTTGGTATGGCGGCTATTACATATCTTTCTTTAAAGAATCAGCTCGCCTCCATGCTGGGGGCAGACGAGCTCGCAGACCTACCTCTAGTCGATCAAGACAGAATAGGTATCTGTGTGAACCAAGCGTATAGGGAGTGTTACAGTACTACCGAGGGAAGGCGACCCATGTGGGCTCAGAAAGGGTTCGCGTTAAGCTACGTAGCCGACCAAGAGTCCGCAGATCTGCCGACAGAGGTGTCCTCAGTGGACAAAATACCTGTTCTGGTAGGAGAGGGTCCGCTCTCTCCAATGACTGGTCCAGAAGCTGAGATCAGAGCGAGGTCAATATTTTCGTCAGATTTCATGGCACCCAGCGGTAGAGGTCTAAACTTCCCTAACTACAAAGAGAACGAGCCTGAAAAAGGCAGACCTATCTGGTACTACATAGACAATAGAGACATGGGCACGGACTCTAAGGTGATACCAAGAATGTACCTATACCCAGTCCCAGACAAGGCATACTCGGTTGAGTTATACGCAAACATAGTTCCTTCGGATCTAGATCTTGATACCGACGAGCCCAGGATACCGTCCGACCTTGTGTGGGATATACTTTACCCGATGGCTCAAGCCAAGTTATTGACCGACCCAAGGTACAACGGAGATAACAAGGAACTTATACAAAGAAGCGCCGAAGAAGCTAAGAAGAGGCTTAGGAACATGACCACTCCTCAAAAGCACAAAGGCGCACTAAGACTCCTAAAGAGAACAGGGTGGTAGTATGAGCAGAGACCTTACCATAAGGTTGATTGGGCGCCCTAAAGTTGTCAAAGACTCGCAGGCAGGCTTCCAGACAATCACCAGGAAGTACGTCCTGCACGGGTACAGAGCATCTTATGCTAGTCTTACTGATCCAGGCAACCCGTTATTTTTGAGTGTGGGCACAGAGGATGAAGAGTTCACAGAGCACTACCTAGCTAATCAAACTGTAGAGCCTACAAAATCTCTAGACAAAGCGTACCTTATTCGTACTTTTGTACAAATCAGAGATACCTACCACAGCGAAACAAGTTCCGAAAGCGGAGATTTTAAGCGGCTGGCAAGGAAGTACACTGTTTTACGAGCTGAGCATAGCAAGGGTTACGACACAGCGAGCTGGAGTAATCACCCGCAAGGAAAACAAGCAGTTGATAATTCAGATGATCCGTGGGACTACCTGCCGAAGGTGGTCAAGGACACCGAGCCTGTAGAAGTTAGCTACGCAGATACTGGGAGCGGGTCTACATTGTTCTCAGAAGTAAGTAACACGCCTTCTGGTCTGGACACACCAAAGGTCAGCATATCCTCGGTTCAAGTGTCACTCTCAAATTTTATGTCAGATGCCGCCACAAACGACAACCTGAGCATAAGTTGGTTAAGGGCGAACGCTCAAGTAGATATGGCAAACCCTGGAATCGACGTGTGGACGGTTTCTTGGGTAGCACCAGTAACGGATCATTGGGCGAGCAGTTCAAGATCTACGGGTTCGAGAAAGAACCCGATACCTACGATGGTCAGCTTTGATTTTAATGGTATGAAAATTATGAAGTTTGGGTCAAACTCCAGTTCGGGAGGTCCAAGCACCATGCACACATACACATCGTACGTTGTAGGAGAGACTTCTGGAGCTGCTATAACGAGCGCTTTTGGAGCAAGCTCAAACGTACAACCTTCAGTTAGTATGGACTTTAATATCATCCCTTGGAGGGGAGGATGGGGTTCTGCTTCGTTTAGCCATAAACTAGCCAATGCGTTTTTTCTACAGAACACCAGCGCGTACTTATACTTCCCAGACTGGTACGGACCTGAAAGCACACCTCCTATAAGCCTAGACGATGACGGATCTGGTAGCGGCATACCAGTAGCTAAAAAAGTACCCAACGGGCTGCAATTTAAATATAATTTCGAAAAAATGGTAGACGCTTCTCAAACAGGTTTCATTACAGGCGTGCCTCACTATAAATACAGTCCCATAACAGGTGCAGGTGGCAATATCGCATGGAGTCACACTTACCTGACAGGAGTTAGCGGATACTCGCAAATCGTAGGATCTGCGGTCAAGCCTATATTCTCACATAATAAAGACAGGATTTGGAAAATTTCTCTCGTGTTCGCAAGCTGATGGATGAGCAAGAACAGAACGAAAGAATCGAAAAGCTAGAGACCTCATTAGAGGAACTTACGGATTCCGTAAACAGGGCATTAGAGGAGATGCCCGAAGAAGATGAGCAGGAATTTGTAGAGGTAAATATTGATGACAAAAACTTTATAATCCATTGGATTGAAGACACTGAATATTCCACTATAAGTAGCTACGCAGACGCTAAAGCCGAGTTCCTTACAGCTGCTCTGGCTAGAGACAATACTCAAGGAAAAACCCCAGTCGAACACGGCGATGTCATGGTTATAGGTACGAGCTGTCCTTGGATTGCCCTGTGCGTACTAGTCGATAGCTTTGATCAAAGAGAAGACCCCCATGCCCCTGAAGTAGCAGTATCTGATGAAATAACTTTAGGTGGAGGTACCGTCGTACGTAGAGAGTTTGTCGTGTGGAACGCGTGCGGGGAGATCGCCGATTGTGCGTGCGACGGGTCTGTAGAAGAGTTGATAACTGGAGGGATTGACGAGAACAGTCCAGACACATCTTGGAAAGTGTCCCTGGGCGCTTGCGTATGGTACAACCAGCTCATGAGCGTGTCGATATACTCGCACACTACAGCAGGTACGAATCTTTTGACAAAGACCCGAGCATTCACTCTAAACAAATGCGGGGAGATAATAAATATCGGTAAGGAAGTCGAGAACCAGATTCTCATACCATGCGAGTGTGCGGATGACGATTGCCCAGCATCTGCCGACTCCTGTTTAGCTTCGAACGGCATAACGGACGCCTCAACTTACACACTTACTGATAATAGCACGGGTCTTCAGGGTAATGCTGGGGGAGGACCATACACTCTCACCCGACCAATGGGTAATTGTATTACTTGGGATCACTCTGCGTCAGGATGGACTCTTTCGCGAGCTTTCAGCGGGACAGCCTCACCTTGCACAACAGCAGGGTATCTAACCTATACAGACCCAGCTGATCCGTTTTACGGACCAATAAATTTCTACAACAACGGGACCTCTAGCAGTATTCCAGGAACATACACAAGCTCTAGTAATGGATCGGTAGTAATATCATGACCGAAGAAAAGAAAGAACCCTCAAAAGGTCTTGGCGATACGGTCAAGAAAATTACGGACAAGCTAAAAATACCCCAATGCGATGCATGTAAAAAAAGACAATCAAAACTCAACCGCTTGTTCCCGTACAAACCACAGGATAATAATAAGAAGTGAGGTTTTTTAGAATACCATCTTTTACGGGGATAGAAACCCATCGTGATGACGCAGACAGAGGAAGTCTGCGGACTGTCGAAGGGTGCATACCGCACGGACCAGGAGGTCTGCGGTCAAGCCCTGTATGGAGTTCCCTGGGTACGGTTTCGCAGGTATCTACAAACGATCAAAACAAGTCTTCAGCGATAGACGATTCTAGTGGGACGTCTTTACTATTCGCATCTCGCAATAATGAGGTACACGACGTCGCTATGATACACGCCGTCAACTCGGTCACTCTTTCATTGGGTCATCATGATTATGACGTGATCAATCAAACACTCTTTAATGACGCAAAGGCGCATTACGCCCCTGTAGGTAATAAGTTGTATGCTTTTGGTGACGGTAGTATCGACGCAGTAATGGTCGGCAAAGGACCGTGGTTCAAAAGTTCTCACAATTCAAACAGGGGTCCAGATAAGGTTTTATACACCCAGGAGTGGTCGGATTTTCCAAAGTGTCAGTTCTTTGTGGCTGGACCTAAGAAAACTATTTTCGCATCAGGCAACCCAGAAGACCCTTTGGCTGTTTATATATCCGAGCCAGCTGGGCAGATGCAACCCTTCAGGAACGCTCCTTATTCTACGGAAAGTAATGTAGAGAATCCTGGGCTAAACAGCTCACAGCAGTACCACCCGTTGATGCAGTCTTTCAATAGTAGTGACCCTCCATATGTTGACGGTCTGTCCTTGGTTAGAATATTGGGCAGCAACTCCACCAGGGTGACTGCTCTCAGTACACGAGGAGATAAAGTAGTAGTGCATACGGATTCAGGTTGCCACATACTATTTGCACCCTCTGCGGATCAGGCAGAAACGGGGTATCGCGTGGAGCAAGTAGCCGCAACAAACACCTCATCAGCGGTAAACAGCCAGGTAGTAGCTGGTGACGGAGGGACTCAGCCTTTCTGGTTTGGTTTTGACGGGCAAATATACAAGGACTCGGCAGCAGCTCGAGGAGCAGAGGATTTTAAAAGTTATTCTGATCCTCAACAAGCAAGCTGGAAATCAAAAGGAAAGTGGGAAAAAGAACACCCTAACAATTTAGAAAATTCATTCGCTACATACGATCCACAATCTGGTATGTATTGGGTATTTGTAGAAAGCTCGGAAAGTGCTATTAGTGTCAGGGATCCCCTAACTGGACCTACGGCATTCAGTGCATCTCAGTTAATGCACGGCAATCCGCCAGTTGGCGGACCTACTGCGCTTACGACTACATTAGCGCCCACGAACGGACCTACGGGTCTTGGGCTAGTCACCGCTCCAGCGCATGGACCGACAGGTGTCTCAGAATTAGTAGCTCCAGTAAATGGACCCACAGGGTTATCAGCCGTTCTGAGTACTGATATTTGCGTTTCCAATGCGCCGCAAAACGGAACATGGACACTGACTGGCACTTACAATGGGAAGAATTACTGGTACACAGCATTAAACGGAGGGCGGTATATCTTTTGGGATTCTTCGAATTCGTACTGGTCATATTCAAGTTCATTAGGAGGAGGTTCTGGAGACAACGACAACGGAGGAGCAAACCCATGGTCGGGAACTTGGCAAACAATTACTGTCACAGAAGGTACTTGCGTAAGCGCACCAGTGTCTGGACCCACAGGGCTCACGCTTACACTACCTCCTCTAAACGGTCCAGTAGGACTTAATTTATCACTACCCCAAGCTCCATACTATGGACCAAGGTTCTTGGTGACCGCTTCTTCAGCGAACCCTCCAGTCAATGGACCGACAGCTTTACAGGCGTCACAGTATTCCGTAGCTAATCCTTCCATACTATCGGATAACAACACTGTAGCTAGTACTACTGCGGGAGATACCATATATGTATTAGCTGAGTTCGGTACCTTATTTGGCAGGGGACGAGGTATCGAGGGACAGCTTGGTCAAGGTAACTACTCGTCTAGTAGTAGTTTTGTACAAATGTCTAGCGGTAACTCCGTAGATCATGTTACTGCGGGGGCTCGTACCTGCTCATGGATACATAACGGGGAGATGTACTCCGTTGGGGTAGAACAGAATTTTGGGGGTCTCGGATTAGCTCGCGGTTCCACTCTGGGATCGTGGTTTGTTAACAGCCCTACACGTATTGCTCCAACGTATCGAGATGTTACCAACGGGGTGCTCTCTAGCAATCTTACAGCGCCTCAAGACATGGTGTCATGCGCGTCGGGATATTGGAGCGGGCTTCACGTTACGGACACTGGTAAACTCTATCAATATGGTTTGGGGCATCAGATGTGGCACGGTTACCCCACTCAAATGACCGATCATGGCTACACTGATTTTGATCGTCAATGGACAGACCCTGTTAAAATCTGTCGAATGAGTGCTGAGGACACGAAAATTTGCACTCGTTTCTTTATCGATGACGACGGGCACCTTCTTTCTTACGGGTACAATAATGACGGGCAGCTAGGCAGAGATCCTACGGTAGAAGTAAATTGGCCCCAATGGAGGTACGACTTTTATCCAAAAAAGACACATATATACGATGTTGTTGATGTGATCGCCGACGCTGCAAGCACGTACTTCATAAAATCCGACGGGACGCTGTGGATGGTAGGTCAGATGAACGGGAATAGCCACGTACCCACGCAGATCGATAGCAATGTCAGTTACGCTGCCTCTAGCGCAGGGATTGCATGTTATGGTACATGTGCGACGAAGGGTAATCTGCTGTACAGAAAGACTGACGCGACACTTTGGGGAATGGGTCCAAATGCAAGTGGTGAACTAGGATTGGGACACACCAATGAAGTGACCACCCCTCAGCAAATAGATACTAATGTTCTGGGCGTGGCTACAAGTATAGGGGTCACTACATATGTAAAATGGAAGACAGGAAACACACTCGGCGTCTGGCAAATGGGTAATCCTAATGATCCTTACAACAACGGTACGTTTGGCTCATACTCCGACTCAAGTGGAACTGCTTCTATGATTACAACACCAGTAGAAACAGGAACCGTTACGGACTGATACAATGAGTGACTTTACAGGAAATACATTAGGACCAAAGTATTTAGGATACGTATTTGATGAAAGGACAGATGGTGTAAGCGGTCCGTTTGCCAACGAAACGATCACAGCGGTTACTACCAGACCTGATTCTGGAGTAATGTATGGAGTGAACGAGGAGCACTCAATCTTGCAGACCGATCTGCTAGATTTTAATAATTCGGTATTCCCCGCATTCTCAGACCCGTTCGGAGATGTTACGGCTTCGTTCGATACGACAACTACGAAGGGGGTTGTATGTTCTAGTACGGGGGAAGGGTTCCTGTATAGGGGTAAGTATATGTCCGCTCCTTTTGAAGAACCTGTTGATGGACCTGGTACAGTCAAAAACGCTTTGTACTTTAGGGATTCCCACCTGTCGGTAGCTGAAACTAATTGGATGCACCTTGGAGACGAGCATAATGAAAAGCAATGCTACAGGGTGGATCTATCGTTCAGGAAAAACTCGTGCGGACACTTATGGTTATACGTAAAGGGTGAAAGTGGGAAGGTAAAGGGTCAGTACAAAGGTGCGATCAAGGAACATATGAAAGTCTTTACAAACCTGCGTGGCAGGAGCTTCAGGATACAAATGTTCGTAGCTACACACAATGATCGCCCATGGGCAATGAGGGAGATGGCTATTGGTCACCTGTATGGTAAATCTTTCTAATGAAGTTCGCTATTGAACTTTTACTAATCATAACAATAACGTTGGTCTTTTGGATCTTCGTGTAACCACTAAAAACAATGCCAGGATTCGGAAGATACTACGGTAAGAAAAAAGCTACCAAGAAAAAGCAGAGCAAAGCTAAGAAGCGTAAGAAACGCTAACTAGCCCACAACTGCAATACGCTTGAGTCAGTCATAAGATCAGCGTAGAAGTCATTTGTAGTCATAGCGGAAGCATGCCTGAGGCTCTTCTGTGCGTGGTACAAACTTTGTGTAGTTGCTATATGCGAGCCGTATAGCTTCCTGCACTCATGAAGGGGTTTGCATTTTTCTCCCCACCCCAGATTTCGCAGGTCTGTTATGACGGGTTTGAACGCTGACTTCATAGACCTATTGGATACCAAGTAGTCAAACCCTTGGGAGGCGTCAAGAATCCTGTTAGCAGAGACGGCTGAGCCGAAGGCGTAGCCGTCCTCTCCTGACTTTACGTTAAAAGAGCGCTCCGAGAAAACGCCAGCTCTGGCAAGACCTTCTTCTGGGATTTCAATCCAAGATCTTCGAGCATTAAATATCTCGTTCCTCCTAAGACCAAAATAAAGAGCCAAACCCAGTATCGTAAAAGAGTCTGGGTTTGACATCTCGTAATAATCGCAAAGGTGGAAAGTGGATTTTACTAGCTGAGACGGAGGAAGCCTGTAAACCTTTCTCACTCTTTTAAAATAAGGGGCTTCCATTAGAGGTTCGGCAAAGCTCATGTTCCAGCCCTTGTATAGCTTAATAGCGTCCTTACCGAACAAACTTTTTGCGTTCCTTATAACGGAATTGATCGAACGCTTCCTAGCCTTGATATCTTCCTGATCCTCAATACCCCTAAGTTTTTCTACCTTGTAGTCGGTGATTCTGGAATGAGTAAGTTCCGAGAGCGCTTTTCGTCGGTCTATGATCTGTAGCAAAGCGTTGCAATACGCTACAACCGAAGACCTCTGAACGCCCAGTTCTCCCGTAGCAAGTAGCATGTACTTGTCCACGATCTCTCCTATTAAGGGTATAGCTCCGCTATCGGGATTAGAAACTCCGTTCTTATATTTAAGTATAGCCTTGTCAATCCCTTCGATAAGGATGTAAGCGTCAATCTTGTCAGCCAAGTCCTTGGCGGTAGGCAGGTGCTTACCTACCCTAAACTGATACCTACGACGGTTTATTGTCTTTTCAAAAACCCAAATGTTCGAGTCTTCGGTCTTCTTGAACACCCTGTTCCCTCTTCTCGTGCGAAGGCTCGTGCTCTTTTTTTGTTTGTTTTTTATGTTCATAGTAGTGTGTAATCAAGCACTTGCGAAACCGTATACATTGTGCTATTAGTATATTACAGGATTAGTGTAAATATGGATAAATTCTTAGATTCTTCGGAGCGCCTTGAGAAAAAACTCTTGAGCGCTGTTGGTAATCAAGCAAAGAAGGTATTAGACGACCTTCTGCCCCAGATGAGACTGGCGGCATACGAGAATGAGGGGGCGGCGATAGTCGATATGAGGATAGGTTTTGAGTTCACGAAAGACGGGGAGAGTGTAGCAATAGCCTGCGAAGGTCAAGTGCAATTCCCTGCAAAGAGGTCGTATGCTGAAAGTGTATGTGAGTGAAGCACATCCTTAATACTCTAGGTCTGACCAGGGAAGAAGTTTCGGACTTTTTCAAAACTAAAGGGTCTGTCACTCAGACCGAAGAAGACAAGAACTACCTCTTAGCTGTTGACCAAAAAAGAATAAGGAGACGGTTAAAGGAAAACATGCCGTTCATAATAACTAGGTTCGTAGAAGGATATAAGCCTAAGCTGATAGCAAAAATGATGGGCGTGTCAGAAGAG
>MDTG01091727.1_pt1 | contig 33822 bp, 21 predicted proteins | sample 811421 | NCBI WGS metagenome assembly MDTG01 (sample SAMN05326645, study PRJNA326480) | marine metagenome | isolation source: seawater | place: Pacific Ocean: South East | collected 2011
AGTATTGTATTTCTTTTTTCCTATGCCTTCGGCCAAGCTATATTCGGTAAGGTGTTTGACTGGGTTGGCACACGCATAGGTTTTGTCCTTTCTATTGGTATTTGGTCTGTTGCCACCGTGCTACATGCCTTTGCGCAAGGGATATTAACCTTCAGTGTGTTCCGCGCCATACTCGGTGTTTCAGAGGCAGGAAACTGGCCAGGGGCCGCAAAAGCTAACGCCGAATGGTTTCCCACGAAAGAACGTGCTTTAGCTCAAGGTATATTTAACTCTGGTGCTGCCATCGGCGGCATTATTTCTATACCTCTCATTGCTTACCTTGCCTTATTTTTCAGTTGGAAAGCCATCTTCGTAATAGTGGGGTGTACCGGTCTACTTTGGCTTATTCCTTGGATCATTGTGGTTAAATCGCCTCCAGGTTCACACCCTTGGATCACAGACGAAGAAAGAGAGTACATTCTTACTGGTCAAAGAAACGAAGCAACTAACGCAGATGGCAGTGCCATTGCTGAATACACACCTACAACAGGCCAATTGTTATCTCACAAACAAAGCTGGGGCGTGATTATTGCCACGGCCGCAATCGACCCTATTTGGTGGCTATTTATTGTTTGGATCCCCACCTATTTGGTTGAAGTTTATGCCATGGATGTGAAGGGCTTGGCTATCTATGGTTGGGTACCTTATGTAGGTGCCATGTTAGGTGCTTGGTTCGGCGGACTGCTTGCGCAAAATAGGCTGGGAGCAGGTTGGTCGGTAAACAAGGCGCGTAAGTTAGTGATTACGCTGGGTTGCTTAATTATGTTGCCAGCATTGTTGATGTTATCTAACCCAAACAGTGAAGTTGCTGCTGTATTGATAATGGCCACCATTCTATTTGGCTTTCAAACGGCAATTGGAAACGTACAAACCTTGCCTAGCGATTTATTCGGCGGAAAGTCGGTGGGAACGTTGGCTGGCTTTGCGGGTATGGCGGCCAAACTAGCGGCGGGGCTTTTGATATACGCAGTACCATCGTTAACTGCTGATGGTAGTTACACAGTGGTCTTCGTTATTGGTGCGGCACTTGCCATCGTTGCTGTACTAAGTATTTGGGTTCTATGCCCTAAAATTGAACCGGTTGAAGCTAAGCGATAGTAATCGCTTAGTTTTATGGCAGTGTAAATAGGGTAGGTAGCGTTTATGGCGGCAATAGCAAATGCGTTATTACGCAGTGTAGTTTTTACTACATTAACACTGGCGAACACCGTGGCCGCTAATACTTCACTAGCTGAAAGTTTAGCGGCTAGCCATACACTTCCTGAATCACATCAAGCACTTCCTCAAGGGGAGTTGCTTGGTGATTTCAATTCACTCGACCCTTCGAAATCTCCAAGTGAGAATTTCGATTTATTAAGTTGGACACTTAGTCTCCCAACCGATTTAAATAAAGATTTAAAAGCCGACATCATTTATGAAAAATCGTTAAGCGATAGTTTTTCATTGAAGCCGCTTTTTTATACGGCGGCTGACGGAGGAATGGTATTTGCCTGCCCTAATGCTGGGGCAAAAACATCCAAAAATACCAAGTACGCACGAACTGAATTACGAGAAATGCTGCGCAGGGGTAACACGCGTTATAAAACCAAAGGTGTCACTAAGAACAATTGGGTGTTTAGCTCGGCGCATGGTTCAGCTAAGCGAAAAGCAGGAGCAGTGGAAGGCAGTCTTGAAGCAACCCTTGCCGTAAATCGGGTTTCTACTACCGGAGACGAGAAAAAAGTAGGGCGAGTGATTATTGGGCAAATTCATGCTACCGATGATGAGCCTATTAGGCTGTACTACCGAAAATTACCGGGCAATGACAACGGCTCAATCTACTTTGCCCATGAAATTAACGGTGGCGATGATGTATGGGTCAACATGGTGGGAAGTCGCTCTCACACGTTAGAAAATCCTGAAGAGGGCATAGCCCTTAACGAAAAGTTTAGTTATAAGATTACGGTACAAAATGACATCCTATTTGTCACCTTAGTCCGTGAGGGTAAATCAAACCTAACCAAAAGCCTTGATATGAGTGAAAGTGGTTATAACAAAAATAACCAGTATATGTATTTCAAAGCGGGGGTTTATAATCAAAACAATAGTGGTTCGGACAAAGATTACGTACAAGCCACTTTTTATCACCTAGATAATCAACATTAAAAAGGGTAGAAAAGCTCGTTTTATTACCGTTAATGATATCTCTTTTTTCACGTCGCTCTACTCAATTCTATTCTACTTAACTCTTCTTAATTTTACTTCACATGGCACCTCGCCTTACTTTTAGTACTTCTTTGCGAGTGTATCTTGACGCTTTATACCTAACATTCACCGTAAAAATAAATTGGTAATAACAATGTGTTCACCATTGACCAAGGGTTACTAACCCTAGTAATAGAATCTAGATACATTTTTGTGAATTAAATGTTACTGCAATGGCGTGATAATGGTGGCAAAAGTTATTTTATTGTGGTTATATGTGCCAACAGGTTAACAATGTTGTCTTAATGTAATTTCAATTGGTAACCTATAACTCTTTAATTTGGTAATAATATGGTGTGGTTCGCTACTTAATAACCAAAACCAATCACTCGGAGAATAGAGCCATTATGAAGTTTAAAACATTCGCACTTTGTGCCATTGCTGCAGCAATTACAGGCTGTAATGTTAGTACAGATGTTAGTTCAGACAACAATCCCAACACATTGGGTTCAATTGTGCTTTCAGGGACGGCAATAAGCGGTGAAACACTAAGTGCGACCGTAAGCGATCCTGATGGTATTTCAGATACAGTAACCTATTACTGGTACGCCGACGGTGTTGCCATTGAAGGCGCTAACTCTTCATCATTCACACTCACCGATGATCAGATTGGTTCACCAATTACAGTTCAAGGCATGTATACCGATGATGGTGGTATTAATGAGTCCCATATCAGTGACCCTTCCGACGATGTAATGGCCATTGCGTCAGATGCGACAATCACGCTTAGTGGCGACGCGCTTGTAGGTTCAACGTTAACAGCCAACGTTGCTGACGAAAACGGAATTGAAAATGCGGTTATCGTTTACGCATGGTTCGCGGACGATACGCAAATAGCAGATGAAGTTACCGCAGAATTAGAACTTACCGACGCTCAGTTCGGCACAGTCATTACTGCTAGTGCCACATTCGAAGATGACCGTGGTTTTAGTGAGTCTGTCACTTCAGCGGCAACGGATGTAGTGGCGCGAGTTAACTCTGAAGGCGCAGTTGTTATTTCGGGTACGCCGACAGTAGGCAATACGCTTACCGCTGAAATTGCTGATGAAGACGGTGCAACAGGTGATATTTCTTACCAGTGGTACGCTGATGATGCGGCTATCGATGGCGCAACTGACAGTACTTACGTGGTAGATGCCTCTTTGGTGGGCACAGTGATCACTGTGCAGGTTACCTATGTAGATGACAACGGTTTTGAAGAAGACATTACATCTGCACCTACTATTCCAGTTACCAGTGTTGCGGTAGATCAAGCAGGTAGCATCGAAATTATGGGTACTGCGCCTTACTTAGCCAGTGCCACATTAACGGCTGAAATTACTGATAATAATGGCATTGATGAAGCGAACGTAGTTTACACCTGGTCAGCTGATGGTATTGAAATTGCCGATTCAAACACTAAAACCTTCACACCTACTGCCTATGCTGGCGCAATTATCTCAGTCAGTGCTGCTTATACTGATAACGATTCATTTACCGATACAGTAACAGACGCGCTAGATTCTGTAGTTTATACCCAAGTAGTCGGTGATGCTGCAGCGCTTGAATCTGCATTGGTTAGCTTGGCGGATGGCGATGTACTCGGCTTAAACACGAATACCTATGCAGGTATGGCTGCGCTTGAATTAACCAGTGGTATTGAACTTCGTGCGGTTGAAGGTGAAACTCCTACCTTTACCGGTGATTTCTGTATTCACGTTGCAAGCACGGCTGATGGCGCTGCGGTTACAGGCTTAACCTTCACCGATATCGATACGCTTTCAGGTTCCACTTGTGATAGCGGCGAAGAAGCCATGATTTATTCTGAAGGCGATAACTTCGTTTTCTCGCAAAACACCATGGGTGATGAGCAAGCTTCATTGAACTATCCTGATGACGCTTTCCATTGGATGGTAGTGAAGGGTAGTGGTGCACTTATTGAACGAAACACGTTCTCTGGACGCTCAGTGGCCGCAGAAGGTTCTATCATCAAGCTAGCATCTTCAGGTGCTGACCACGTTATTCAATACAACTTGTTTAGCGAAAGCCCGAATGATAACTTCGATAACTCTAGTCTTCTTCTGCTTAACCTCGGTAGTACGACTGGCGACGATTCAGCAGATATGGCTAACTTCACTGTTCAGTATAACTTGATTGACAATGTGACTACTGGTCGCCGCCTAATGCGTGTCCAAACCTCTGGTGCCACTATTAAAGGCAACACGATTGTAAACGCTAGTGGTGGTATTTCACTAGAAGACGGCGGGTTTAATACGGTGAGCGATAACATTATTATCCGCAAAACCGATATTGCAAGTTCTGACGACAGACCAAGTGGTGTTTTAGTAACACCATTGGGCCACACCATTACTAACAACTACATTGCGGGTATTCGCTCCGGCAACAAAGAAGCTGGGGGTATCGTATTCACTGTAAACCCATTCTCACAAGCTGATGGCGGCGTTCCAAACTCTGGTAACCAAGCAGTATTAGACGGTTCTGGCGACCTATCGCTTACCGTTACAAACAATACGGTACTTAACTCGCTCCAACCTATCGTCTTTAGTACTGAAATTGGTTCAAAAGCCGGTGTTGATGATTGTGATGATTTAGCAGAAACCACAACGCTATACGGCCTTAGTAACCAGTTTTTCGTTATCGACTTTGACGCGAACTTAATTGCAAATGGCTTGAACAATGACGCTTCGACTGAAGGTTTATACCTTAATGCCGACGGTGGTTTCAGTGACCATTCCTTCGAATACGACTGCGACCTAATCAACCATACAGAATCAACCCTCACCAATAACTTTGGTTTTAGCGACAGCTACATGTCGGGTGACCGTTCAGACGACTGGGTAGATATCAGAAATATCGATGGAAATGGCGAATTTGATACTGATGGTGCTATTGACCAAGACCCAGCTGGAAACGGCAAAGAAGTGCCTGAGTTTGTCGTTGCTGAAAGTACGCTTATAGAGACTGACTCGAGCGGCGCACAGGCAGTAGCGGGTGCAAAAGGCCTTTACTACATTCAAGCATCTGATGTGGGCGTAGGCTCTACATGGACAGCAGAAAATGAATAACACAACACACACAGCCCTATACACATTAAAAGACACAACGGAGATCTCGTAATGTCGTTGAACACACAACAAAATAAAACCTTGAGCGGTGAACAAGTGGAGAATGCTGAATTCACGCTTCGCCCAGTAGCTAAGTGGGTGCGCACAGCAATTATTGCCAGTGTAGCCACTACCAGCGCATTCTCACTGCACGCTCAAGAAGCAAACTTGACTGAAGAAGACCAAGCTGATGTCGAAGTTATCGACGTAGTTGGTACCCGTAAAACCATTCAAGATCAAATTGCCATTAAGCGCGAATCTACCACCGTTGTTGATGGTTTATCATCAGAAGACATTGGTGAATTACCAGCACTTTCAATTGGTGAAGCACTAGAGTCTATTACTGGTGCAGCTTCCCACCGTGAAAATGGTGGTGCTACTGAAATTACCATTCGTGGTCTTGGACCGTTTTTGAGTGCTACACATATCAATGGTCGTGAAGCGACGAATGGTAGTGGTGACCGTTCGGTAAACTTCTCACAGTTCCCTTCAGAGCTTGTGAAGAAAGTGGCTATTTATAAGACCCAAGACGCCTCTATGATTGAAGGTGGTGTGGCAGGTGTTATTTCACTAGAAACAGTACAGCCGCTAGATTACGGCAAGCAGCGTATTCAAGGTGAAGTTAAAGCTAACTACAACCCTGACGAAGGTAACGTAGACAACTCACTTCAAGGTGATTTAGGTTTTCGCGGTACCGTTAGTTATGTAGACCAGTTTGAATTTGACAACGGTCAAGCGTTAGGTATTTCTTTTGGTTTGCAACGCCAAGATATCAGCCAACCAGAAGCAGAATACAGAAGTTCAAGCCCTACTGGCTCTTCACTGTGGGCGTGTTTGAATGACCCAACTAACACTAACGAAGGTTTCTACCGTAGTAGTGCAGGTGACTGTGAAGACCAAGTTAGCGGCAGCAGTAACCAAGGCTACGATACGGCCATCGATCCTGAAACAGGCAAAGCGGTTAGCGATGGTACTCCGTACGCATGGACTGGAAGCAGCCGTAGTTATCGTCAAAACGAAACGTCTGATGAACGTGATGCCCTATTCTTAGCGCTTCAATTCCAACCTTCTGAGGCTTGGGATATTAATTTCGATGCGCAGGTGTCGGATAGAACGCAACAAGAATCTCGTCACGATTTAATCTTCTTACAAAAACGCGCTATTCCTGGACTTACTGGTCCTACGTTAGTGACTAACGATGTAGGTGGTATTCTACATTGGGAAGGGCAAGACCGTATCGAATCATCAGGTGAGCAATTCTCTCGTGAAGAGAACTACCGTGGTTACGGTCTGAACATCGAGCACTATGCGACTGATGCACTAACCGTTAAATTAGATTTGGCTTACTCAAAAACGTCACGTGAAGAGTTACAAATCTCTAACCGTGCGAGAACTGCTGACAGACAATCTTTTAGCTGGGATATGGGCGAATATATCCCTCATTTCACTGTGACTGATTTTGATGTTACTGATATTTCTAACTACACAGATAGCCTTCGTACTCGTATCGATAGAGAAAATACACGCGATAACGAAATTAAGTCTGCTCGTTTAGATTTTGAATATGCATTGAGCGGTGATGTGTTCACCAGTGTTCAAGCAGGTTTGAGAACATCAGAGCTTAGCTTCATTCAATATGGTGGTAGCCAAGGTAATGGTTCACGTAACGAATTTACGTTAGATACTGCTAATGCCGATGCACTAGAATTACTACAAAGCTGTCAGAAAGACTTCCCTGAATCTGACTTCTTAGATGCTGTATCTGATGGCGACCTTATTACAAATGTTGATAGTGACGGCAATGTAATTGGTGGCGGTTCTTCTTGGGCTACTTATGACAATGTGTGTTTCTCACAGGCTGTAGTTGCGTCTCAAAACGGTGAGTTTGGCTACCCAGACGTAGAGTATGAAAACAGCGGTACTATCGATGTAACAGAGAAAACAAACTCTGCATACGTGATGGCCAGCTACGATACTGAAATGTTTAACAAGTACATTCGTGGTAACTTTGGTGTGCGTATTGTCGATACCGAAGTTACTTCAGTGGGCTTTAGAAACTCATTCGACGTTGTTACTGACGAGCTAGGTGTTATTAGCTTAGTGAGCGGCGACTCGCTTGAGAGAATTGAAGGTGGCGGTGACTACACTGAAGTGCTTCCAAGCTTCAACTTAGTTGTGGACTATAGCGATGATATTCTAATTCGTGGTGGTATTTACCGTGGTATGTCACGTGCCGATCCATCTGACTTGGGCTACAGCCGTACGTTCCAAACCGATGATGATTTAGCGCCAACGTCACTTGCCGATTTATTAGTAGGTGTTAACGGTTCAGGTAACCCTGATACACAGCCGCTTATGTCGTGGAACTATGATGTTGCTTTCGAATGGTATCCCAACGAAGATTCAATCTTTGCGTTTGGCTTGTACTACAAGCAATTCCAAGGTGGATTCCAACAGCGTACAGTATTAGAAAACTTCGTTATTGATGGTCAAGAGTTCGCACTTCCAGTGACCAACTCTGTAACTACTGACGATGAGAGTGACATTTTTGGTTTAGAAGCGTCAATCGCTTACCGTTGGGACAACGGCATTGGTGTTAAAATAGGCTACAACTATGCAGACACAGACTTCGAGTTTGAAGACAGTTTGTATGGTGATACCTTTATCACTGACGTAGACGGTAACACCACGCAGTTAACAGCAGGTATTGTTGACCCAGCTTCGGTACCAGGTTTCTCTGAGCACGTATTTAGTACTCAGGTTTATTACCAAATTGGCGATTTAGATACGGCTATTATCTACAAGTACCGTAGTGAGTACTTCCAACCTTACACCAGTAACGGTACCCGTTTACGTTATGTAGATGAAGTAGGTGTATGGGAAGCTCGTATGTCTTACAAAGTTAACGAGCATGTTCGCGTGAAACTTGAAGCCATTAACCTATTCAGTGCGCCTAAATCACAGGATTACTACGTACAAGGTAACCTAGGTGAAGTGAACGATTACGGTCCTCGCTTATTCGCTGGCGTTAGCTTGAAGTACTAGTCAATAAACTGAAGATAGACACAATATATTGTGTCTGACCATTAAAAACACAAAGGCTGCGAGTCGTGAGACTAGCAGCCTTTTTTGTTTTCGCCGTTCTTTGTATCAATAAGCAATTATCAAAGTAGGGGGATCCCCCTATGTCGCAATAGACTTATCGCTGCCTATTATTTAAACGTAAATATCTTGTAAATAGGTATTTTGCTACATCGCCTAAATCATAAAAATTAAGGAGTTCGTATGCGATTACGTATGAATAATATGAGATGCACTCTGCTGGGGTTGAGCCTCACGGTAGCGACAGTATCAAGCTCTATAAGTATAGCTAATGCTAGTGTTATCAGTAGTAGTTACGGAAATGCCGTACACGTTGACGTAACGGTAGATTCTTTGGCAAGCGCGGTTGTGGATATTTCTCACTCAAACGGCAGCGCCCCAGATGCCTATATGGATAGTAGCACGCTAGCGGCGGCAGATTTAACTGCAGGGGCATATTCACAGACCTTTATAGATAGTACGAGTTTGCAAGGGGATATTTCGGCTAGTGTTATGGATGGACTATCAACCTCATCATTAACGAGTATATTGCCTAGTAGTTTTTCTACATTAGGCAGCGCTACTATTAATGGCCTATCGCTCGATTTGTTTTCAAGCTTGTTGGGCATTAATGGTTTCTTATCTATAACGGCCGACATACTGAGTACGACATCAAAAGTCAATGCAAACGTAGCCTCAGGAAGTTCTTACTCGCTCGCCAACGCAGGCGGTTCAACTATCACAAATGTAGAGGTAGACCTGTTAGGTGTCAAAGCCACAGCGTCTGCGATGGAAAATCAATCACTCTTTGCAGGGTTGAATATTGCTGATTTCGGGCTAGGTATCTTTGTAAATGAAGCAAATAGTTCGTGCACTGACACTTTATGCACCGAATCACGGAACGCTGTTCGAGTAGAGTTTAACGATTTTTCTTTAAGTAATTTATACAATTCGTTTTTCTCGACACCGCTCCCTGGGCTAGGAGGAAGTATTGACGATCCCATCATTAATGGAGAAATTGTACTGGCGAGCTCATTTGCAACAACGACAGCAAGGGTTAGCGAACCATCGGGACTAGTACTAATAATATTAGGGGGAGTAATGATGTTAATGGGGCGATCGAAAACGATAAATAGGCGTTGCTAAGCATAAAAGAGCGCTATAGAAGCTTAATTTTCAGAAGGAGTGTAAGCGCCCTATGCGCATTAAATCATGAAGGTGCTAATAACTTATTAGCACCTTACTATTTATCTACTCGCTCTCAGCATAACCTGTATGACTATTTTTAATCTCGTAAAATGTAGCTTGCGCAAATTCTTCAGGATCGCTCGAGTTATTCAAGTGGTATACACCCACTTTAAAATACTGATATTGACCGTCTTCATCGTACTTACTTTCACTCATATCATAGTGTGCAGAAACATCAGCTTTACCTTCACGGCTAATGGTCACGGTCAGTAAGTTTACGTTCACGCTTATGTGGTAACTAAACTTCTCATCTAGGGCTATGCCATCAGTAGGGTTGCTGGCTGAATTGCTTCTTGAACCAATAAGCTCTACATAGGTTTCAATGTTGTCACCTTCATTGTCTTCAACGCGGCTCTCGTGGGCAAAGTACACTGAACCAAGTTCATTACCCGGTAGCTTGCGATAATACAAGCGAATTGGCTCATCATCATTGGCATGTATTTGACCTATTACGAGTCGGCCAATTTGATAGTTTTCACCGGTGGTAGTCACATTGTTTACTGCAAGGGTTACACGTAAATCACCATCTACGCCACCAGCATCTGCTTGCCCTTCTGCGGATGCACTGCCAAATACCCAATTATTCTTGTTCACACCTTGAGTGCGAATAGCGCGGTCGCCTCTTCGTAACATTTCACGTAATTCAACACGAACATAGTTGGTGTTTGTCGAGGTTTTAAAGCCATAACTTGGTGAGCGCATAACAATGCCGTTGTCATCAGACGCATAAAAGTACTCTGAGTTACTGTAACCGCCAGCAAGCTCAGTTTCCGAGATAGAATCGGATGTGCCACTATCGTCCTCGTCGGTTGGAACGCTTAAATACCAATCTACAAGTTCAATACCTACCTCGCTCGGTAACACATCGGTAAATAGCCCTGTGGCGTCTTCACAACGGTGCACTTGTACTTCAACAATGCCGTTGTTGGTGTTTTCAGTATTACCTAACCCAATAATTTTGACATAGCGTGCTTGCGACGAGTCTACATTGACGAGTTCGAAGCCACTTTGGTTTCCTTTCGATTCAGCTTGAGTGAGAACAGGAGCCCATGTGTTCTGATCGACAGAGGTTTCAACCGAAAAGTTGGCAACCCGTTCAGCGCCTTCAAACCACTTTATGGTAAGCGCGCCAACGGTTTCAGTTGTTCCTAAGTCGAGAGTGAGGGCTTTATCTACCCCATCGCTAGACCATCTTGATATTGAAGCGGTGTTTCCATCGATAGCATTCGCAGGCGAAAACTCTGTTGCTGAACTGCCATCATCGGTTGCGCTGACTATGGTATGTATTTTGTTAGAGCAGACTTCAGCTACAGGTGTTTCAACAGCGGGCGGAGTGGGTGTTGTAACGGGGGATGTACTGTCGGAGCTTCCACCTCCACCACAGCCGGTTAGCAGTAGTGGAACGAGTAATGAGCTCGTCAGAAGGGAAAGGTAAGATTGATTGGTCAGTACTTGTTTAGACGACACAGCGCACTCCTCAATGTAAACGCAATGTAATTAATAAGTTTCAAGTATAAGGGCGTGGATAATTTTGTCCAACATTTATGTCATACCAAAATTCTTTATTATTCTTACATTTTGGTAAGTCTACTGTGGTGGAGGTTTTAGTTATTGAATAACTTCTGGAAAGAGGGTTTTAAAGACATAAAAAAACCACTTAAGGTGAATTAAGCGGCTTAATATTAAGTGATAGGTTCGAGCTGCCGGCTTAACCGACTAAATGAGTAATGGAGTATCGGTCTCGGGTCTCGCTTGATTTCTTTTTGATTTCTTCCAAAGCCTTGGCCTCTGAAGCTTCAAATAAAGCATTAATCAATCGATTGAAGTGTCCATGCATAGCGGTTCGCGCACTTTGTGAATCACGTGATTTTAACGCCATAAATATACGCTTGTGTTCTTCTAGCCGGTCTTGACTACTGGTACCGCAAACGCTTTTGTACGACGATATGATTTGAGGTTGAGACTCTCTTAACTTCCAATAATGTTGAATAGACAATAACAGCGCGTTATTACGAGTAGCCTTGGCGATAATTGAGTGGAATTCTCTATCGGCTTTTTCCGGCTCGTCATCATTTTCCATTGCAATAAGGGTGTCGTTAAGACTATTAAGCTCTTCATCGGTTATTGAAAGCGCCGCCAGTGCCGCGGCTTCGCCCTCTACCAGCGCGCGCGCTTGAGTAAGCTCAAAAGCACTAATACGTTGTACTTCACTTTGTTGAGGCTGATTGTCTAGCACATACACACCAGAACTTACTTTAACTTCCACGCGGCCTCGCACCTCAAGTGCAATAATGGCTTCTCTGATGGTTGGTCTGCTGACGTCAAAATTTTCAGCAAGTTCTCTTTCGGGCGGCAAGCGACTTCCAGGGGGATATCGGCCAGCGTCAATTTGCGCTTCTATTTTTTCAACGATATGCCAGAACATGCGACGATTTTTCATCAACTAAACCTTATAACTGCAATAATTAGGTACAAACAGATACAACTTAATCGGTTAAATTGTACTTATTGTTCAACACAATTCAATTGCTTTAAAAGGTTCAAGCATACCGGTGCCTAGCTGCGTTTGTTCTGCTAAATCCGTTAACAAAACCTACCATTTAAAACAATCAATTCAGGATATTCTACGTCTTATTCTACAAATACAGAAGTATTTGTTAAAAGAGGCTTATCAAATCATATATTTATGTGCACCAACGAGATTAAAATTATGCAATTTTTAGTTGAAGGCGCTCAAAAACTAAGGGTTTGAAGGATTTTATCTTCTATTAGTTATAGCATACAGGGTGTATTGGTCAACAATTTGAGGTGGTTTTTTACGCTTTAAATTATCAATTGGTTAACATTTGATGTTCATTTTTCACTGGTTTCATCTGTTCTGTATTAACATAATTGATTATTCATAAAAAATTTCGAACCCGGTTTCCACAGACAACATAAATACTCACTAATCAATTTCCCCTAGACACTAAAATTTTATAAACGTGGTTGCAGGTCGAACAACCAATCACTTTTGATCTCTCGCTCATAGGCATGGGTACTAATTATGTGAGCAAGAACAAGATGGGAGACGCAAACTTGTCTTTTTTTTGCAGATTAGCGATGGCAGACAAACTAGGAGGGTTTAATGAGTACTAATACGGTTGTTGAAACGCAATACGCTAAAATTGAGGGTCATAACATTGCTTATCAGGATGTTGGTGAAGGAGTGCCAGTGTTTCTATTGCATGGCATACCGACTAATAAATTTCTTTGGCGCAACATAATTCCATCTCTCAGCCAGACACACAGAGTGATTGCCCCCGATCTTCTCAATTATGGTGAGTCAGACATGCCAACTGATGTGGATGTATCCATTAACGCGCAATGTCGAATCATTTTAAAGTTGATGGATGCCCTGGGTATAGCTAGCGCACATGTAGTGGCGCATGACATTGGTGGTGGAGTGGCACAATTGATGGCTGTGAACGCTCCTGAAAAGGTGAATAAGCTAGTGTTAATTGATAGCGTTTGTTTCGACTCTTGGCCCATTCCCGAATTTGAACCCATGCTTGAGCCCGGCTTCGAAGAAAGCACGAGTGTGGAAAAGTTTAGCGGTATTCTTAAAGATTTCATTCCAAACGGCGTTTACGGAGACAAGGTGCCGGTTGATGAGATGATAGATTTATACATTACGCCGTGGAGTAATGAGAAAGGGAAGTCTGCCTTTTTCCGAAATATGCGTAGGTTGAACAAAGAATACACTGAAGCCATAGTGGGTGCATTGCATACCCTTCCCCATGAAACACTGATACTGTGGGGTGATAAGGACGAGTTTCAAAAACCGAAATATGCACCTATGTTAGCGGATACTATTCCTGATTCGTCTGTCAAATGGATTGAAGGCGCGGCACATTGGGTTACTGATGAGCAACCTGAATCTGTGTCAGAGTCTCTCGTAGCGTTTTTGTAACTTCACTAAAGCACTTGTGGCGGCTTAACACCGGTAAATTGGGGAATTATCTTGTTAACCGCCTTTATCTTCTCCTCCTTTTGAATGATTAAAACAGCGCTATTGCAGGATGTGTTTGTTAACGATGAATGTTTAGCATAGACACGTCTATTTTGTGCTTATGGTGTTGCCATGTCGGGATTTAAGAAAGTATCCAGTGCCATCGTGGCTGTTTTTATCGTGTGTTTTATTGTCTTTTCCTGTTCGGTCTATTTCCAAATTCGCCAAAATATAAACGATGAAACATCAAGTGCATTAAACCAAGTGCAAGAGATGCTTAAAGCGAATATGACGGCTAAGGATATTAAAGCCGTGGCAGAGCAAAGCCCGCATTTATCGGTAACAGGCTTTACTGGTCGGTTATCCATGCCTACTAATTATCATTCTGACAATCAACCTATCTATATTCCCATTCATGAAAATCAATATTTGGTGGTAAGAGCCCACGATACTGCCGAGTTGGTGCAAAATATGAACCTATTTTGGCTAGTTGCCGCGTTGTTTTTTACAACGCTAAGCGTGTTGCTATTTACGCTTAAGGTTGCCGTAACGCAGCGATTGAAGCCCTTAAATCAATTAGGTGACGCTTTGCAACAACTTGTAGATGGCAAAGCAACGAATGATATTGAAGACAGTGATATCAAAGAAGTAAAGCGTGTTATTGGGCAATTCCAACGCCTACAAGACTCACTACAAAATAAAGAAAGGCAGTTAGTTAAAATAGATAAAAAACTCGCGCTATTACAGGAACAAGAAAGAAGCTATCTGGCGAGAGAGTTACACGACAATGTGGGGCAGCTACTTACCACCATTAAAGCCCACGCCTATATTTTAGTGAATTCAGATGAGCCCAGTGTACTTGAGTTGTCGGCTCAAAAAGTGCAGACGATGAGCCAGCAAATTAGTGACGCCATTCGCCACTTAACGGCCCATCTTCACCCGTTAGTATTAGACAGGGTATCGTTACAGCAATCCCTTGAAAAACTGGTATTCGAACAAGAGTTAGCCCACCCTCAAATCGAATGGCAAGTTTCTATCAATTTGAATAAATTTGCCCAAGAGCATGAGCGAGATATTCATATTTATCGCTTTGTTCAGGAAGCTATTAACAATGTGATAAAACATGCTGATGCGTCAAAAGTATGGGTGCACATAGCCGGTGACAAGCAAGGGCTTACTATCAATATTCGAGATGATGGTAAAGGGTTTGACGGGAATGCCGTTGAAAGTATTGGTATGTCATCTATGCACAGTAGAGCCAGGTGTATAGGCGCTACCTGCGCGGTCAAATCACACAAAGAGGGCGGTGTAGGGGTCCAGTTGTCCCTGTGTTTATCAGGCACTGAAGGCTTGCGTCAGGTTAACGTGGCATGAATATCTTGCTTGTAGATGACCACGCAGTAGTGAGAGAAGGCTATAAAGCTTTGCTAAACGCCATGTTGCCCGAATATACGGTTTTAGAAGCCGCTGATGGTCAACAAACTCATCATTTACTTAGAATGCATACTATCGACACCTTGGTTCTGGATATTAATCTTGCGAAAGAGAGTGGCTTACTACTCGCGCCTGACTTTTTAGCCTCGCAGCCTAGTTTGAAAATCATATTTTTTAGTATGTTTGAAGATTGCGCTATATTACAGCGCGCCATGCAAACAGGTGCTATGGGGTATATCAGTAAAAGTAGCCCGCCAGATACACTTATATCAGCCATAAAAGTGGTAGCTAAAGGGCAAAAATACATAGAACGTTCATTGGCGGTAAATTTGGCTAATCAGCTGTTAAATGCCGATGTTGATATTGCTGCAAAATTGACGAAGCGGGAGTTTGAAATCTTCATGGCAACCGCGATGGGGAAAACCCGTTTTGATATTGCCAATGAATTAGCGCTGTCTGCGAAAACAGTGTCAAACGCGCTAACAGTGATAAAGCGAAAGTTAAATACAACACCTTCAGAGTTTGCCGACCTTGCCACTAAGCATGGCTATATTGGCAAGGCATAGACTTCTTTTCCCCTCCTAAAGTAGGAGCCAAATCGGCCTATCGCATTATGGTGGATTGGCCGCAAAAGTACGATTATCAAATGACACAGTAAACGAGAACTAGCAGCGTGTTAACGCGCTAAGCATTCAAAAAAGGTGTCATTATGATTTACGCAAATCCAGGAAGTGAAGGTTCAGTAGTCAGTTTCAAAGAAAGTTATGGTAATTTTATCGGCGGTGAATGGGTTGCTCCGGTTAAAGGTGAATACTTTATTACTACGTCGCCTGTAGATGGCAGCGATATAGCACAAATCCCACGCTCTACAGCTGAAGATATCGAGCTGGCCATTGATGCTGCTCATGCTGCCAAAAAAGGGTGGGCGGATACGTCAGTCGCTGAACGCTCAAATATTTTGTTAAAAATAGCCGATCGTATTGAAGCTAATCTTGAAATGCTTGCGGTAGCGGAAACATGGGATAACGGTAAGGCCGTGCGTGAAACCCTTAACGCCGACGTCCCATTAGCTGCTGACCACTTCCGCTATTATGCTGGTTGTATACGCAGCCAAGAAGGTACTATCGGCGAAATTGATAAGAACACAGTGGCTTATCACTTCCACGAACCCTACGGTGTCGTCGGCCAAATCATTCCTTGGAACTTTCCACTCCTTATGGCAGCGTGGAAACTCGCACCGGCTATCGTAACGGGTAATGTCGTGGTGTTAAAACCTGCAGAACAGACGCCAGTGTCTATTTTGGTCTTTGCTGAACTTATTCAAGACTTACTGCCGCCGGGCGTGCTTAACATTGTAAATGGCTTTGGTGCAGAGGCGGGCCAAGCGCTTGCTACAAGTACCCGAATTGCCAAAATTGCATTTACTGGTTCTACACCAGTAGGTGAACATATTCTTCGCTGCGCGGCTGAAAATCTTATTCCATCTACGGTTGAACTAGGCGGTAAATCGCCGAATCTATTCTTCCCAGACATTATGGATCATGAACCTGAGTTCATTGATAAGTGTGCCGAAGGTTTAGTACTGGGTTACTTTAACCAAGGGGAAGTGTGTACTTGTCCTTCAAGAGCAATTATTCACGAAGACATATACGATGCCTTCATGGATAAAGTCATTGAAAAAATTCACAAGATTAAGCGTGGCAACCCGCTTGATACCGAGACTATGGTAGGTGCGCAAGCGTCTAGTGAACAATTCGATAAAATCCTTAAGTACATTGATATAGGTAAATCAGAAGGCGCTGAAGTCGTTACTGGCGGTGAAAAAGAGCAGCTACCAGGTTTAGATAAAGGTTACTACATCCAGCCCACTATTCTAAAAGGGCACAACCAGATGCGTGTGTTCCAAGAAGAAATTTTTGGCCCGGTTATCGCGGTACAAACCTTTAAAACCGAAGAAGAGGCGATTGAAATTGCAAACAATACTAGCTTTGGTTTAGGCGCAGGCCTTTGGAGCCGAGACGCGAACATTGCCTTTAGAGTAGGCAGAGCTATTGAAGCGGGGCGTGTGTGGACCAATTGTTATCACCTTTATCCAGCGCATGCCGCATTTGGTGGTTACAAAAAGTCGGGAATAGGCCGTGAAACTCACAAAATGATGATGGATCACTATCAGCAGACTAAAAACTTGTTGGTGAGTTACGACATTAACCCACTTGGTTTCTTTTAATTAAGCGGGAAGGCAGCGCTTAGGTGCTGCCTATTTCTTTATGTTGAAAGCGCTTTTATTCCTCTTTTTTACGATAACCTCTATATCGTTAGCCTTCGCACAATCAGATGCCACTGAGATCCCCGAAGAAGTACACCGCATTTTTCCTACCGCTACCCGTGTAGGCGCTGCGCACACCGACATTAATGTAATACCGGTTTATCAATTGCAGCAATTGCTAGGGTATGTATTTGAATCGAAAGATTTTGTCGACTTTATCGGTTTCTCGGGTAAGCCTGTTAATGTATTAATTGGTCTTGATCCCCAAGGTAACTTTGCTGATTTAGCCATTAAAAAGCACAGTGAACCCATCTTTTTGCATGGATTAGGCGAGCAGTCGCTAAGAGACTTTATCGCGCAGTATAAGAACCACAACGTGAAAGAGCGCTTTGTCGTTGGGGGAAAGAGTCATGTAGGCAAGAATGCAACTTACTTTGATGGTGTGACCAAAGCCACGGTATCGGTACTGGTAATAAACGATACCATTGTGACGTCGGCGTTGGCGGTAGCACGTGCCAAGCTAGATGGTTTTTTGGTACCGAGCACACGCATAATTAACCCTGACTATTTTGAAACTCTCACCTTTGAGCAGCTTGTGAAAGCCGGTTATATCCAAAAACAAACCATTTATCGTAATGAACTAGATGGCCTTGCCACTGAAATCATCGACGCAGCCAATAGCGTTACCAACCCAGAAGAGCCATTATTTTCTGAACACTATTTTGGCTTCCTCAGTTTACCCATAGTGGGGAAAAACCTTTTAAGCAACGATGAATACGTTAGGTTACAAGAGAGCTTGAAACCAGGCGAAGTGGCTATGTTTGTAATCAATACCCAAGGCTTTAGTTTTGTAAGCGATGAATTTATCCCCCAAACCGCGCCAGAGTTTTTTCGCCTTTCCCAGTCTGCGTTTACTATTGATGCCCGAGATATAGATTTCTACAGTTTTTATGAGCCCAGCTTTGCTCAACCAATCCCTGCATTCAACGAACTGAAAATCCTGCGTATTAAATCACAAGGTGGGCTGTCACTTGACCAGGAAATGACAGTCTCCATTAGCTTGCCTTTTAGCCCTCGATTTATGGAGCAAGATGAACACCTGTTTAACTACACGTTTTTATTACCTGACGTGCTGTTTATGGAAAATCCCGATGCACAACAAAGAACTGCTGTGCCGCTTTGGCAACAGTTGTGGCAAAGCAGGTGGCTGGAGCTCAGTATTACAATTGTTTACTTAATTGCGCTGTCACTGTTCTTTGGTTTCCAGCGAAAGCTAATGAAATACACGCGCATGGTTCATGTAGTCAGAGGGGCATCACTGCTGTTTGTCTTGTTCTTTATTGGCATCTACGCACAAGGGCAATTATCGGTCGTCAATATCTATACTTTGTTACTCGATTTGGCCGATGGTTTTTCTATTGAAGTCTATTTGCTAGACCCTGTCATCTTTGTGTTGTGGTGCTTTGTATTTGTGTCGTTGTTTATTGTGGGGCGCGGGCTTTATTGCGGCTGGTTATGCCCCTTTGGCGCGCTTCAGGAGATCATGGCAGTTGTTGCACAAAAGTTAAAAATAAGGCAGATTCGAATAAAGCCAAAACATCATAAATATGCGCAAAAACTTAAGTATGTCGTGCTTGTTGGCTTGGTTGCAACGTCGTTTTACTCACTGACATTAGCTGAGAAGCTGGCAGAGGTAGAGCCATTTAAAACCTCAATCACACTCTACTTTGTGCGTTACTGGCCGTTCGTACTCTACGCACTTTTACTTTTAGGATTAAGCTTAAAGATTCACAAAGTCTATTGTCGCTACCTTTGCCCGTTAGGTGCTGGTTTAGCTATTTTAGGGCGCTTTCCTATAGTGAAAATTTTAGAACGGCGTAAAGAATGTGGTAACCCTTGCCAACTGTGTAAACAGAAAAAGTGCGGCGTAGACGCTATCGAGCAAGACGGCAGTATTGACTACGCAGAATGCGTACAGTGCTTTGAATGTGTCGTAACGCTAGATAATCCCAATCTATGCAAAATTGATAAATATAAGAAAAATAAGGTGCCAACACGTGTCAAAAACTTCCATCCTGTCCGCGCTGAGTAAACCTGCCAGTCAGTCACCGTCTGCAACATATGTAGCGGCAGATGCGTGTCACGATGTGGCCAATGAAATATTATCTAAAGCCAGGCTAGATGAAATAGAGTTAGTACTTTTCCATACATCCACATCCTTTGAGTTAGATGAAGTTGCGAAGCAAATGACATCGCTGTTTGCCAATGTGCCCACAGTAGGGTGCACTAGCGCAGGAGAGTTCAATAAAAACGGATACTGTACTGAAAGCTTAGTTGTTGTCGCTTTTTTAAAATGCGAGTTTTCCATAGCTACCGCGCTAGTTTCAAACTTAGATGAAATTAATTTCGACGAAGCCCACGACACGGCAAGTGGATTGCGTAATACCTTGCAGGCAAGAGATAGGCGATACGATACCAATCAACATTTTGTGATTTCTGTATTAGACGGGCTTACCCGCCACGAGGAGCATTTCCTTGAAACGTTTGCTACCGCGTTTGGCAATATTCCTCATTTAGGAGGAAGTGCCGGAGACGATTTAAAACTGGAAGCTACCTATGTTTTTTATCAAGGTGAGTTTCACCAGAACGCCGCGGTATTAATGTTGGTGGGAACCGGTAAACCTTTCTCTGTTTTTTCGGTCGATCATATCGACTCGCCAGTATCTAAGCTGGTAGTCACCAAGGCAGATCCTGAATCTCGCACAGTTTACGAGATTAACGGCGAACCGGCTGCGCAATACTATGCGAGTTTACTTGGGTTAAAGGCTGCTGATTTAACCCCTGATGTGTTTTCAGTATTTCCATTGGCGGTACTAGTAGGGGATAGGTATTTTATCCGCTCGATACAAAAAGTCGATTTGGCCACCAACGCTATTACTTTTTACTGTGCAGTAGATATCGGCATCATTCTCACCTTTGTGCAGCTTGGCGACTGTATTGTTGCTATGGAGCAAAAGTTAGAAACCCTGAGCAAGGAACTGGGGGAAGCCGAGTTTGTGTATACGTGTGATTGCTTTTTGCGGCGCTTAGAAATAGAGCAAAATAAAAAAACGGCTGAAATTCAGCGGCTACAAAATAAATATAAAGTAGCTGGGTTTAATGCTTATGGTGAACATATACATTCGGTGCATTTAAACCAGACCTTCACGGGGGTGTATTTTGCTAAAAACTGAGTCGCACATCGAGACTGAAGTGAACAAGGCGCACGAGGAAACTGAACTAGAGAGGCTTCGTCGCGAACTCACACGGCAAGTAGATGAAAACGAAAAGCTTGAAAAAATTAACGCTGCACTCATGTATCGCATCGAAGAAGGTGGGTTCAATCACCATAGTTACCGTGCCTTTGAGCACGCAGTTCAGCTATCAGAAAAAGTAAACGAAAAAACCGAAGCCCTGCAAGTTGTACTGCAAAAGTTAGAAAAGTCGAATGCCGAAATAGCAATAGCCCATCAAGAAACTAATCAGTTAAAGCAGCGCTTGAATGATGCTATTGAAAGTATCAACCAAGCCATGGTGTTACTCGATAGTAAAGGAGCGGTAGTCTATTTTAATCGGCATTTTGTCACCGTATGGGACAACTATTCAGTTACGCCTAAAATTGGCGACCATTATTATGATATTACCCAACTCGCTAAACATTTAGGGGTTATCCGTCGGGTGCTTCCTCCTGATTCAGAAGGTCGTATTATCTACCAGTTGTCTAATAGCAGGTGGTATCAGCTAACTATTCGTCGCACCCAAGAAGGCGGCAAAGTTATCTTGTTCAACGATATTACCGAAGTGAAACTAAATGAGTCGAACCGGTATGAGCAGGTCATCAAAGAGAAAAATAAACTGCTGCAAAGCCTTATTGATAGTGTTGATGTTGGAATATTACTTATTAACCAAGAGGGCGGCGTTGCCTTTTGGAACGATACGTTTTTAACCCAATCTAATCTGTCGAAGCAGACAATGTTCGATTGCAAAAACATCTATTCCCTGCAAATGCATACTGACTGGAGCGGGTTAAACCTTGACAAAACGGGTGATACCACCCAAATCATCAACGAAAATTTGGTAGTCGATAGACGTATTACCATGCTGCCCGATGGTAACACCCTGTGCACCTTTACTAATGTAACGTCCCAGCATCAGTATGCGGAAACCTTAAAGCAGAATGAAAGCTGGATCCGCATGATCACCGATAATGTGCCCGCACTTATCGCCTATATCGGTACCGATAAACACTTTCTATATACCAATAGGGGTTATCGAGATTGGTATGGGTTAGGCGCAGAACCCTTGTATGGCGTAGCGATGGAGCAAAGTCATCTTAAACATGTTTACCCTCACCTGATGCCATATGTTGAACGAGTAAATAGAGGAGAAGTTGTCACGTTTCAAAGTGAAGAAACCAATGCACAGGGCGAAACGGGTTTCCTACAAAAAGTCTATTTGCCGCATTTCAACGATAAGCACGAAATAGAAGGGCACTTTGTTTTAGCTACTGATGTGTCAGAACAAGTAAGAAGTAAGCAGCAACTCCAAGCTGCGAAAGACCAGCTTGAGTCAAATGTTGAAAAGCGTACTCGTGAGCTTAATCACGCGAATATTGCGCTGCAAGAAGCGATGAATTCTAAGAGTAAGTTTTTAGCGGCTATCAGTCATGATTTAATGCAGCCCTTAAGCGCCGCTATTTTATTTAATGAGTCTTTACGAGATCAAGTTCAAGCTTCGGCAGGCCCTATCGTTAGTGCGCTAGATAACTCATTGTCTGATTTGAACAGCTTAATACGTACACTTATTGAAACCTCTAAGTTAGATGCGGGGGTGGTGCAGCCCGATAAACAACGCGAGGATGCACTCCCGTTGCTAACGCAGTTAGCCGAGGAGTTCTGCCACATCAGCCATGACTATCAGGTTAGCTTTCGCTACAAATTCCAAGACGCTATTGTCCATACGGATGTAAGTTTACTGTCACGAATTTTGCGTAACTTATTAAGTAATGCAATGAAGTACGGTGCAAATGGGAAAGTGCTTTTTACGGCAAGAACAATGGGCAAGCATCTTCGCATCAGTATATTCGACCAAGGCGTGGGAATAAGCCAAGCCGATCAAACTGTAATCTTCAAAGAATTTAGTCGATTGGAAAATGACTTTAATTATTCTTACAGTTTGGGACTAGGGCTTTATATTGTCGATAAAATGAGTCGTCTACTAGAGCATGATATCAGCGTTTTATCTACGCAAGGGGTAGGATCTTGTTTTACTTTATCGGTGCCCTTAGCCTCTGTTCAAGAAGTTGAGCACGAGGCAACGGTTGATGCCATGCCTCAAGACAGCTTGCCTGATAACCTCATTGATAAACAAATTTGGCATATCGACAACGACACCAATATGCGGATAGCCATGCAAACGCTATTTGAAAATTGGGGGATGGAGGTGGTTACATTTTCTGGTTTTGCCCAGTGCATGGCAGTGATGGATAATAGCTTTGACGACTGTGATCTGCTTATCGTTGATTATCATTTAGATGACGGTGAGAACGGACTGGAAATTGCGAAACATATCAAGCAAACATTGCCCAATATGCCAATTATGCTGTGTACAGCCAATCATTCTAAAGCGCTAGAAAACGAGTTGGAAGGGACGAATATTCTGTTGTTGCACAAGCCGATTAATTCACTGCGCCTGAAACAAGCACTTAAAGCAACGGTCTCTTAAGTGCTTTTTGTTCGAATAGAAAGGTGACAGGCGTTAGCTATCGTTCCCATGTGTCGAGCAAGTACTAGTTAAATACGTACTGATTAAAGTCGATATTGGCAGCGCTTGCGACCACTTTAACTCGGTTGCTTGCCCCTAATTTCTTCAAAATGGATGAAACGTGTGATTTCACAGTTGTTTCTGAAATATTGAGCTCATAAGCGATGACTTTATTCGCTAACCCCTGGGTTAAATATTTCAAAACAGCTAATTCTTTTCTGGTTAATGAACGAATTTGATCAAGCGAAATAGCATCTTCTTTTTTCACGCGGTTTCTTACCGACGATGTACGTAAAATCTCAGAAGGAAGGCATACATTGCCCTCAAAAATAGATTCCACCGACGTGGCAATTTCTTCTATTTTACTGCTCTTTGATATGAAGCCTACTGCACCATAAGAAATGGTTTGAAGAATGTTTTGCTTTTCGGTTTCCGCCGAGATGATAACAACAGGCAGGTTAGGGTGTTGATTCCTAATTTCAAGTAAACCATTAAGCCCACAGGTTTCAGGCATATTTAAATCTAGCATCACAAGATCGAAAGCAGCATCAGCTTCGAGTAACTCAAGTGCTTCAGCGAGTGAATTAGCTTCAAGGGTTTGAGAGTCGGGAAATTTTTTACCTAATATCGTCACCATGGCGTGACGAAAAATAGGGTGATCGTCAATGATAAGAATTCTTTGCATATTATTATAACCCTCGGCTTAGTAAGCACCAAAATGCACTTACCCAACACATAGCCTACTGCTATGTTTGTTAAATTTATTTTAACAAAATAATTACATTGTGGGCAAGCAAATACGACCGAAGTCTTATAACAAAAAAGCCTTAAAATTCATCATAGATTTTCTAAAAGTACTTTGCGCTTTTGTTCATACTCTTCTTGTGTAATTAACCCCTCTTTTCTAAGTTTTTCAAGGGTTTTGAATCTTTCTATTAGTGTATCTTTATGCGGTTTTAACGCTTCCTTAACGATGTCGGGCGACAGTGTCGTGTTGTGCAACTCTGCTACGTTTACGGTGACCCAATCGGTTCTTCCAGACTTCATGGTTACACTCGACAAAGTGAACACTAGCTCTTCATTAAAAGGAAATTTTGGTGTTAACCTCTCACCATAATTAAAGTCGTATTCAACAAGGCCTTGGTTGGTGGGATCGTAAGCCATTTCATACGCGCTGTTAGCTAGTCGGTTGTATTCGCCAATGATGAGATTAAGTATGCCATCGTTGAAAAACGCTCTACCTGCAATAAAGTAAGTTTGTTTCTTTAACCCTCCTAGGGCTCTTTTTTCTTTCGCTAACGAAAATAAAATATCTTGGTGGGGACTCGCTTTTTTGAGGCCTATGACTAAATATTTCGCGAGGTTGCTTTGTTGTTCTTCTGTAAATAGTGACTCAGTAGCATTTTTATTTTTTACTATTTTTATACTGGATAAGAATTTTAATATATCTTTTTCATTGAGCACGACTGGTTGAGAATTTTTTTGTCCTATTAATTCACTTTCTGTGATGTCGGATTTTCTTAATTTTTTTACTTCAAAGTTATTGTCTTGTATTTTGATAACCGTATTTTTATCCTCACTCCATAAAATAGTATTTGATGAAAATGATGGTGTGGCGAAAAATATAGAAATAATAGCCAATTGAATTTTTAACGTTAATTTCATCATAATCGAGTACCAATTGAAGCTGAGCTTTATTTAAAACCGCTTACTGTAAATGCCGCTTACCAGTGAAAAATACCTAAATAGGGAACAAAGTTGCTCCCTATTTAAGCTAACAATTAAAAGAAAATGGTTCCGCCTAATTGAATAAGCGTAAGATCCTCTGCGCTGTTATATGTTGACTGAGCAGTTTCAGAGCCAGTGACATCCAAACTTAAATTTTCATACTTAGCGTAAATAAGAAAACGAGAACCAAAATACTGTTCCGCTGCTAAACCCCATTGGCTAAGCTCAGAGCCAACTACGCCATCTAAGTGCGCCATACCGTATTGGTCGTTATAGCTTGCGTATTCTGCGTAAAAGGCGGAATCGCCAAAGGCGTTATATTGCTTTCGAATACCCGCTTTAAAGTAGTAGGCGTCCGTGTCGTCTCCTGAACCGATGATCGCATCATCAGTCTCTTCCATTTGATAGGTGGCCACCCCAAATACGCCAGATTCCAAGTGCATTGCACCGGCCTGAAATTGAAGGGTCGAAGAGCCGTCGCCACCCACGTTGGTGCCGCCATCTTTATTCACCGAATACCCGCCATGTAGATTTGTTTTAAACCCATTGTGTTCAGCCGAGTATTTAACCGCGATGTCATAGATTTCATCATTGGCGTAGCCTACCGCTACACTAAAATTACCCATTTTAGGTAAATCATAACGTACGCCATTGCGGTAAATGCCGTTACAGTCAAGGCCTATGCCCAGCCCAGGGGTGGCCAAGCACTGTGCAAATTGCCCCCACGCCACATTGGTTGAGCCTTCATCTATCCCCCGAATAAAGAACCCGTTGGCTCTAAATAATGGAGAAATGCCAGACCAAATAGTGCCAGACGGATCGGCAAGTACAGCAATGTTATCAGTGGGTAAGCTTTGTAAGCCGATGGTGACTTTTCCCCAATCGCCGCCAATATGAAGGCTACTGCCTAGAAGCCCAATATCGCCGCCATTGAAGGTGTCTAAATTATCTTGGTTTGCGAACAATAGGGGAGTTTGGTGGCCACCGCCGCCATAGTTAGGTGTACCTGAAAGCGGTTCAATAATGACTTCGAAACCCACGTCTAAACCATGCTCTTCTAATTTGTAATCACCAGAAAGGGTAATACGACTTCCAAGGGTGGTGCCATTATCTGAAAGTTGGGCAACATCACTGCCAATACCGTCATCATAATAAGTTAGCCCTTCGTTAATCCAACCCGAAATATTCCAAGAATATTTCTCGTCCTCGGCATAACTGTTTAAACTTAATGTACTTAATATGGCAATTGATAAATATGATTTTACAAGTAATTTATTTTTCATTTTACTGTCCCAGTGTGAGTGGTGTTTTTTAATAATGAGAATTTATTGTTTTCTCATATGCCCTAATGTAAATTTCGGGTGTCAGTAAAATTGATAATAGATTTATATAGTTTTTGAACCATTGGACGTAAGGCTTGTTAGCCTCGTTCTTTAGGACTAAGAAAAATTAGGCGCATAGCACCTAATTTATATTTTTAGTTTAAAATCTCGCTAAATTAAAATCTAGCTTTTACATTTAAACTCACCATGCGAGGTTGGGCTGGGCCTACAAATAAGGGGCTTTCTACATCAGGATAAATGTCTTCCAATACTTCATCAGCCTCGCCATAAGTGCCGAAGGTTTCATACTCTTTATCGAACACATTGTTCATTCGTAGTTGGGCACTAAAGGTGTGATTAAACTGATGGTTCAAGTAAAGGTTAGTCACCACATAGCTATCTAAGGTGTCATTTTCGTTGGCTTCATCACCACGGAAGTATTGGCTAGAGGCTGAAATAACTTCTGCACCCAATGTGGTTTCTTGGCTAAACGCGTAGTCTAGGTAAAATTTGATATTGTGCTTTGGTTGTCCAGGAATGGTGTCACCTGCCTCAACTTGTCTATTTGCCCCTAACGGATTAAACGGGCTAAAGGAGGTGAAGGAAGACTCGAACGTCGCGTCTAGATAGTTATAATTAAATCGATAATTAAGCTTTTTCCAAAATGAACTGATGCTTAATTCAACGCCCTGCCTGCGGGTAGCGTCGATATTAATAAAGTAGCCTCTGGAAGCGACCGAACCTGCTTGCTGAAATATGATGTCATCTTCACTCTCACTACGATAAACATTTAGCATCATGTCGATGTTATTAAAGGTTGCGGCATAGTTAGCTTCAATAGTTTGCGTGACTACCTGATCTAACGGCGGATCGGCCACAAAACCATTGGGTAATCGGCACGGATCATCTTCGTCTGCACAGCTTAATTCTGCAGGGCTTGGTGTTCTAGATGACTGGCTAAAAGCAAGATTTAACTGCGACGTATCACTCAGCGCAATATCTAGTCCTATGGCAGGGTTGAACTGGGTAAATCTATGATTGCCATCAAGAGAGTCATCACCGTCTTCGCTCAAGTCTTCCATTAGTACATGGTCACGATTGAAGCGGCCACCTATATTGAGTGATACCTTATCTGTAAGTTGGGTGGTATTAACAAAAAGCAGCGACCAAGCAGTGGTGTCTACATCAAGTCTTACTCTCGCTTCAGCAGATTGGAGCCCCTGAAGTGGAATAACCGTACGGGAATCGCTTGCGGTATCATTTTCTAATATCCCAAAGGTCGTATCGGCAGAATAATTGATATCACCTTTGTTGTAAGTAGCGCCAATCACTAGCACAGATGGTTTGCCTAATAATTCATAATTGCTGGCAAGCTGAGATGAAACCCCGAAAGCTTCTGAGCTTGATAACCCCGTATTGTAGGTGCCGTCTACCTCGTCGGGTGATACATCTGAAATATCTGATAGCGCAGTTTCTTCATCGTAGCCAATGAAAGCAACGGCTTCTACATCATCGCCAACCGTGGCTAGTTCGTCGTCATCGTCGTCACCGTCACCGTCACCGTCATCAAAATCATCATCGTCGTCATCTTCCAATTCACACAAGGTGATACGGCCATCGGTAAATTGGCATGCGCCAAAGTCGCTGTCATCACCATTTATACTGGTGGTTTCATTATCGCGGTAAAAGGCGTTGAACGAGAGTAGATGGTTGTCGCTTAACTGTAGATCGCCAGAAAGACTAAAGTGATGCAGCTCATTGTTCGTTTGATCGGGATGAGTATACACCGCTTCGCGGCCTTCTATTTCTAGCAGTTCAATGGGTGAAGCACCATTGCCCAGTAGTTCGCTGTCGGTATATAAGTAGTTAAAATCGATTCGTCGCTTACTGTCTTGATAAGATACGGCGCTGAATACTTGGTTTACCTCTGAAGGTGAGTAATCCCGCCACCCATCTTCTTCATAATGATTGGCATTAATGTAATAGCCCCAATTACCATTATTTCCACCTGATTCTATCGACAGCGCTGACTGACCATATTGCCCTACAGTGGCATCTACTTCGTTGGCATCGAAGGAAAAGCCAGTTTTCGTATTTAGTGCTAGTGCGCCACCCAATGTATTTTGCCCGAACAGGGGATTAGAGCCTGAATACAGCGACACCGTATCGATAGCATCAAGAGGCATGAGATCCCAATTTACGGTATCGCCAAACGCCTCGTTAATTCTGCTACCATTCATGTATACCGAAATACCTTGAGGTAAGCCTAGTAGCGGCGATGCGGTGAAACCTCGGTATTGTAAATCGGGTTGAAACGGATTGTTTTGCGCATCATTTAAATTCACGCTGGCAAGTTGGGATTTCAAGAGTTCTGGCAAAGAGCGACTTACGCAGGCCTCAATTTCCTCTTGAGATAAAGACTGTACGCTACCAAAAATTGGCGCTGCATCACTGCCGGTTTGCAATGACGTTGCGCCATGAACTTCTATTACTTCTACATCACTGTTTGGCTGTTGGCTGTTTGTTTTAGTGTTGGCATAGGCTTGACTACAAAGTGCCAAAGACACGCTTGAAGCAATGAGGGCGTAAGATAAAGGCGCTGTGTTTTTTATTATCATGATTCTGATTCTTCAATGAACGAGTATGCAATCAGTATCGTGGAGGTGGGTCCCGAAAAATATCCTCCTAAAGGGGGAGGAAGCGTCGTAAATTGGTAGTATATGAAAGTCCTAAGTGGCCGGTTTTTATTATGCAGGGTAATGACTTACGCCAGCATCGATGTCAATTTGGGCGAACGTGTTTTCACACCACAGATCACGGGTCGATGCTTGTCTATCTTGCGCTCCATAAATGAAAATCTCACCATTAAACTGTGCTACCCCTAGTGCGTAACACTCCCCGTTTGTACGAGGTTGCCAAAACGAGGCGTCAGTCACGATATCTATCAAATAATGATGGAATTGGGTATCTACCCGATACACCCAGTGATTGCCAATACATTGGAACCTGTTCTCCGGGTTTTGTATCCTTTGTGTCGACAGTAGCGATTGTATCGATTGTGCGGATTGTATAGTCTGTGTAGTTTGTACAGAAAACGCGGCCAGCTTATGCAGTAATCTAGGCAATACTGGCAGATTATCTAATGACAACAACAAGGCAAAGCTGGTAGCGAGTAGCGCGGTTTTATTGGCTTTTACCTTGTCCTCATCCTTATCCTCATCTTCATCCCCATAGTCAATTTCAACCTCAACGGTAGGAACCCAATTATCGCTTATCGGCGTGTCTGCGTTCTTGTTTTTAACGTCAACTTCATGCATACCTGCTTGGCAAACATGCACACTACAAAGATAGTCGGCAAACGGTGATAATTTTAACGGCGAGTGTGGTTCACTATGCCGAGAATGCGTTTGTTGTTGAAAATCTCTAATAAGTCGCTGTACTGGTTCGGGCAATTTAGCGTCGGTAAAAAAACGAGGTTTGGCTTCAACGTTGAGATCGGTCAATAGAGACACCAAATTTTCATGCGCATCTTTACGAGCTTTAGCACTGGCCTTTATATTATGCACAAACCGAAGAGCAATCATGTCTGCATGGTTTACTTCATCATCGATAAAAAAATAGCCTAAATCGACCGAGCTACTTTTAACATTTTTTTGAATCAGGCTTTCGACCTCAAGCAAGTCGTGAGTAAATTCCTGTGGCACCCACCACGTGGACACGTAATTTTCTGTTGGCTGCACATGGGTATTGCTCTTATAGATATTGCTCATGTGCTGACTGTTCGCGTAATGACTGCTCATAGGGTACACAGGGACTGAGCTCTCTCGTCTCAAAATGCTTGCGGACGCTTCAGCAGCCTTACTACGAGGCATAGCACCGCATGACTTAGCATTAGAACCTCTAGCCTCAACCTCTGCGATAGCCTGGCTACATAACGAAATTATTTCATTACCGTCAGTATCTGCGCTACTGACTAAAAGGGTGATGTGATCACTGTCATACCATGTTTTCTTATAATCAATTAAGTCGTCAAAACTAATCTCTAATACCGAATCTGAAAAACCGCCGGCATGTTGATAGGCCATGGGGCTGGTATCATTTCGCCGTATTGCAATGTTATTGGCATAATCGATATTGCCTTCAAGCATCGTGAGTTCATTAACAAGTACACCGTTTCGTTCTGCTTCAAAAGCGCACTGGGAGTAGTGGGTATTCACAAGGCCGCTATACATGAATTGGATAGCACTAGTGAAAAGCGCTTTATTATAAGATTGCACATAAAAATATGTGCAGCCTGCGTAGGTCGTCGCGTTTATCGACAAGGGGAGCAGGGCATTTGCTGCAAAAAGCTCATGGTCGGCAGGGTAATACGGCGACCCACGAAAGCACATGTGTTCTGCCAGGTGAGATACGCCAGAATGATCATGTGCTGGGGTATTAACAACGAATACCCCCGTGAATGATGAAGCGCTGCCTTCAGGACTTTGAGCATTGTGTGGTACATACCGAATATTAATCATCACTGAGCGTTTAAGCGTTTAAGCGTTTAAGCATTTAAACGGTAAGGTCTTGTATCATCTTCACAGGAATATTGTTTTTCACTGTGCGAAATTTCAGAGTAGAACTGGCTTGCTGCCCCGCTTTATCGGTAATTGTTTTCATTAAATGGTGGTCTGGTGACTTATCGCACACGGGGTCAGTTTTGTGCATATCGCCAGTCAGTAAGAAGGCTTGGCAACGGCACCCGCCAAAATCCTTGTCTTTTTCATCACAGGTTTTACACGGCGAAGGCATCCAGTCATCGCCTCTAAAATGGTTAAAGCTAAAATCGTGTTCCCAAATATTCTGCACCGAGGAGTCTTTCACGTTAGGAAAGGTAAGAGGAAGAATTTTGGCGCTGTGACAAGGAAGCGCACTGCCATCTGGCGTTACCGTTAAAAAAGTAGTTCCCCATCCATTCATACACGCCTTGGGGCGGTTCTCGTAATAGTCGGGGGTAACAAACATAAACTTAGGGCCACCACTTTGCTGGTCTCTATAACGGTTGATGGCCTGCTCAGCTTCTACTAGCTGGCTTTGTGTAGGTAGTAAGTGCTCACGGTTTTCGTACGCCCAACCATAATATTGCACGGTGGCAAGCTCTACAAAGTCGGCCTTAAGTTCAGTGCTAAGCGTCATCACTTCTTCAATTTCACGAATGTTTTGCGCGGTAATACAGAAGTTAAGCACCATAGGGTAGTTGTAAGCTTTAACTAACTTGGCAATATTCAGTTTTTGTTTAAACGAATGGCGTTTATTGCCAATAAGGTCATTAACGTCGGCATTCGCTGATTGAAAGCTAAGCTGAATATGGTCAAGTCCCGCGTCTTTTAATTTGGCGATGCGCTTTTCTGTCATGCCTATGCCTGAGGTGATCAGGTTAGTATAAAACCCGAGTTCGCGTGCGTACGCTACCAACTCTTCCAAATCTTTTCGTAGCAAGGGTTCACCGCCAGAAAAACCTAACTGAACCGCACCCATTTCTCTGGCTTCCCTAAACACTTTTTTCCATTGAGAAGTGCTGAGTTCGTTAAAGGTTTCTTCCATGTTTACGGGATTAGAACAATAGGGGCAATGTAGCGGACATTGGTAAGTTAACTCAGCGAGTAGCCATAAAGGTGGTGTAGTCGCTTTGGTAGGTTGTGAAGCCTCGGTAGCTTGCGATGCCTTGCTAGTCATAAACCACCCACTTTTTCTCTTCAGCGTGTTGCAGAAAAGTGGTTACGTCATCTTCTAAATCTTCAGGGGCATCGGGGAATGCTTTTCTAAGCGCTACGGCAATATCATCTGTGGTGCGCACACCATCAACAAGGGTTAAAATTTCCGACGCCGATGGATTTAATTTAATCATGCCCTCAGGAAAGAGAAGCACATAACCATCTTGCACTTTTTCGTATTGTAAGCGAAACAAAGGGTTCATTAATGGGGTTTTCGGTGTGCTTGTCATTAGAATCTCCCTGTATGGCAAACTTGTTGGTCTGCTATGCCATCGAAAGGTTTTCTGCCATATTCGTAGGCAAAACAGATGGCATCAGCAATGCTCCACAGAATATCTATTTTAAATTGAAGAATATTCAAAGCACGCTCTTGCTGCTCGCGGGTAACAAAGTGGTCGATGGTTATTTGAAGTCCGTGTTCTACATCGCGCCTAGCTTGCCCTAAACGCATTTGAAAATAGGTAAACCCTTCTTGGTTTATCCACGAGTAATGAGTAGGCCAGGTATCAAGTCGGCTTTGGTGTATTTCAGGGGCAAACATTTCGGTAAGAGACGAACAAGCGGCTTCTTGCCACGATGCGCGGCGTGCAAAATTCACATAGGCATTTACTGCAAATTTAACACCGGGCAATATGTGAGATTCATCAAGTAATTCATCGCGGTTAAGCCCTACGGCTTCTCCTAAGCGAAGCCAAGCTTCAATGCCGCCTAAACTAGTATCACCTTCTCGGCCATCATGGTCGATAAGCCGTTGGATCCACGTGCGCCTTACTTCTTGGTCTTCACAGTTTGCTAATATGGCGGCGTCTTTAACCGGAATGGCCATTTGATAATACAGCCTGTTTGCCACCCAGCCTTGAATTTCTTCTTTGCTGCAGTGTCCTGCATTCATTCGTTTATGGAAGGGGTGATGAATATGGTAGTAAGCGCCTTTAGCGCGTAGTTGTTGTTCGAATTCTTCTTTAGACCATGCAGGTTTCAACATGTTACACCTCTATTTGCATACCATCGTAGGCCAACTCTATATTCTGCTCTTGTAAGGCATGGAAGGCTGATGAATCTTCATTCAGCACGGGGTTAGTGTTGTTAATATGAATCAGCACTTTGCGCTTAACGTTGAAGCGGTTAAGCAGCGCAATGGCACCATTTTCGCCATTTACTGGCATGTGCCCCATTTGGGTTCCGAGTTTTTGGCTAAAGCCATGCTCAATCATTTCCTCGTTCACCCATAAGGTGCCATCGAAAAGCACGCACTCAGCGTCGGCCATAACTTGCTTCACTGTGTCATTGGCTTGCATGCATCCTGGTGCGTAAAACAATACATGTCCTGTTTGGGTATCGGTAATTTTAAGGCCAATGTTATTGCCCGGAACAATGTTGTCGCGGTAAGTAGAATAGGGCGGCGCGTTCGACTCTAGCACTACAGGTTGGAATATCAGCCCATCTGCGCCTTCAGGCACAAAGGTATGGTTAAAGTCAGTACTAATTGAGCGTTGCTGAAGGCCGCCGTGCCAATGTTTCAGCACAGTGAACAAAGGAAAGCTGGTGGTTAAGTCTTCGTTTACCACATCGGTGCAATATACAGGGAGTGGCAGGCCTTCTCTTAGGGTAAGCAAGCCGGTGGTATGGTCTATTTGGCTGTCGGTTAGCACGATAGATGAAATACGTGTGCCCCGGGCAACGTGCTCTTCAGGCCAAAGTTGTGGGTGGCTATTTATTTGTTCCCGTAAATCGGGCGAGGCATTAATGAGCACCCATTTGTTTCCATCGACACTAACCGCAATACTCGATTGGGTACGTGGGGTTG